>ERZ1034680.433-NODE-433-length-21012-cov-75.991554_pt1 | contig 21012 bp, 30 predicted proteins | sample MGYA00520639_ERZ1034680 | MGnify/ENA primary metagenome ERZ1034680 (study PRJEB33766, sample SAMN09781760) | gut metagenome | biome: gut microbiome | host: Homo sapiens | place: Madagascar | study: EMG produced TPA metagenomics assembly of the PRJNA485056 data...
GTGTAAATCGGCGCTGGACGGCAGATTTACACACAGGAAAAATTTCAAAGGCCCGGAGAAAGGGGTGTCAGGCCATGGCGACCATGAAAAGCATCACGGCGCGGGGCACCCGGCTGGAGCAGCTCAAACAGCTGGCCAAGGTGCTGGCGGCGGGCATCGACACCTGCAAGGACTGCCGCGCCCTGCCTCAGCTGACCAAGCAGTACCGGGAGACCATCCGGGAAATTGAAGAGATCGAAGGAGCAAACGACGATGGCGACGAGATCGGCGAGATCCTCGCAGAGCGTGAAAATGATGGGAAGCCAGGAGCCGTCCGAACGCATCGCGCCGGAGTACCGGGCCACTGACGGGCCGGATGCCGTGCGCATCCTGCGGGCGGGCGGCACCGTGCTGGACCCGTGGCAGAGCGACATCCTGGATGACTGGATGGGCCGCACAGTGTCCGGCAAATGGACTGCCCCCACCGCAGGCGGCAGCGTGCCCAGACAGAACGGCAAGAGCCTGCTGGTGCAGGGGCGGGCGGCTTCCGGCATGCTCATGTTCAGTGAAACGGTCATCTACACGGCCCACCTGCAAAAGACCGCCACCGAGACCTTTGAGGAAATGCGGGCCTTTTTTGAGGGGCCGAAAATGCGCCGGTATGTTTCCGAGATCCGCACCGCGCTGGGCCGCGAGCAGATCATCCTGAAGAGCGGCGCACGCATCAAGTTTCTGGCCCGCACCCGCAACGGCGGACGCGGCCAGCACGGCGACCTGCTCATCTTCGACGAGGCACAGGAGCTGGACGAGACTGCACAGGGCAGCTTCATCCCGGCCATTTCGGCCAGCCTGAACCCTCAGACCATCTATGTGGGCACCCCGCCCGGCCCGGATGCCGTGGGCACCGTGTTCCGGGCCCTGCGCAAACGTGCGCTGGAGGGCGAAGCCAAAAAGGCCGCGTGGTTCGAGTTCAGCGTGCCGGAGATCGGCGACGTGAAGGACCCCGCCCGCTGGGCAGCGGCCAACCCGGCACTGGGGCGGCGCATCCAGTACGGCACCATTGAGGGTGAAAGCGAGCAGCTGGACCCGGACACCTTCGCACGGGAACGCCTGGGCTGGTGGAGCCCGGTGGCCACCGAACATCTGGACTATGCCCTCGACCGTAAGGCGTGGGCAGCCTGCGCCAGCGAGGACGAAAAGCCCGAGGGCAAAACCGCCTACGGCGTCAAGTTTGCCGCCGACGGCAGCGCCGTGTGCCTGTGCGGCGCGGTCATCCCGAAAGAGGGCCCCGCCCGCGTCTCTCTTATCGACCTGCGGCCCACCGGGCAGGGCCTTGCCTGGCTGGCCGACTGGCTGTGCGACCGGTACGGCAGGGCCAGCTGCGTGGTCATCGACGGGCGCAACGGCGTGGACGTGCTGGTGGAGCGCATCCGGGAGGTCTGGAAGGCAAAGAACGCGGTCATCCGGCCCGGAGCACGGGACGTGATCGCCGCTGTGAGCCTGTTCACCAACGCGGTGAGCGAGGGCAGCCTGACCTGGTACGCACCCCAGACCGCCCTGAATGAGAGCGCCGTCACCGCCACCAAGCGCCCCCTTGCGGGCGGCTTTGGCTTTGGCGGCGAGAACAGCCTGCCGGTGGAAGCCTGCGCGCTGGCCCTGTGGGGCGCAAAGACCTGCCGCCGCGACCCGACCCGCAAGATGCGCATCGGCTGAAAGGAGCACCATGTTCGTTACCCTGAATTTTGGCCCGGTGGAGGGCCTGAGCGCGGAAGAGCTGCAGCAGCTGCAGGAGCTGGCCGACGCTTACAACTACCACCAGAGCCGCAACCGCCTGAAAGATAAATATTACGAGGGCCACGTTACCCTGCAGGACGTGAACCTTGGCATTGCCCTGCCGCAGGGCCTGCGCAACCTGGAAGTGGGCTGCAGCTGGGGCCAGAAGGCCGTGGACGTGCTGGCGGCCCGCTCCATGTTTGACGGCTTTGTGGGCACCGGCGGCAGTCTGGACAGCCTTGCAAAGCTGGTGGCCGACAACCGCCTTGTGGCGCAGTACGCCAAGGCCTGCCGGGATGAGCTGAAATACGGCTGCACCTTTGCCACCCTGTCCGGGGACAACGCCATCGGCTGCAGCATCCGGTTCCACTCGCCTGCCACGGCAGCCGCCCTCTGGAGCGGCGAGAAGGGCCGCATCGACTGCGGCCTTGCCATCGTGGACACCGTGAAGGATGAGCACTTCGAGGACGCATGGCGGCCCTCCGTGGTCAACTTCTACACGGATGATGCCGTGATCGTGCTGCACTCAAACGGCAGCTTCTGGACGGCGGAGCGCTTCCCGCACAAGATGGGCCGCCCGCTGATGGAGCCGCTGATCTGGAACGCCACCAACTCCAAGCCCTTTGGCCGCTCCCGGCTCAAAAAGCCCATCCGCGCTCTGATCGACGATTACATCCGCACGGCGGCCAACGCCACCATCGCGCTGGAGTTTGCCACCACGCCCCAGAAGTACATCCTCGGCGTGACCGATGAGCAGTATGACGCCATCATTTCCAACAAATTCAAGACCTACATGGGAGCGATCCTCGCCGCCACGACCAACCCGGAGACCGGCGAAAACCCGACCCTGGGCCAGCTGGCACAGGGCAGCCTGACGCCCCATGTGGAGAAGATGCGGATGACCGCCACCCAGTTTGCGGCGGCCACCGGCCTGACCGTGACCGACGTGGGCGTGGTGAACGACGCCAACCCCACCAGCAGCGACGCCATTCTTGCCCAGAGCCAAACACTGGTGCTTCTGGCCCAGCAGCTGAACACCGGCAACGGCGACGCACTGCGCACCATTGCCTGCATGGCGCAGGCCGTGGCACGGGACTGTCGTCTGGCCGACCTGACCGAGGAAGAGGCCGGCATCATGGCCCACTTCAAGAACCCCGCCATGCCCAGCGTGGCTGTGACCGCCGACGCCGCCATCAAGATCGCGTCCGCCCGGCAGGAGTTCGCCGGCACGGACACGTTTCTGGAAATGATCGGCTTTGACCAGGCGGACATCCGGCGCATCAAGGCGCAGGAACAGCGGGCACGGGGCGCACAGGTGTTGATGGAGATGGAAGATGAAACTGACACAAGCGGCATGGGATGATTACATTTCCCGGCTTTCCCAGCTGAACCAGAAGGCCGGGCAGCTCATGCGGGAGTACATGGACGGGCACCCGGAAGCCGACACCGACGCCCTCATCCGCTACGCCTACGCCCTTGTGACCAAGTACGGCGAGGGCAGCGCAGAGCTTGCCTGTCAGATGTACGACGCCCTGGCCGAGGCGCAGGGGGTCACCCTGCCCGCCGCAGAACCGGCTCCCACCGCAACCTACGGCGAGGTGACCGGCATGGTCAAGGCCACGCAGGACAGCCCGCCCAGCCTGCAGCAGGGCGTTTCCCGCATGGTAAAGCAGGCCGGAGCGGACACCACCGCACACAACGCCATCCGGGACGGCGCGGAGTGGGCGTGGGTGCCCCACGGCGACGCCTGCCCGTTCTGCCGGATGCTGGCCTCCAACGGCTGGCAGCGGGCAAGCAAAAACCTGCTGAAGAAAGGCCACGCCCAGCACATCCACGCCAATTGTGACTGTGAGTTTGCGGTGCGGTTCAGCCGGGACTTTAACGTTTCCGGCTACGACCCGGAAGAATACCTCCGGCAGTACCGGGAGGCGGGCGGTGACGTGAACGCATGGCGGCGGATTGACTATGCAGCCCGGAAGGACGAGATCAATGCACAGAAAAGGGCGGCGTACAAGGCGAGAAAATCCATCGTCCCCTTGTCAAAAGCGCATGATGATGGTAAAATGTATCTGGACGACGTTCTGATTCCTGTTGGTGTCGGAGCAAAGGCCAAAACTGTCTATGTTCAATTACCAGACGGCAGCCTTGCAGAACTGACGCCGGGCACCCGAGTGACCAAGGTTCAGACCATTGCAGGAAAAGGTAGAAATCGCCAAATTGACATTGTTGACTTTCTGGTTGACGAATTTCCTGAATCTTCACCCGAAAAATGGGAGAAGCAAAAAGGAATGGGCTATGTCGATTTTGAAGGAAGAAGTCGTCTTGTGGAACTTCACTGGTATTACGAGCCAACGGTTGGCCGCGTAAAATGGAAAATCAAGCCCGACCAGGGCGGAAACTGGTTCTATTACGATGATGAAGACGAATGACATGATTAAGGTCAAGTTCATTGGCAAGGATGACCCGATTGCATTGCGCAATGGGAAAGTCTACGATGCCAGAGTTCTGAAGCCAACAGAAAAAGGAACACGCTGGTATGGTATCGTGGATGAAACCCACGAGGAATATGCCTATCCTCCGCAGCTGTTTGAAATCATTTCCGAATAAAGAATCAAACCACGATGCACACGCACCGTGGTTTTTTGTTGCCCAAAAACAGAAAGGAGCCATCATGGAAAAAGATGATTATTTCGTTGTCGTTTACAAAATCCTTGCTTACCTGTATGTCATCCTGAAGGAAGGCCGCCACCCTGACCCGAAGCTGCTGCAGCATGACAGCAAGATGCTGGGCATCAATGAACTGTACTGGACATACATCATGGAAAGCCTGCAAGACGAAGGCCACATCAAAGGTCTGGACGTCACCACCATGTGGGGCGGCGACAAGATGATCTCCGGCCTTGAAAGCTGCCAGATCACTCCGGCGGGCATCTGGTATCTGATGGACGACTACACGATGAAAAAGGTGAAGGACTTTCTCATGAAATCCGACGCCGCCGTTTCTCATGTCTGATACGCTGTCCCCCATTCAAAGCACTGTGCAAAAAATGCCCAGTGCTTTTTTCATGCCGTCTTAGCTCATTCGGGAAGAGCGCCGGTCTCCAAAACCGGAAGCGGGAGGTTCGATGCCTCCAGACGGTGCCACGCTGCAAGATCTGCAGCAAATACACGCCACGGCTGCGGAAAAGCCGGGAAAGGAATTTACCACTATGGCAGAAACTGTACATCAGGAACCCACCACCCCCGCTGCCGAGGGGCAGCAGCCGGAGCGCACCTTCACCCAGGCCGAGATGAACGCCATCATCTCCGACCGGCTGAGCCGGGAACGCTCCAAATACGCCGACTACGACGATCTGAAAGCCAAGGCACAGCAGTTCGATGCCGCACAGGAAGCGGGCAAGACCGAGCTGCAGAAGGCAAACGAGAAGGCCGCAAAGCTGCAGGAGCAGCTGGACACCCTGACCAAGGCCAACACCCTGCGGGAGCTCCGCAGCAAGGTGGCAGCGGCCACCGGTGTGCCCGCCGAACTGCTTTCCGGCGACACCGAAGAGGCTTGTACCGCACAGGCACAGGCCATCCTCAAGTTTGCACAGCCGGGCTACCCCAGCGTCCGCGACGGCGGCGAAGTCCGCCACAAGCCCACCGGCTCCACCAGTCAGCAGTTCGCCGACTGGTTCGCGCAGGTGACCAAGTAACCGCAAAGGAGAGTTTGCAATATGGCAACTGATATCAACCGCACTACCACCATTTCCCTGCCGGGTGCCGTGTCTAGCGAGATCCTGCAGAAGACCCAGGAAAGCTCCGCCGTCATGTCTCTGGCCCGGCCCATCAAGCTGCCCGGCCTGGGCGTGACCATTCCGGTCATCACCGGCGACCCGGAGGCCGCATGGGTCGGCGAGACTGACAAGAAGCCCGTCAAGCGCGGCACGCTGGCCACCAAGGTCATGCAGCCCTACACGCTGGCCGTCATCGTGCCCTTCTCCAACCAGTTCCGCCGCGATGTGCCTGCCCTGTATGACGAGCTGGTCAAGCGTCTGCCGCTGGCACTGGCCCAGAAGTTCGACGCCACGGTGTTTGGCGGCGTCACTGTGCCCGGCTCCAACTTCGACACCCTGAAGGGCTGCACCGCGCAGGAGATCGGCACCAATGCCTATCAGGGCCTTGTGGCTGCCGACGCCGACATCTCCGACCACAACGGCATCCTGAACGGCTGGGTGCTGTCCCCCAAGGGCAAGGCCGCCCTGCTGAACGCCGTGGATACCACCGGCCGCCCGCTGTTCCTGAACAACGTGGCCGAGGGTGCCGTGCCCATGATCCTGGGCGCAAAGACCCTGCAGAGCAAGGGTGCCTACATCGCGGATTCCACTGCCGCCAAGAAGCACGTTGTCGGCTTTGCCGGTGACTGGTCGCAGGCCATGTACGGCACCGTGGAGGGCGTGCAGATCGCAATTTCCGACCAGGCCACCCTGACCGACGGTTCCAACACCATCAACCTGTTCCAGCAGAACATGTTCGCCGTGCGTGCCGAGATCGAGGTGGGCTTCCGCTGCGACACCACCGTGTTCAACAAGCTGACCAAGACCGAAGCCTGATGAGGTGCCCTCATGACCTACGCCGAAGTGTTTGATGTGGAGGCCGGGTTCCGTGCCCTCTCCAAGGACGAACAGGAGCGCTGCAGCGCCCTGCTGAGTGAGGCGGCCATCATCATTGACGCCTACAACCCGGACGCCGGAGAGGACGCTAAACGGCTCGTTTCCTGCCGGATGGTGCGCCGCCAGTTGGGCGAGGACGACAGCACGGGCGGCGTCAGCTTCCCCATGGGGGCCACCCAGGGCACCGCCACCGCGCTGGGCTACTCCCAGAGCTGGACCATGAGCGGCGGCTCTTCCGGCGAGCTGTATCTTTCCAAACTGGAAAAGAAGCTGCTGGGCGTGGGCAGCCGTCTGGGGGCCCGCAGCCCGCTGGAGGACTTATGTTGAAAGGCATCGACATCACCCTGTACGAAAAGACCCAGTCCGGCACAGACGAGGCCGACGCCCCGGTCTACACCGAAACGCCGGTCACCGTGCACAACGTGCTGGTGGGCGAACCATCCGCCGAAGAGATCACCACCGAACTGCAGCTCACCGGGCGGCGTCTGGCCTACACACTGGCCATCCCCAAGGGCGACGTCCACGACTGGAACGACGTGCAGGTGGAGTTTTTCGGCCAGCGCTTCCGCACCTGCGGGGGCGTTGTGCAGGGCATCGAACGCATGATCCCCCTGTGCTGGAACAAGAAGGTGCAGGTGGTAAGGGATGAGTAAGGTGCGTTTTGAGCTGGACCGTGCCGGGGTGCGTGCCCTCATGCGCAGCCCGGAGATGCAGGCCGTGCTGAAGGCGCGGGCCGACACCGTGAAAGACCGCTGCGGCGACGGGTACGAGGCCTATGTGGCCCAGACCCGCGCCGTGGCCGTGGTGGAGACCGCCACCCGGCAGGCCGTTGACGATAACTCGGCCAACAACACCCTGCTCAAAGCCACCTCGGCGAGCCATGGCAAAGAAGGCGTGCATACCCACAAGCGCCTGAAAGACTGCCGGGCCATCCGCTACAGGAGGAAGAAATGATCGAAGAAACCATCCGCAGCTTTCTGGCCGAGCGGCTGGACGTGCCGGTCCGGCTGAGCGTGCCAACCCCGGCCCCCGCCCGCTTTGTGGTGGTGGAAAAGACCGGCTCCAGCTATGAGGACGGCATCTACAGCGCCACCATCGCGGTGCAGTCCTACGGGCCCGCCGCCACCAGCCACGACGGCACCCTGGATGCGGCAAAGCTCAACGAGCTTGTCAAGGCCGCCATGCAGGACGCCGACAACCTGCCGCAGCTGGTGCGCTGCGACCTTTATTCCGACTACAATTTCCCCGACACCACCCGAAAACGACCCCGCTATCAGGCCGTTTTCGGCGTGGTGCATTACTGATTGAAAGGAGCCTTTTTTATGGCAGATGCAAAGAATGTGACCGCTGCAAAGCCCAAGGTGGGCGGTGCCGTCTGGCGTGCCCCGCTGGGCACCACCCTGCCCACCGACGCCAAGACCGCGCTGGACAAGGCATTCAAGAGCCTGGGCTATATCTCCAGCGACGGCCTGACCAACGCAAACTCTCCCTCCAGCGAGAACACCACTGCCTGGGGCGGTGACACCGTGCTGACCCAGCAGACCGAGAAGCCGGACACCTTCGCTTTCACCCTGCTGGAATCCCTGAACCCTGACGTGCTGAAGGCCGTGTACGGTGACGACAACGTCACCGGCGACCTGACCACCGGCATCACGGTCAAGGCCAACTCCAAAGAACAGAAGGACTGCTGCTGGGTGGTGGAGATGATCATGAAGGACGATGTGAACAAGCGCATCGTCATCCCGGACGCCGCCGTCACCTCGGTGGGTGACATCACCTATTCCAACGGCGCGGTGGGTTACAACACCACCCTGACCGCCGTGCCGGACACGACCGGCAACACCCACTACGAGTACATCACCGCCAAGGGCGTGTAAGGAGGAAAACACATGATCACTGTGAAGATGAAGGACGGGTTTGAAATCGAAGTCAACCCCACTTTTGTGAAGGATTCTGAGCAGCTGGAGGAACTCGCAAACAAGGACCAGCTTTCCGGTTTGTTCTACTCGTGCAACTGTCTGCTGACCGAAGAGAACAAGAAGCGCCTGTACGACCATCTGCGCGACGAGAACGGCATTGTTCCCGTCGATGACCTGAGCAATGCCGTGAACGAGCTGATTACCAGCTGCCCTGCCGGAAAAAACTCTGCATCCTCGCCGAACTGATCGCATCGGACGAGGACGCCCTGATCTGCGATTTTGCCCAGTATTACCATGTACTGGACTGGCGCGCCCTGCCGCTGCGTCTGGCCGCCACCCTGGCCGCAGGCCTGCCGGAAACAAGCCGCAGCCTGCGCAAGGCGGCAGGCCGCACGGTGGACTTTGAGACGGAACTGCTGGCCTATGCCGCCGACCGCCTGACCCAGGTGCTCTGGTGGCTGCACAGCGACACGTCCAAGCCGCCCTCCGTGCTGGCCGACCTGCGCGGCGAGGCGGACACCAGCAACGTGCAGTGCTACGCCAGCGCAGAAGAATTTGACGCCGCCCTTGCGGCGCTGAAAGGAGGTTGACACCATGGCGGACGGAATCGAACTGGGCAAGGCATATGTCCAGATCGTACCCTCGGCGCAGGGCATCACCGGCAGCATTTCCAGCGTCCTGAACGGCGAGGCCGCCAGCGCAGGCGACAGCGCGGGTCAGACGGTCGGCGAGAACCTCGCCGGATCCATGAAGAAAGCCCTTGCCTCCTCCGGGGTGGACAAGACCGTTTCCGGCGCGCTGGATGCGTCCGGCGTCCTGAAGAAAAACACCAGTGGGGTCCAGCAGGTACAGGAATCCCTGTCCGGCGCGATCGCAAAGGCCACCATGCTGACCTCTGCCATCCAGACCGCCGCCGCAAAGGTCAAGGACCTTGCCAGCAGCTTCATCCGGTCCGGCGTGCAGTACAACGCCCAGATCGAGACCTACCGCACCGCCCTGACCAACATGCTGGGCGATGCGGAAAAGGCCAGCGCCATGCTGGACAGCATCAAGCAGGACGCCGCCCGCACCCCGTTCAGCACGGACGCGCTGGTGGAAGCCAACCAGTACCTGCTGAGTGCCGGTGAGAACGCCGAGTACAGTCAGAAAACCATCCTCGCCCTGGGCGATGCCATCAAGGCCACCGGCGGCGGCGACGCCGAACTGAGCCGCATGGCGCAGAACCTGCAGCAGGTGGCCAATGTCGGCAAGGCCAGCGCGGTGGACATCAAGCAGTTTGCGTTTGCGGGCATCAACATCTATCAGGTGCTGGCCGACTACACCGGCAAGTCGGTGCAGGAAGTCCAGAACATGACCGTCACCTATGACGTGTTGACGCAGGCGCTGCAGGCTGCAGCCGAAGAGGGCGGCCGGTACTACGGCAGCATGGAGACCCAGAGCGAGACCCTCTCCGGCCGCATCACCACCCTGCAGGACAACGCCAAGCAGCTGGCCGGTGAGCTTTCCACCGGGCTTTCCAGCGCTTACGGCACCGTAGTGGAAAAGGCCAACGAGTGGGTCACCTCCATCCTGAGCGATGATGAAAAGCTGCAGCAGCTCAACACTACCGTGACCGTTGTCACGGCGGCCATCGCTGCAGGCACCAGCGGATTTATCGCCTACCGCACGGCCATGGCCATCTCCGGCGTCATCAGCGCAGTGCGCAATGCCACCGAGGGCATGACTATTGCGCAGGCGGCCCTGAACGCGGTCATGGCAGCCAATCCCGTCGCCATCGTGGTGACGGCTCTGGCTGCCCTTGCGGGCGGTCTGGCAACGGCCTATGCCGCAAACGAGGACTTCCGGGAGGGCTGGAACAGCGCGTGGAGTTCCATCAAGGACTGGTTTTCCTCAGTGGCAGACTATATCCTCGACAAGCTGAATGTGATCATGGCCGTAGCCAACGGCGTCGGAAATGCGATCGCCGCACTTGGCCGCCTGGAAAGCCCTGTGGACGCCTACAACGCTGCCTATCATCAGACCCGACAGAACTACGCGGACAACAAGACCCAGCAGCGGCAGAAGGACGGCGGCCATGCACGGCGCACCTCCAACGGCGGTATGTGGTCGGATAAGCTCCCGAACACGGCCAGCAACGCGGTCATCAGCAGCATTGCGCCTTCTACCGGCGGCACCACGAGAAAGAAGAAAGCCACCCCCACAAAGTCCGCCACCGAGACCCTGCTGTGGTCCCTGCAGGACGTCGGCACCAGCGTTTCTCAGAATGCTCTGGGCAAGGTCACGACCCAGACAGTGGAGCTGACCGAGCACCTGAAAAAGGGCTCTGAAGAGTACGACCGCCTGACCAAGACCGTGACCGAATCCGGTAAGGAAATGGTCAATGGTGTGGCCAAGAACTACAAGACCGTCACCAAGTATGTGACCGAAAACGGCAAGACCACCGCCCAGACCCAGAAGGTCTACGAGGAAATTGCCGCCACCGTGGCCAAGACCGTCACGTCCACAACGGATTCCGTCGTCAACGGCATTGCCACCAGCACCAAGACCATCACCGAAACCCTGACCGACAAAACCACGACCCAGAAACAGGTCATCACCGAGACCTACAACGACATCGTGGACGGGGCTCTCGTGACCGTGGAGCGGGTCAAGACCATTTCCGCCGACGGTGTCCCGCAGATCACCGAGGAGATCAAGAAAGCCTCTGCCAACAGCTTTGACGGCCTCGTCAAGGGCTGGCAGGACGAGGCCGACAAGGGCGTGGTGGGTACCTTCAGCACACTGGTGAACGCCGTGAAGAAGCAGGACTGGCAGTCTGTCGGCGAATGGGTGCTGTCCACCCTGTACAACGGCCTTGCCCCGCAGGCCAAGCAGCTCATTGACGACTTCGGCAAGAACCTGATCCAGCAGGTCAACAGTGTGCTGGGCAAAGGCGTCAGTGCCGTCTCCAACGGCCTGTGGGATATGGGCGGCGACCTCGCCAAGGGCCTGACCAGCGGCTTTGCGGACGTGCTCACGCAGGCGCAGGGCCTTGGCACCACCCTCACCGGCATCTTTCAGGGGCTGAAAGGCCCGCTCACTGCGGCTGCCGCTGCCATCAGCACCGGCCTGAAAGGCGGACTGATCTCCAGCTTCCCGGAGATTTTGGCCTCCATGGGCACCCTGATCGGCTCCATCGGCAGCGCCTTTGTGGGTATGCTGGAAGCCGTCGCGACGGCACTGTTCCCCACCGGATTTGGTGCCCCGCAAGCCCTGCTCATGATCGCGGCAGGCGTGGCCCTGACCGCCGCCATTGCGGCCATCGTGGCCGGCATCGGCGGCGCGTTCAAGCGCAAGACCACCCCCGGCATCTCCGGCGGCACTTCCGGCAGCAGCACGACCTCCACGGCATCCGGCTCCCTGTGGGATTACGAGAAGCGTGCTCCGCTGCCGCAGCGCACCCAGCGGCCCAACATCGAGGTCAACCAGTACATTTACAGCAAAGCGCAGACGGCTGCCGACCTGATGCGCGAGGCACAGTATGAGCAGAGAAGGGCGGTGCTGCAGGGTGTTTGATGCTGTTTTTACCACTGGCACCGGCCAGAGCTTCGCTTTTGGCTATGCTGCCGGCGTGCTGTGGAGCTGCGACCCGGTGGGCGACCTGCCCGTGGATCTGGAGACCAGCCAGGGCTACCAGCAGGTGGGTGCCACCGTGGACAGCCGGAGTATTTCCGGCGTCACCCGCACCATCACCGGGCGCATCCTGCGCAATACCGACTACTGCAAGCGCCAGCTGCGGGACATTTTTGCTCCCGGCGTCACCGGCCGCCTCACCGTGGCCGGCAACTGCTGGTGTGACGCCGAGGTGCAGCGCTGCCCGGCCATTTCAGCGGCCAAGCTGTGGCCAACCTTCAGTTTCCAGCTCTACTGTCCGAACCCCTTCTGGCACAGTGTGGCCAAGACCACGGCAGCCACCATCAAGGTAACGCCCGTGTTCCGGCTGCCGGTGTGCTACACCTCGCATCAGTACGGCATCCGGGAACAGGCCAGCTACATCCGCATCCTCAACAGCGGTCTGGACACCCGGAGCTGGAAGCTCTCGCTGACCGCCCGGGGCGAGGTGGTCAACCCCGGCGTCATCAACCCGGAGACCGGCGAATATCTGCGCTTCATCACGACCCTGCAGGACGGTGACGAGCTGCAGGTCTACCGGGAAAACGGCGAGCTCCGGGTAGAGCGGGTCATCGACGGCAAAGGCTACGACGTCCTTTCGGTGCTGGACGGCAGCAGCACCCTCTGGACGGTATACCACGGGGCGCAGGCATGGCAGCGCACGGCGGATTCCGGCGACGGCTGGCTGTTTCTGTCGCTGACCATGCATGCCGCATTTACCACGATCATCACGGAGGGTTCCAATGGCTGAGATCACATCCGCCCTGACGGCATCCGGGTACAAGAGCCTCTGCGTCTATAACGCCCGGCTGGAGCTGCTGGGCCGCATCGAGAGCTGGCTGTCTCTGGTCTGGCCGGAGCGCTACAACGTCTACAGCAACGTGCAGGGGGCTCAGCTGGAGCTCCACGACACCACCGCCCTGCAGGCCCTCTGCCGCCCGGACCGGTATCTCTGGCTGGTCGGCAGCGACCGGCTCATGCGCATCGTGTCGGCCCAGAAAGCCGATCACAAGCTGGTCCTCTACACCAAGGACGCCGCCTGCATCCTCGCCGAGCGGGTCAGCACGGGCACCCTGAGCAGCTTTGCCGTGGAGGACACGCTGCGTGGTCTGGTGTCCGGGGCCGCCGCATGGCCCTGCCTGGAGCTGGGCGACCCGGCCGGTCTGGCCGACACCTACGCCGGAGAGGTCAAGCCCGGCAGCCTGCTGAGCATTGCAGAGCAGGTGTGCCAGGAGCTGGACATCGGCTTCCGGGTGCGGTTCGTGCCCGGGGAGCAAAAGCTGCTGTTCGAGCTGTACCGGCCCAAGCTGGACCCCAATGCCCGCTATGCGCCCCAGTACGGCAACCTGACCGACCTGACCTATACCGAGAGCATCACGGACTATAAGAACATCTGCACCGTGGTGGGGGCCGACGGCACGGTGACCGTGGGGGCCACCGACAACACCGGGACGGCCCGGCGGGAGATGCTGCTGGATGCCTCCAGCAAGAAAAAGGAGGACGGCCAGTCCCAGGCGGATTACCTTGCCGCCCTGCGCACGCTGGGCGAGCAGGAGCTGGCCAAGCACACCCGGCTGGAGAATTTTGAGTTCACCCCCACCGGCCCCGTGACGGTGGGCAAGGTGGTGGCGGCCAGCCTGCCCGGCACCGACATCCAGGCAGCGGCCCGCATCACGTCGGTGACCCTGCAGTCTCAAAAGGGGGAAAACACGGTCAGCACCGAGATCGGGACCCCCATCCTCAGGAGGAAAAACACATGAGCATCATTACCTATCCGCTGGACGGCGTGACCTACAGTGCCGAAGATGTGGCCACCTACCTGTGCACCCGCACCTCCGGTGTCTACTCGAAGGACAGCAATTTCGCTGCCAGCATCACCGGCACCCGGCAGATCACCATTGCCCCGGGCCTTGCCTGGATCAACTACGACGACTTCAAAGGCGTGTCCGTTTGCAGCCGGGAGGACACGGTGCTGACCGTGCCCGACGCCGACAACACCCTCAACCGGGTGGATCGTGTGGTGCTGCAGTTTGATACGTCGTCCAACCTCACCGCCATCCGACTCAAGACCGGCACGCCTGCCGTGGCCGCTCAGCCGCCCGACATCCTGCAGAACCACAACCAGTACGAGCTGGGCCTGTGCACGATCTCTGTCCCGGCGGGGTCGGCGGCGGTCACCTCCGCAGACATCACCGACACCCGCACCGATGAGGCCGTCTGCGGCCTCATGCGGGACGGCGTCACCGGCATCCCCACCGAGACACTGCTGGCCCAGTACACCGCCATCCTCACCGCCATGCAGCAGAGCGGCAACGCCCAGCTGCAGCAGCTTGCGGAGAGCATCAAGGCGGTGGATTCCGGCAGCTTCTACACCAAAGAGCAGGCCGACGCCAAGTTCGGCACCCCGTACACCCTCACCAAAGAGGCCATTGCAGAGGTGCTGGGCTTTACGCCGACAAAAATCACAGCCGGGACGGAGGACCTGATCCCCGGCGGCAGCAAGCTGGAAAGCGGCACGGTGTACCTGGTGTACAGCACCGCCAGTGCAGCCAGCGCTGACGAGGCCATCGACGACACAGACATCCACCTACCGGAGCCGGAGACCGAGGAGCCTGTGCCTGATGAGGAGGTGGTGGCCCCATGAGCGGCTATGTAGGCGTCCGCAGCGTGGCCAAAAAAATCGACAAGCTGTATGTGGGAAACGGAGCCGGTGTCGCCATGGCGGTGCAAAAGGCCTATGTGGGGGACCAGCGTGGTGTGGCAAAGCTATGGTATCAGCGTGGCACGCCCCTGGGAGCCCTGGCTGTGGGCAGCGTGGTGTACTTTGCGGTAGGAGTGGTGCGGACGCCATGGATCGTGGTGCACCAGGGCCTGCCTGGGAATATGTATGATTCCAGCTGTAACGGCACTTGGCTCCTGTGCAAGGACGTGTATTCGTCCAAGCAGTGGAGCAAGACCGTGAAAAACGACTACTCCCTGAGTAACATTAGAGCCTACATGGACTCGACGTTCTTGAACTCAATCGACCAGAGCGTCAGGAGCGTTATCAAAGATGTGCGAATCCCATATCGCCCAGGCGGCGGAAGTAGTACCTCGGTGAACAGCGGTGCAAGTGGGCTATTTTGCAAAATTTTCCTGTTGAGTGCGATAGAAGTCAATATCGGGTTTAATAATCGGCCGAAAGAAGGTGAGAGGCTAAGGTATTTTGTGAATTGTAATACCACTGGTGCCGATGACCTCCGGGTAGCAAACTACAACGGAGTACCTGGAGATTGGTGGTTGAGAACTCCGGACACCGCCACATCTAACAATGCTGTGATTGTCACAAAAACAGGAGCAATGAGCAGCGCAAATGTTGCCTATCTACACGGCTTTCGTCCGGCCATGGTGCTGCCGAAAGAGGTGCTGGTGGATGGGGACGGAAACGTGATGGGAGGATAAAAATGTCTACTATCAAGCAATACAGCCTCGCAAAGGACGGCAGCCGCCGCCTGGCCCCCAGCTTTGCCGTGCGGGAATTCCGCTGCCGTGACGGCTCCGACACCATCATGGTGGACGAGGCCCTCACGGTGCTGCTGCAGGCCATCCGGGAGCACTTTGGCAAGGCGGTGGTCATCACCAGCGGCTACCGCACGGCCACCCACAACACCGCTGTGGGTGGTGCAAAATCCAGCCAGCACCTGCTGGGCCGGGCGGCAGACATCCAGGTGGCCGACACCCCCGTGGAGGATGTGGCCGCCTACGCCGAGAGCCTGATGCCCACTTGGGGCGGCGTGGGCCGCTACCCGGTCAAGGCTGGCCGCACCAAGGGTTGGGTGCATGTGGACACCCGGGCCAACAAGAGCCGGTGGGTGGGCTGATCGTCTCACGGCACACCGCTTTGAGACGATTAAAACGAAAATGAGACGAAAGGAGGAAACGACATGAAAGACACCTTTTGCATGGCCGTGGGGGCGCTGGGGGCCGCCATTGCCAGCCTGTACGGCGGCTGGGATGCGGCGCTGCAGACGCTGATCCTCTTTATGGCCGTGGACTACGTGACCGGCCTGATCGTGGCGGGCGTATTCCACGCCAGCCCCAAGAGCCGGACCGGCGCGCTGGAAAGCCGGGCAGGCTGGAAGGGCCTGATCCGCAAGGGCGAAACGCTCCTGATCGTGCTGGTGGCCTGCAGGCTGGATGCCGTGATGGGTTCCACCTTTGTGCGGGATGCCGTTGTGATCGGCTTTATCTGTAACGAGACCATTTCCATCATTGAAAACGCGGGCTTGATGGGACTGCCGATCCCGGCAGCGCTCACCAAGGCTGTGGACATTTTAAAGCAGCGCTCGGAAACCGAGCAGAAAGGATAAGCTCTTATGAATGAATTTCTGAAAGTCGCTCTTACTGCCTGCATCCCCGCAATGACAGTTATCTTTGGCTGGGGCCTGAACAAGGGTGTCAGCATTGCAAACGGCTACATCAACAACAAGTTTGCGCAGACCTGTCTCCAGAATGCCGCCAACGCGGTGTTCAATGCTGTCCAGTATGTCAACCAGACCTACGTTGATGCCCTGAAGGAACAGGACAAGTTCGACGAGGACGCGCAGCGCATTGCCTACAACCGCGCACTGACCGCAGCGAAGAAAGCCCTGACGCAGGAGACCATCACGTTCATCAAGGAGACCTTTGGCGACCTCGACAGCTACCTGAAGCCGATGATCGAAGCGCAGGTGCGCAGCCAGAAGACCTATATGTGATGTTTCTGTAGTGCCAACAAAATCATAGTATCGCAACAGCCCCGTGGTTCCGGTGATTCCGGTTCCATGGGGCTGTTTTTGCATTTATTGGTCGATCAGAATGCGGAGTTCCTGCACCACGTCCTGCAGCGCACGGTAAACCCGCTCCACTTCCGAGATATCCATAACACCTGCGGCCTGTATGCGTTTGATGTCCTGCTGCGCCTTGGCAAGTGCTACACAGATTTGTGTGCGTTTTTCCTCGGAAATATTCATAATAATCACCATTTTATTTTAAAGTGGGTTGCCAAACGGGTTATCAAAGCAAAAAGCACGTTGATTTTTATCGAATCAACGTGCTTTTCTTCATGCCGCCGACGGGGGTCGAACCCGGTCCAGAACTTTTCCGGCGAAAACCCGGCATACATATCCAACGTACTTCCGTTAAATTCCGAAATCCACTTCTCCGGGAAGGAAACCGCAAACACGGTGCGAGAAATAGAAACGTGTTACAAAATGTGTTATTTCTCAAGACTTTCCGGATCAAGAACCCTGCTGAGAACGTTGTCCAGGTCTGCGGCAGTCTGCACATCCTCGCCATGAATAAGATGCGCGTAGATCCCGAACGTGTCCATCTGGCGGGAGTGGCCAACCAAGGGCTTGACTTGTCCCTCTGGCAGCGTTTTTGCCAGTGATACGAACGTATGTCGGAGATTATACGGCGGAACATAGTGCAGGCCGTTGGCCTCGCAGTAGCGCCGCCAATATTTTCTATAGGTGTCCTCACAGGAGATGCAAAACACGCTCTCCTGCCCGCCTGTCAGCTTTTTCTGTGCCTGCAGAATAGCGGCCGCACTATCGGTGAGTGCAAAGGCGCGCACAGCGTTGTCGTTCTTGCCGCGGGTTTCCTCGCCACGGGTGTTTATAGCTCGCCGGATCTTCACCCGGCCACCCTTAACGTCCTTCCAGCTCAGTCCGATCAGCTCGCCCGGACGAAGGCCAGTCACAACGCTAAACCTGTACGCATTGACATAAGGATCCTCGATCAGTTTGCCGTCCAGGATCGTAGTGTCCACCTCAAAAAGTGTACGCAGATCCTCCGGCTGCAATATTTCTTTTTCCTTGGAGCGTGCACCCTTTGGCACATGCAGTTCTTCCGGCCGCAGAGTGGACATTTTGCTCAGGCGCAGCCATTTGCAGAACATGGTCAAATCCGTGCACATGTTGGAAAGGTATTTTTTGCTCAGTCCTCCTGCAAATCCTTTGTTGATGATGGCTTGCAGCTGTTGTTCCGTCAGGTCTCCCACACGCCTCCGGCCAATGACTGGACGCACCCAGACGTTCCACCGGCTCTGGATCGGTTCCCAGTTGGAGCGGCTGGTGGTCAATTTCAGCTCGCCGATCCACTGCGGATAGGCTGCTTCTACCAGCATCCGAGTATTGCTGATGCCGTCATCCAGCCATGCGTCCGCCTTTGCATTGGCTTCACGCTGGCCGGTGCGGCCGGGCTTTGAGCTGGTAAAGGATCTGCGCACACCATTCTTTTGGACGTTGATCTGCCAGCGCTGCTGATTCGGCAGCCAGGCTGCCGTGTTGGTTCGTTTCCCCATAAAATGCACCTCCATGGGTACGCTTTGACAAGCCTGCCCGGAGGTGGTACAATACAACTGCTGGATTGGATTGTTCCTCGTGAGCAAGCCATTCTTTCACGCCCTGCCGGTTGCCGCCGGTGGGGCGTTTTTATATTATCCGAAATGGCAGTTTCCGAAAATGGAAACAATCACTCAGCTGTTAGTGCGATAAATAACTTCCAGGCCCTGACTCGGATGATAAGACCAGGTCACCGTTACATCGCTGAACACTTCTTTTTGGCGTCCGTCCAAAGCGCGCGTATTTGCCATTTCCTCATAAAGCCATTCAGGCAAATCAAGAACTTTGTTTGTCAACTTCACATGATTTGTCCCTACTTCATTGAAAATGATGGAGCCGTTCTTCAGGTTGAGTGGGTTGGTGTCAATTGTCATGTAGGAGCCATCATTTGAAACCGACACCGTCAAATCATCGTACAAATCTGCGAACAATTTAAAATTCGGTGCGGTTCCTTTTTTATAGAAAAGAGGTGCCACAAACTCGCTGGTTTCCGTCAGGCTTTCGTTCCCGCCGTCGTTTTTAACAGACCAAGTCGCCAGGATGACCGGTGCGCCGTCCCCAGTAATGGATTGAACAGCGCCTCTGAGGCTTACGTCCTGATTTGCAAAAGCGCTTCTGTAATATTCGTACAGGCTTTCTTTAACAGAGGCGTAATAGCGCTGGCCATCTGCCGACACGACCGAAAAGCACTTATAAGGCACATCACCGGACGTGTATGTATAGTAGTAGTCAAAGTCAGTGCGACCGGAGAACGTTACATACTGGCCCACTCTGTAGTCGTTGCCCGCAGCAAATGCTGGAACAGCGAGTGCAAGGCAAAGTGCCAGCACTGCGAACAATGAGACGATTTTCTTTTTCATGTTTTTTCCGTCCTTTCTGATATAAACTCCAACTCGAGCACCATTATATTTTCGGGGTACGGTCACCTCTTCACATTTTTTACCGCAGACAGAAGCCTGCAGGTATTTATTACATCAGAACCAGTGCGTATACCCCACGGCTTTGCCCTCAATGTGCACATCTTCCAGCTGGGGGCCGGTGTAGACCATCGGCATGCCCGGCGGGCGTTTTCTTTCGTCCTTATATCAGTTCACCTTTTCAAAAACCATTGTAGCCTGAATGCGGTCACCGCCCATCAGGCCCTTGCTGCCACCGTTGGCGGTGGTAATCGTGTGCAGGCGGTAGCCTTTAGCAGCCTGCTGGTTGATGACGTTTTCCAACTCCGTCAGGTTGCCGGAACCTGTACCGATAAACTTTTCTTTCAGCGTCACCTGAAGAACAACATACTGGTATGCGTTGCCCGATGCCTCTGAGTAAGAAGATTCTTTTTGTAATGTGTCCATAAAGCCCATAATAATGTCCTCCTGTTTTGTTTATATATCCCGGCAAAGCCCGACGGCCTTGCCTTCGATTACAACGTCGTTCATGTCCTCCCGGCTGAGGATGATGCTGTTGAAAGCCGGATTCTCCGGCCTCAGTTCAATGAAGTTCTCGTGCAGATAGACATGCTTCAGGGTTGCCTCTTCCCCGATGCGCACAGCAGCGATCTCGCCGTTTTCCACCTCCGGCTGCTTCCGGATGGCCACCAGATCACCGTCATGGATCCGTGGTTCCATGCTGTCGCCCTTGCAGGTCAGTGTAAAGGTGGAGCGCCACTTGGACGGCACACAGACTATGCGCTCCACGTTCTGTTCCGCCGTGATCGGCGTACCGCAGGCGATCCGGCCCACCAATGGGACCATGTCCATCTCCGGCATGGGCTCAAACCCCGGTGGGATTGTGGCCTTCTGCGCGGGCTGAGAGGGGGTGGCGTGCTCTGCGTCCATCGGGACATCATAGCCCATGAGCCAGGCTTCAGAAACATTCAGCACTTGAGCGATTGAGTAAACCGCATCTTGCTTTCCTTCCCAGTCACCTTTCAGATAGTGTGAAATACTTGATTTTGAGATTTTCGACCTGCTAGAAAGTTCCGCTTGTGTCATTTGGCGTGCGTCCAGACCTGCACGAAGTCGTTGAGCAAAGGTTGAGATTTTCATATTTTAACGCCCTTTCAACGTAGTCTGGTTTAATTATATGTGAGCGGTTGCGAAAAATCAATACTTTCAGCGCAAAAAGTTCAGAAATCTCAAAATTTACTGTTGACAAATCGCAACCGATGGACTATACTCGTGGTGTGGTTGAGAAATTCACAACCGTAAATAATCCATAGGAGGTGAGCAAAATGCCAGAAATGGACTATAACCGACTGCGGGGCAGAATCACTGAATGCGGCCTGACGCAAAAGGAATGTGCTGAGAAAATCGGCGTAAGTGAAGGACAATTGAACCGAAAACTTGCCGGTGAATTTGCATTCCGTCAGGATGAGATTTCTCGTCTCTGCGACCTGCTCAGCATTCCGGTTACTAAAATCGGGCACTATTTTTTCTGCCCTAAAAGTTGAGGTTTCACAACAATCTTTACAACAAGCAAGGAGGTGAAGAAGATGGAGAACCACAAAAAGCCCAGCTGGAAAGAACGGCTTTCCAACTGGACAACGGCAGAGTTGATGAGACTTGCACTTTTCTTCCAGTGCATCGCACTGGTTTTTCAAATTGCCGCACTCATCCTAACAATTGTAAGATTAGCGTTATGAGCGCAGCCAAAAAGGACGCACCGCCAAAAAACGCGGCCGCA
>ERZ1034680.436-NODE-436-length-20978-cov-5.135401_pt1 | contig 20978 bp, 17 predicted proteins | sample MGYA00520639_ERZ1034680 | MGnify/ENA primary metagenome ERZ1034680 (study PRJEB33766, sample SAMN09781760) | gut metagenome | biome: gut microbiome | host: Homo sapiens | place: Madagascar | study: EMG produced TPA metagenomics assembly of the PRJNA485056 data set...
GCTTAGCTGCATCAGTATCGCCAATTTCAATAGAACGAAGAAGCTGAGTTGCAATAATATCGAGCGGCATAACGCGTTCAAAATTCCCGATAGGCACCATAGCACGTGAACCACCGTGTACACCGGTATTGATGTCGTAGCTACGTGGAGGAATGAGGCAGCTTAAGAAAGTTCTAGTTACAGAGTGCTTTCTTGCGCCAGGCATGAGCCAGCCTAAGAATTCAGGCTTGTCACCTTCTGGAATTACGCTAATCTGCTGGTGGAATCTGCCTAGATAATCAAAAGCAGCTTCTGCTTTGTGACCATTTAAAACTGAACCAGAAATCACACGATAATCAGAACCAGTAAGTTCACCAGCGCAAAGTTCAGAAACACAAGCACCAGCTACAGTTCTAACTAAACGTGGAGTACTTACATTAGGGCCACCTAAACTTACAATGCGTTCATTGTAAATTTCGCCACTTCTAAATAGGTAACCAATTGCAATAACGTCTTGGTAACCAATTGACCACATAATATGGTTTTCAGAAGCAGGGCTTAAGAAATGCATGTGAGTGCCAGCAAGACCTGCTGGATGCTTACCACAGAACACTTCTTCCTTAACACGTGGGTTTTTGCTCACAGGAAGAGATGCTTCACCCTTACATACATAAACCTTACCATCAGTAAGTGCAGCCAGCACACTTAAACCATCAACGAAGGCTTTTTCGTGAGTTGCAATAATTACGGTCGGATCTGCTGCGAGAGGATTGGTATCGATTGCAGTTACAAAAATATTATCAGGCACTGATTTAACAGCAGGAGCCTTGCTGAATGGACGAGTTCTAAAAGCTGTCCATGCACCAGATTCAACAAGCTGGTTCTGTACTTCTTCACGAGAGAGATTATCAAGCTCTTCAGCAGAATAGGCCTTAAATTTTTTGCTGCCTACGGCAGTAGGATCGATTTCGATTACTAAGGATTGAAATACTCTTTTTGCGCCGCGGTTGATTGCAACTACCTTGCCGGATACCGGCGCAGTGAACTGCACGCCAGGATTCTTTTTGTCAGTAAAAAGAACCTGACCCTTTTCAACTGACTGACCGGCTTCCACTAACATGGAAGGTTTAAGACCGTGATAGTCACTGCCAAGTAAAGCAACATGCTTTACAGCCTGGCCAACACTAATCTTCATTTCCGGCTTGCCACTTAGAGGGATATCTAATCCTTTCTTAATATTTATCATGGTATTTCCAGAGAATAAATGGCAGAAAAGCTAAACTAAAAATGTCAAAAGACACACCTAAAATACAATACACATTTTCAAAAAAACTTCTCGCTGAAAATGCGTAAAGATCTGCCCTATATTCTACCACAAAGGCATGTATTTTTGACACAATGCGCACATATTTCAAAAAATTTAACGTCGTAACGAGGCCAAAATATACTTTTAACACTAGAGAATGCGTCAATTTCTGAAAACCACTTCTCCCTTAAAGCAAAGTTGACCATAAAAATCACACTTTGACAACTTTAAAGCTCGTAACTAACAATTTCTTTCATTTATTTGCCTCTGAACTTGTACTAAGATGGCAAAAAATACGCGTTAATTTGGCTTTACAGAATTGTCCTTCCAAGGGGCAACATATATAAGCATCACCATCCCAGGAATGGCTAACGCATAACAAAAGATAAAGAAATGCTCCCATCCTAACCACTCAACAATATAGCCTGTACTTGCATTGCAAACCGTCCGTGGAATAGCCGAAAGGGCGGTAAAAATCGCAAGCTGAGTAGCCACAAATTGATGGGAGGTTTCACGGCACATATAAGCTACAAAACAGGCTGTTCCAAGGCCCGCTCCAAGACTTTCCGCGCCGACAACTATGGCGAGCAATGTTTTGCTTGGAAACTCAAATCCCGCCCCACTAAATAGTGGATTTTCCACCAAAATTCCCCCAAGATTACCAACTTGGGTTAAAAGCGTAGCCACAAAATCTGGATGCTTCCAGGCATGCGCAATAAACACATAACCCAAAATAGTTATAATTTGCCCGACCCCAAAAATCCACAGGGCTCTATTTATGCCGATTTTTAGCATTAAGATCCCCCCAGCAAAACCACCTATGACCATTGTCCACAGCCCAGCAGTCTTGTTAATAATCCCAATGCTACTCTTAGAATACCCCATATCCATATAAAACGGCGTCGCTAAAGCTGTAGCCATACTGTCGCCAAGTTTATATAAAAAGATAAATGAAATAACCCCGATAGCTCCAAGCACGCCTTTTCGTTTTATAAATTCCACAAAAGGTAGATAAACTGACTCTAGTAAAGTCCGAGGCACGGCGCAGCACGCAGGTTCCTTGATAAAAATGGAAGCCAAAATCCCCGGCAACATAAAAAAAGCCGTAATCGGAAATACAAAGTGCCATGAAATATATTCACTTAAAATTAGCGATAAACCGCCCGGAATCATGCCTGAGATCCGATAAGCATTAACAAAATAAGCATTCCCTAGCCCCAATTCTTCATCAGCTAATATTTCACGGCGGTAAGCATCTAAGGCCACATCTTGAGTAGCCGATAAAAATGCAATTAAAGTACATAGCCCCATAACAAGAGTTAAATTAGCCAACTCATAGCTTGAACCAAATACCGCAAATTTAAATGTTTCACCCGGCGTAAAAAGGCCTAATCCCGCAATTAACACCGTTAAACCTAGTTGGGTTAACAACATCCAACTACGTCTGCGCCCACACCGCAACACATTGTAGCGATCCAAAAATGGGGCCCATAAAAACTTCCAAATATATGGCACCGTCACTAAAGAAAATAACCCAATATCTTTAAGATCGACATTGGCATCTCGAAGCCATGCCATGACTAGATTAAACAGCAAATAAAGCGGTAAACCTGAACTAAATCCAAGAACCACGCAAATAAACATGCGCATGGAAAAAATACGCTTAAGCGTAGCCCCTACTTCACCTTTGCCCTGGGGTTTACTTGAGGTTGAAGCTATGTTTTGAGATTCTTGTTCTTGGGCCATTTAAGCACCTCTTGCGCTAAAAATCTTGTTTCGATTTGTTCTTACCTAGTAAAAAGGAGCTGTCTTGCAGCTCCTTTTTATGCTTAGATCATTTAAGAACCAATTACCGTTCTAAAAAAGCCGACAAATTAATCACGGAAGTTATTGAACTGGAATGGTTGCCCTAACTCAGCTCCACGAATAAGAGCTATCACTTCTTGTAAATCGTCACGCTTTTTCCCAGTTACACGAACAGTTTCACCTTGAATTTGGGCGGTAACTTTAATTTTAGAATCTTTAATGGTTTTGACTAACTTTTTAGCCATAGCTTGTTCAATCCCACTCTTAAGCTTAACTTCTTCATTAAAGCGACGACCTGACTGTTCTGGAGTTTGAAAATCAAGACTTGCCGGATCGATCTGGCGCTTAGCCATTTTATCGCGCAAAATATCATTCATCTGCTGAATTTGGAAGTCCGCATCAGCTGCAACTTTAATCAATTTATCTTTTTCGTTAAGTTCAAAAGAAGCATCAACCCCACGAAAATCGAAGCGGCATGAAATTTCACGATTAGCATTATCCACAGCATTCTGGACTTCATTCATCGCAAGTTCAGACACAATATCAAAAGAAGGCATTGTTAATCTCCTCTAAAGATGGACTTACCCACCTCGGTTATTAAAAGTAAAAAATTTATTTGATTGTTTAAAAACCACAATAGCCTTAAGCCTTAAACTTAAGGCTCCATGGAATCTAGGAAGCTAAGTTAGTTTAGCCTTTGTTTTCCGTCAATTCATAACTAGTCTTGGCGCGCAAGCTTTTGGGCTAAAGCCAAAACCGATTCATGATCCATCCCATAGGCCCGATAGATCTCGTCACATGTAGCCTGTTCCACAAATTCGTCAGGAATACCCAAGTTGTACACCCCAGCTCCTAATCTGTTGTTAGCTACATAAGTCGCCACTGCTTCACCAACCCCACCGCTAATCATGCCATCTTCAAGCGTAATCAGCCATTTGTGGCTAAGCGCTTGAGTTTTGATGCAAGCCAAATCAAGTGGCTTAATACTACGCATATTAACTACAGTAAAATCGGCATTAACTTCTGCAAAATAACGTTCAACATCCTTGATTAAAGGCCCCCACCCCACTACACACACGTCTTTACCTTGGCGTAATACTTGGGCTTGCCCCACTTCAATAGTTTCTTCGTCATCCTCTGTAAAGTCATTACAATCTTTACCAAAGCCACGTGGATAACGAATAGCCACCGGGGCATTAAGTTTGGCTGCAGTATTTAACATGCGCCACATTTCAACAGTGCTAGCCGGAGCGAAGAAGATAAATCCCGGAATTGCTCGTACAAACCCAATATCAAACACCCCTTGGTGTGTTGGCCCATCAGGCCCAACTACGCCCGCACGATCAATTGCCACAATAACAGGGGCTTTTTGAATAGCCAAATCATGAATAAGTTGGTCATACGCACGTTGCAAGAACGTTGAGTAAACGGAAACAACGGGCATTAAGCCACCAACTGCCATACCTGAAGATAGTAAAACAGCGTGTTGTTCAGCAATCGCCACATCAAAATACTGCTGAGGTAATTTTTTTGCAAATTCACCCATGCCCGAACCGGTGCACATAGCAGGAGTAATCCCCATGAGCTTTGGGTTTTGGGCCGCCGTTTTCATTAACCATTTACCAAACAAGTCAGAATAAGTAAAAATTTTGGTATCTTTAGGCTTTTGGATCCCTATATCCATATTGAATTTAGGCACCCCGTGGTAGGCTGACGGATTTAACTCGGCCGGTGTATAACCTTTACCTTTAGTAGTTGTAATATGAAGTAGCTGTGGCCCATCTAAACTACGCATATTACGCAGTACTGAAATTAGTGTTTCTAAATCATGTCCGTCTATTGGACCAACATAATTAAACCCAAATTCTTCAAAGATAGTTCCCGGAACGACCATCCCTTTTAAGTGTTCTTGAGCTTTTAAAGCAAAGTCACGAATCAAAGGCACATTATCTAGCACCTTTTTGCTACTTTTTAGCAGACGGGCATACGAAGGACTACTTATCCACATCGCTAAATGTTTAGCCAATGAACCCACACTCTCCGAGATACTCATTTCATTATCATTAAGAATAATGAGCATGTTTTCTCCGAGATCGCCGGCGTGATTTAAAGCTTCAAAAGCCACTCCACCTGTAAGCGCTCCATCACCAATCACGGCAGCCACATGATGACCATTATGTTGCACTCTATTAGCAATGGCGATCCCTAATGCCTCCCCAATGGAAGTACTAGCATGGCCCGTAGAAAATACATCATAAGGACTTTCCTCCCGCCAACAAAACGGATGAAGCCCGTGTTTTTGTCTAATAGTGGCTAAAGTATCACGACGCCCGGTTAAAATCTTATGTGGATACGCTTGATGCCCTACGTCCCAAATAACTGAGTCATTAGGAGTATCGTAAACATAGTGAAGCGCAATTGTAAGTTCCACCACCCCAAGACCGGAGGCCAAATGACCACTAGTTTGACTGACAGTTTTAAGCAAGAAATCTCTAAGTTCTGTAGCTAATGTTTTTAGCTCTTCAACTGTCAAACCGCGTAAATCTCGTGGGTCGTTAATGCGATTAAGAATCTTATAGTCTTCCAAGATACCATCCCGCGCCGCGCCAAGGTCGGCCGCCAAAAACTTTAATGATCCCGTGATACAATAAAATCAGCAAAGTCACACAATACCTGAGTATCGTGCGCTGTAGCTTTTAAACTATCTTTAGCTTTATTGGCTAAATCCAAAGCATACTTTTTAGCAGCCTCTAGTCCCATGAGACGAGGGTAAGTGCTTTTTTCTTCTGCTTCGTCTGAGCCTTGTGGTTTACCCAAAGTTTCTGTATCAGAAATAATATCGAGCACATCATCCCATACTTGGAACGCAAGCCCAATACCACGAGCATATGAGGCATAAGCTTCCTTGGTACCTTGGGGCAGAGTAGGATTTAATAACAAACCTAAATCAACTGCGCTTTCAATTAAAGCCCCAGTCTTGTGGCGATGCACCTTCTCTAATGCTTCTTGGCTAACCAATAAACCTTCAGCTTCAAGATCTAGTTCCTGACCTCCGCACATCCCAGCGTAACCACTTCCCCGCGCTAAAACTTTATACATTTCAACTAGGTTAGCAGTTAAACCACGGGCTGCAAACTTTTCCGCTGCAGTACCTAAAATTTCAAAAGCCATAGTCTGCAGAGCATCACCAGCTAAAATAGCAGTAGCTTCACCAAACTTTACATGACAAGTTGGATGACCACGTCTTAAGCTATCATCGTCCATCGCCGGTAAATCATCGTGAATAAGCGAATAAGCATGAATACATTCAATAGCAGCAGCCGGCGCATCAGCTAAATCGTAATCAATACCTAAAGACTTAGCGACGTTATAAACTAAAAACGGACGCACTCTTTTTCCACCTAGCAATACGCCATAAGCCATAGCGTCACGTAATTTCGGGGCAACTTCCGGTAAATTGTCTAGATATGCTTTGAGGTAGTTATTTACCCGCTCTTGGCAATAAACCATGTTTTCTTTTAAATTCATCTTTTAATCCGCCCGGACTATCCACATTTAAAATCATGTACCTAAAACTTAACGTCACTAGAAAAAGCTTAATCCAAAGCTTATCTAGCGCAGCGCTAAAAAGCCTTTAGCTAGTGTAATTAAATTTTGCTTTAATTCTAGTTATACAGACCTTTGGCTTTAAGTCGTAAACCTGTTATATGTTTTTTTGTTTTTGTTTGTTATTTTTTGTCAACTAGCTAAACTAAGCTCTAGCTACTTAATCTAAAGCTTATAAACAAGCTAATTTAAAGAAATTTTAACGAGCTGCTTTGTCACCTAAATCAGTTGCTTCCGGCGCAAAATTACGTTCACGTAAAGCTCGTTCACGCCCTGCAGGAGAAGCGTTATATACTTCTGCTATTCTATTACGGGCCTCAGTTAAACAACGGCTACACTCAGCAATTAAATTCATGCCTTGCTCATAATTACGAACTTGCTCTTCAAGGGTTAATTTTTGCCCTTCCATATCAGAAAGCATAGATTCAATTTGGGCCATCATTTCTTCAAAACTAGGCTTGGTTGTTGGATTAGCATTTGGTTCCTGTAGCAAATTATCATTCATACTGGTCATACCATCACCTACAAAAAGAAACGAAGCCTAAACCTCGAAGCCTAAACCTCAAAATATGCAACTTCGACGCTCACTAACCTAATTTAGCTATATTTACGCTCAAAACATAGATTTTTAGGTCAAAAACGCCCAAATTATACCACGTTAACGCACTTCTCACAAAAACAGTGTAATTAAAGAAAGAGACCAACATACAATTCATGAACTATGTTACATTATTGTATTTTTGCCTCACTCTATTTATGCAACCAAAAGGTTTCAAATGGATAGTAAAAAACATAACATTGGCCTCACCCATGCAAATAAACACTTACCCCGTTTAGCCATTATCGGCGCAGGGAGCATTGGCTTACTGTTTTATCATTTACTAAAATCTTCGCATCGGTTCGATCCATTTTTTATTGAGCCAAGACCTTCGCACCAAGTTTGTAAGCGCAAATCATTAGCGTTTTGGGACCTCGGATTATCGTATCACCAAGCTCTTGTTACTAGACCGAAGGCTTTATTACACGCAGATGCCCTCATTATCACCACTAAAGCTTTTTCCGTGGCTTCAGTTTGTGCCCAAGTTAAACCTTACCTCCAAGCTAAATGCCCTGTAATAATAGCCGCTAATGGCCTCGGCGCCGCAACCAAAGCCCAAGAAAAACTACCTAAAGGCCAACCAATTTTTGCGGCTATCACTGCGCATGGAGCCATGAAAAAACACAACTGTTGTTTCCATCGTGGCGTAGGCCCAACCTTTATAGGCCCAACTATGAGCTTAAATAACTCTTATGTGCCTAAGTTCTCCTTTGTTCCATCCGCCCCTTTAATTAACGCCATAGCCCAAGCTCTTAACGGCCAAAGAGTACTCGATGTTTCCCCTTACCTTCTAAAGAAGCTTAGTGCTAATGCGGTAATCAATCCGTTAACTGCTCGTTATCAATGCTCTAACGGCGAACTTTTAAAGTCTAGTTACCAAGCTGTAGTTGAAGACCTCTGCTCTGAAATTACCCCAATATTGCAAGCTTTAGGCCTAAACACCACTAAAACAGAACTTTTGACAACGGTAAAAACTATTATGAAAGCGACCGCGACTAACTTTTCTTCTATGGAACAAGATGTGGCCTATGGTCGCCTCAACGAAGTGGAATACATTCTTACCCCGCTTATTAAGGTCGCCAATAAAAACAATCTACCTGCACCACTTTGTCAACAATTAGAAAAAGAATTAATGTGTAACCAAACTCCCAAAACTTAACCTAACAAGCCACAATAAAGCTTTAAAAGTGTGATACATTACTGACACGATCCTTAAAATTATTTATCGATGTTTTAAGGATGTTTTTACTTTCTTTATTTCAAGGAGAACACTTATATGCCAAATGCATTAATTATCATGGCTACAGGCGCGGAAGAATTAGAATCTATTTCTGTTATTGATATCCTTCGTCGAGGCGGAGTTGATTTAACCATGGCAGCCCTTACTTTAAATCAAAGTCTTGAGGTGGCATGCGCGCATGGAACTGTTATTAAAGCAGACACTACCCTAGAACAAGCTGCCACCACCAAATTTGATGCGGTAATAATTCCTGGTGGGTTACCTGGTTCTAACAATTGCGGGGCTTCTCCTCTTGTAGGTTCTATCCTAAAAGAACAATTTGCCACCGGCAAACTGATTGCTGCTATCTGTGCTGCTCCTGCTTTAGTGCTCGCTAAACATGGCATCCTTAACCAAAATATTCCGGCGACAGGCTACCCTGGGACCGAACAATATCTACCGCAAGCCAAATCTGATAACGTAGTAATTGATGAAGCTCATAACATTATTACTAGCCGTGGTCCTGCTACCGCTATAGATTTTGCACTGGCAATTTTAACGCACTTAACAGACCGAAAGACTGCGAATAAAGTCGCTCAAGACATGTTGGTAATTTAGGCAAAACACTAAACCTAAATTAGCTCCTAAAATAAGAAAGGCTGCCACTTAATCTGAGAGTGACAGCCTTTTTACTTTAAACCATGTTAATTAAAGGTTTGAACTTTAGCTATGCTTAACGTCTATATCGCCAAACAATATTTTTGATTACTCAGCTTTAGCTACGGAAGAGTTGGTGGCTTCTTCACTTTCCGCGTTTGCTCGGCACACTGCACAACCACCGACTTCAGGACGGTACACCTTCACATTTTGGTAACCTTGATCCTTTAGATACATGGCTTGCATTTTACTCATAACCCCTTGGTCACAGTAGAGTAAGTATGTTTTTAATCGATCAAGTTTTGGAAATTCAGTTGCAATTTTAAAGAACGGAATTTCCAAATGATCACGTTCAAGATCCTTAAGCGGATGCTTATCTATTTCGTCTTGGGCTCTGATATCAACTACTACCTCATTGAGTCCGGCAAAAGCGGTAACCTCAACTTCACCAATAGTCTTTTTAGTATCATTAGGTACTTCACGAATATCCATCCACTTTGAAGAGGCTACTGCATCTTCAACTAAAGACATATCCATTAAAGCTTCTTGTTCATCCACAAAAGCTGGATTAGCCTTAACTGTTGGTCGGTCAGAAATTACCCCACAATATTCAGGCATCGATTCAGCAAAATGGGCGGTCCCAATTTTACGCGCACAATCGATGATATCTTGTTTATCACTACAAATTAATGGACGTAAAACTAACTTTGAAGTTACGCGGTCAATAACTGAAAGATTAGTTAAAGTTTGGCTTGATACTTGACCTAAACTTTCACCTGTAACCAAAGCTTCAACTTTCATTTTATCGGCAATTTGCGCAGCTACACGCATCATCATGCGTTTAAGCACCACCCCACGGATACTATGATCTGTCTTAGTTAAAATTTCGCCGATAATCTTTTCAAAAGGCACGGTAATGAAACGTACTTTATGTGAAGAACCAAATCGTTCCCATAAATAAAAACTTTCTTGCTTAACGCCAATTTCATGAGCATTACCACCCATATTAAAAAAGAGGTAATGTACACGACAGCCACGTTTAATAAAATCATAAGATGACACCCCAGAATCAAAGCCACCAGAGATCAAACTGATTACATCTTCTTGGGTTGATAATGGATAACCACCTAAACCTGTACTAATCTTAGTAATGAGGTATAACTTTTCATCATCAATTTCGAGCTGAATCGTCATATCAGGATGTGTTAAACGCACCCCGCCTGATGGAAAGTTCTGATTTAACCCGCCCCCCACATAACGCTCAACTTCGATCGAAGTAAATTCCTGCTTACCCTTACGTTTTACACGCACGCAAAAGGTTTTACCTGCTAATTGGTGGCCATAGATAGCAGCTGTTTTTTCATAAATATCGTGTAGATCGGTATAGTTATACTCTTCTACACTAAGCACTGTTTGAATCCCTGGAATTTCAGTGAGGATCTTAGTCACTTCGTCTACTGTTGGTAGATTTGGATTTTCCACCGGATCAACCCGAACCACAAGCTTATCCCATTCAATACGCACGTGACAAATAATGCCACGACGAGTAAAGACATTACGAATATTACTCTGCAAAACCTTAGTCATTCTCTGGCGTACAGTTTTGCTCTTTACTATCATCTCAGGAAAAAGTTTGATGATATATTTCATATGTGGCTCCGGTCATAAGGAAGGTGGATTTATTAGGGCTTTAAATTTAAAACGAGGTCAACTTAGGCTCTAACAAAGGAAATTTTAACGATTAACTACACTATAGCAGCAAGCACCATAATTTAATTATGGCCCAACTGTTAAAGCTCAAATACAAAGTTAAAGGTTAAAGCCCTAAAATTTCATGTCGCAGTCAGCCAAATTTCTGACTACTAAAAATTAAGCAAGGCGCCTTCACCATGTTCTAACTATGAACAAGTAGCAAGTGGCACCTTGAGGTAATTAACTTTAATTGCTAGTTTAAGGTAAGAAGAAGAGCGCTTTTAACGGGCGCCCATCTTCAAATTTAGCCGGGTATATTTCGGCGCAAAATTTTGTTTTTTTTAGTTAGCTTTAATTAGCGTGAACGAAACTCGTATCATCCCCACTCAAGTTAGACTCTAACGCTATCTAAGGCCCTCACTAAACAAAATTAGTCGTGCTTATGGCAACAACATTCATGATCTTCATCATGATCATGGTGATGATGACCGTGGCCACCACAACACTTGTGTTCGCCTTCATGAGCTTCGTCGTGTTCGTGATGATGACGGCCACAGCACTTGTGTTCACCTTCTTCATCATGGTCATGATGGTGGGGCCCACAACAGCAATGATCTTCTTCGTGGTCATGGTCATGGCAACAACCATGTTCCCCATGTACATGGCCATGCTGAATTTCAGATTCAGTAGCTGCACGTATATTTTCAATTTCGATCATGTACTTTAAAGTTTTACCAGCAAATGGGTGGTTGCCATCAACTACAACTTTGTCTTCCTTAATAGAAGATACAGTAAGTGGCATTTTACCAAGATCGGTATCAGCAAGGAAGGTATCACCTTCATTAAGTTCCATCCCATCAAAAAGGTTACGATCTATTTCCTGAACTAAACCTGGATTATATTCACCATAACCAAGTTCTGGGGGAACTACTGCGTTAATCTTATCACCAGCTTCGTGACCGATAATTGCATCTTCAAAGCCTTTAACTAACTGATCATGCCCAATAAGCACTTCTATAGATTCGCGATTTTCCGCATTAAGTACGCGGTTTTCTTCGTCAGTTACAATAAAATCAAGCTTAACTACAGTATTCTTCTCAATCTTCATAAAATCTAGTCCTTTTACATCAAACGGTTCAATTATAACATAGTGCGCTATAAATTTTCTCAGTTATATAAATCCGAGCCTTTAACCTGTACGCACCTTTTAACTTTGCCTTGCTAGGGCCCGCAAAAAGCATTTATTTCTATTTAGTTACATGGTATTTCATTAAAGAATCACCTCAACAATTACACAACCGTAACTAAAGCTACATTACCGCACATAACACTTTAATTTTTTAAAACATTCAGTATTATTAACTAGTTATCAATTAGTTTTGGAGTTATTATATGTCTGTCGTTACGAATGTTGCCCCGCAAAACGCTACCATCACCCCACGTCAGGATCTTGCTCTTTTGCCTACTGCCGATGAATGGGTAGAACACGCTAAATTACTCCTTAAATTTTGGTTACAAGATGAAGCCAAAGGAAACCCAATCGGCAATTTCCCTACTTGGCGCAATAACGATGGCACTCTGATTGGCGGAGCTACCCAGGACACTAATTTAAACTCTACTACCCCAAACTCAGCTCACGCTAATTTAACTCACGAAGCACCCCGTGATTTAAAAATTTTGCTCGCTCATTACTGCGTTGATATCAACACACTTTTAAAACGCCAATACGTCCGCATGATGTCACGTCAAACTTTTGCGTATGGCGCTCTCTTTAATCTAACTGGGGATCAAGAAGCTTTAAAACTTCATGAAGCAGGCGTTCGTTATCTGCTTGATCATGCACGCGATGAACATGGCATTTTTTATACCTTTTTCACAGCAAATGAAGCCCACGCCAACGTCAACTCAGATGAACAACAGTTTTCCAAGCTTAAATCAGGCCACCCAAAACTAGAGGAACGCGCTATTCAAGATTTGTGTGGCGCCACCTTAGGGTTAGCTATGAATGTATATCTCACCCATTCACAAGAATCCCTAGATGCGATCGAAACCATTCGCAAATACATCTATACCTACTGCGCCGATGAACATAGTCGCATTTTAAAGTGGGTGCTTAAAGATTTTGAAGCCGATAAGGCCAAAGATATACAACTTTCGCCTCAGCTAGATGAACTTAATTGCTACCTGCTACTTTTATGGCGCCTACTACCAAAGGAGTTAAAACCTCTATGGCAAACATCTATTGATGAATCGCTTGATATTATTGACAACTACTTTACTGAACCAAATACCGGCAGGTTCTATGGCAGCTTAACTGGTGATATCGCCAACCCTAATAAAATAGGACAATTAGCTAACTACGGTCATGGGATTAAGACTTGGTGGATGAGAGATATCGCCGCCTCTCTTAAAGGTGACCCTATGATTAGAGCAAAGGCTTTACACGGGATTGCTGTTTACGTAAAAGACGCCTTAAAACCTGATGGAAATTTTTGGTATGAAGATGATGAACGCCACGACGCAACTTGGTGGATTTGGGCGGAATTAGATCAAGCCATGCTACACGCAGCATTAGTAGGACAAGCCCCAATAACCGGCACAGTCCGCACTTGGACCCAAAAGCTAACCGACCGTCAATATGGAGAAGTTGTATTAGGGCAAAAGCAACATTTTTGGCGTAACGGCTACCATTCAAGCGAACATGCCTTAGTTGGATACATTTTATCTCAAGGCATTAGAGGTAAATATGATCCTAAAGCTAAAGTGACGCTGTATTTTGCGACTAAAGAAAATAATCCGAACCAGCAGCTATTCACCCCATATTACTATAGTGGGGACCTTGCAAACATTAGCAATGAAAATGGAATCCAAACTGTTACTTTTACCGGTATCAGAGCCCCTGACGCTATTTAGACAACATAAAACACAGGTTTTACTCAATCAAAAGACCAGGCATAACTGATTTTGCTGAAGAATTAAATCAAGTCCTAAGTCAATACTGTATAATACACTCAGATAATAGCAATTGGCTTGTGAACTACAGCAATAAATAGGTTAGCCTCCTCTAGACGGCTTAGCCCCAGACTAGAGCCTTAGGCCCACGGGGCTCCTTGCTTTAATGTTTACTTGGGATTGTACTTTTAACGCTTATAACGCTTATCATTGAGGTTCTATAAGCCACAAAAGCACTATCCCCCAAAGTAGCAATGATTTATTCCGTCTAGTTATGAAACTGCTGGTAAAAGGATATGTGGGTCATAGGGAGATTATTAACTAACTTTAATGTGTCTAAACCCTTACATTTATCCACAGGCAGGACTTTAATTTACTAGTTCAGAGCCCCTAAGACCGCGAGAACGCTTCCACAAGCGAGCCCCTTCACTTCGGATTTACTCATGATTTATATAAACAATTTAGAAGTTATGCGTGGCAATAACACGCTACTTAACAATGCTTGCGCCACAATTTATCCTCATAAACGCGTTGGTCTAATTGGACGTAATGGTTGCGGTAAATCAACCTTATTTGCCCTTATAAAAAAAGAAATTTTACCGGAAAATGGCGACATCAATATCCCGTCATCTTGGGTTATTAGCTCCGTAGCTCAGGAAACTCCAGGTTTGGAAGAATCAGCCCTTGATTACGTAATTGATGGGGATAAGCAATATCGAGCTTTAGAAAAAGAACTTAAAGCAGCAGAAGAGGCCAATGATGGCATGAAGGCGGCTTCTTTACACATGGAACTTGAAAACATTCAAGCCTACACCATTAACTCTCGAGCTGGTCGATTACTACTAGGGCTTGGCTTTTCAACAGCCGATTTTACCAAACCGACCAAAGAATTTTCCGGTGGTTGGCGTATGCGCCTAAACCTCGCACAAGCGTTAATTTGTCGCTCTGATTTACTGCTCCTCGACGAACCAACTAACCACCTCGATCTTGACACCGTTATGTGGCTCGAAGACTGGCTTAAAGCCTACCCTGGTACTTTAATTATCATCAGCCATGACCGTGACTTCTTGGATAATATTTGCACTAACATAATTCACATTGAGCATAAAAAACTCAATTGCTACACCGGAAACTACACTGATTTTGAAGTTGAACGTGCCCAACGTCTCGCGCTTGAAAAGGCCATGTATGACAAGCAGCAAACTGAACTTGCTCACATGCAAGCCTTTGTTGACAAGTTCCGTTATAAAGCAACTAAAGCTAAACAAGCTCAGAGCCGTTTAAAAGCCATGGAACGCATGGAAAAAATAGTTCTAGCCCAGGCGGATTCTCCATTTTCATTTTCATTTTTTGAAAACGAAAACGTCCTCCCGCCCAACCTCATTCGCATGGACAATTTAACTGCCGGTTATCCCGATAAAACCGTACTAACCTCCATAAAAATGAACATAGTGCCAGGCTCTAGAATTGGGCTCCTTGGGCGCAACGGGGCCGGTAAATCAACTTTAATCAAAACTATCGCCGGGGAAATTCCTCCTCTTAGTGGCGAATTCGCTTTAGCAAAGGCGGTCAAAGTAGGCTATTTTGCGCAGCACCAACTTGAATACCTTGATCCAGAGGGGACCCCGCTTTCACACCTTACTGCTCTAGCGCCTGATGCGCGTGAACTTGAATTAAGATCATTCCTAGGTGGTTTCGGCTTTTCTGGAGATAAAGTAACCGACCCGGTAGGTCATTTCTCCGGTGGGGAAAAGGCTCGTTTAGTATTAGCGTTATTAGTTTGGCAAAAACCAAACCTCCTATTACTCGACGAACCAACTAACCACCTTGATCTACAAATGCGTGAAGCTATCATCATTGCTTTATCCTCATTTAAAGGGGCGTTAATTGTAGTTTCACACGATCGTCATTTACTACGCACTACTACGGACGAATTTTATTCAGTCAGTGAAGGTAAAGTCTTCCCATTCGACGGGGATCTTGACGATTACCATGAATACCTCATGGAGCTTGATAAAAAAGAGCAAGAAAAACTCAACGCCGAAAAAGCCGATGAACGTGCTCACAAGCCGGTTCAAACCAACGATAATTTCAAAAACAAAGATCAAAAACGCGCCGAAGCTGCGTTTCGCAAAACTCTTTCTCCTTTAAAAAAGGAAATTGAAAAATTAGAACACAGTCTCGATGAACTTAATGCTAGAAAAAATGAGCTAGAAACCATCTTAGCCGACGCTAGTATCTACGAAGCAGCTCGCAAAAATGAACTTCAAGCCTATCTACTAGAACAAAGTTCCGTCTCTGAAAAGCTTGAAGAAGTAGAAACAGAATGGATGCTCAAAAGCGAAGAACTTCAAGATAAAATCACCGCTTTTGAAAACGAACAATCTTAGAGTAAGCGAACTAATTGCTTCATTACAATGATTATTAACCGGAGGATTCACCCATGTTAAGTTATAGACACGGCTTTCATGCCGGTAATTACGCAGATGTGCTTAAACACATAACTGAAATTTTGCTCTTAAAATCTATGCTTCGTAAAGATAAGCCTTTTTGCTACATCGATACCCATGCAGGAGCTGGAGCGTATTCTTTAAAGAGCGATTGGAGCAATAAAACCGGGGAATACTTAAATGGGATCGCAAAGGTTTTTCATAATGAAAAACTCCATAAACTAGTACCCGAATACTTTGAACTCTTAAAAAAAATAAATGACGGCAAGGACGAATTAGTCAATTACCCAGGTTCGCCTTATATTGCATGTGCCATGATGCGTCCTCAAGATGAGCAAATATGTCTTGAATTACATCCTAATGAATATGAAAACTTAAAGTACAACATGTACCATTTTAAAAACTGCCATGTTCATCATCGTGATGCACTTGAAGGTATCAACGCTGTACTGCCTCCACCCATCAGAAGAGGGATAGTATTTATCGATCCATCATTTGAAGAAGATGCTGATTACCGCAATACCATTAAGATGATTAAAAACATCCACAAGAAGTTCAATCAAGCTGTCATTGCCCTATGGTATCCAGTATTAGGTAAGGGAGCAGACCGTAGCTATGAACTCACCCGTGAACTAACTAAATTGCAAATTCCAGGTACAATTAAGACTGAACTACAAATATGTGGTCAAGACACGCTTTTAGGCATGCATGCAACCGGGATGATCGTCATGAATTATCCTTTCGAATTTGATCGCAACATTGCCGAAATTCTGCCTATCCTAGCGACTAAACTCGCTTTAGACCCTTCTGCTAGCTACAAAATAGAAACCCTAGTGCTAGCAGCCTAAAATAAGGAATAAAGCTACTAAAAGCTAAATACAAAATTTTCGATTTACCTAAACAAAAGCTCCCTAATCACGGGAGCTTTCTTAGTTAAATAATTAGGTAATCTACCAGCCTATTATGGCCAACAAGTATTATCCGCATCCACCAAAAGTGTACCATCACTTGGCGCACTTAATTTACGCCCTAAGCGATCCACCGCTAAAACTTGACAACTTTTCGCCACATCTTTTGCTTGTCCACCTGTAGCTTTAACTGCAACCCGGAAGTTTCTTGCAGTAACTTCTGTCATATCTGAAAATTCATAATAATTTTCAATATCATTGGCCTTTAAAAAATCGTTAACTCCATCTTTGTTAGCATCTTTGTTAGTACCAAAGCAGCCCACGTAAGTTTGGTTCATTGAGTAGCAATTTTCCATAGCCCCCGCCATGCGAAGCAGAGCTTGTTGAGCTGAGTTTTGTCTTGCTCCCACGACATAATTTCTATAACTAGGTACTGCAATAACCCCGAGGATAGCAACAATAGCCATAACAATTAAAAGTTCAACTAAGGTAAAACCTGCCTTTGATTTCATATTTAATTACTCCCCGTGTTCACCTAAGATAGAAATGTGAGTTTGCAAAATGGTAACCGCCCCAGAATTAGGATCTTCCCCACGCGATGTTACACGGTAAAAACGATAACCAAGAGAATTAGCTTGATTGTTCATACCGGGATTTAAACTCAAAAATACATTGTCGCGTTCTTCAATGCGGTACCGTACTGTATTGTTACCATTAACATTAACAATACTATTATTATTAACCTTAAAATTACAATTATTGTTATTGTTATTGTCTTCCTGCTCCCACCCTGTAGAATCTCTGAACCATAAACATGGTTTATCGTAGGACAAAGATTTTTCATCTAACTGAGTTTCAACCCCATTATAGATCTTACTAATGTCAGAAATTTTAATTTGATAAGATTCCATTTTTGTATCTGTATTTTTTTCACTAACTCCGACTGTAAAAGAAGTATTTTCTTTATCAGTTGCAGTTATAGGTCGGAACAATTTAATATCGTAATGGCGACCTTCACCAGGTACCCCAACTATCGCAGAAATAAAACCAGATGCAGCTTCAATCCCAGCTACTGCATTAGCATTGCTAATAGCATTCCCAAAATTTGCATTTTCACGACGTTGACCAGTTGTCGCAACCTTACTGATACCTACAGCAAGGATTCCCATTATGATAGTTATCATAAGTGCCACAACCAAAGCGGCACCACTTTGACGTTTTAACATTTTAGTTCTCACCTACTGTTTTTGAAGCATTTACCAAATATATAGTACCTGTAATTACTCGATGTACATTTGATCTGTCATCTTTAGGAATTGGGTAGCTGTAATCAACATTCTTAGCTTTAGCTGGAGCTGTGCCCGTACTTCCTGCTTCACCTTCCGCACCTGAACCAGCGGTAGATTTTGTGTCTGGCATATTAAAATGCCACAATGTAGGTTGCTTGCTTTTAATAAGACGTTGGTTAGAAGGCTGGGAGGTAATGAAAGAATATCTAACAATATCAACATGGCTCCATTTTAATTCTCCTCTACTACCATTAATTTCACCTGCGGTAAAGAAGCCATCATCATTTGCAAATTTAGGATCCCAAGTACTACCAAACTCAAACATCAAACTTTTAACAGAAGCATCTAATACTACATTTCCATTCGTATCTGGGTTATTAGTTCGATCATGATCATTATATTGGCAAATCAAACCCCTTGCAGGATCGACAGTAAAAAAAGCCGTAACTAATGTTTCGCGCCCAACAGCTAAGCCACCACAATCTGTAATAAAACCGTTAGGTTCATCCGCATCAATTCCTACATGATGAGTAGTATCATCATCAACTGAAGAACCATAATAGCGAATTAAAATACTGTTGTTATTATTTGCATAAACAAATTGATCCGCTTTCCAAGCTGGAAAACTTACACCTGGTAAATTCACAGCCCCAGCTGCCCAACCTTCCGCATTTATGGCTCGCTCGAAATTGATAAAACCAGCCTGAAATAATAAGACATTGAAAAAATTATCAACACGATGCGCAGTATCCACAGCATCACTAGACGCTTTGGAAAAACCAAAATTTACAATACTTGATGTAAGTAATCCATATAAGCCAGCCATAATAATAACGGACACAAGAAGGCTTATCATCAGTTCAATAAGGCCAAAACCTTTTTGTTTAACCATCATAATGTAGTCCTTAAAATATCACACACTAAACCATTTTCAATTCTAGCTTCAACAGGATCCTTACTTTTATCTTTATCAGATTGTTCAGTTTGTTCAGTTGTAGCATTATTGCTGAAAGGACAAAGACCATTCATTGATAAAGCGTCATTACCAGTCAATACACAACCTGTATCATCTTCATTATTTTTTGATTGTGCCACTAATGGCTTATATAAAAAATGAGCTTCCACCTGAAAAGTCACAAGTTTATCGTTAAAATTATTTGTAATAGGAGTTCTTTTAATTTGGATCTCTAGTAAACTACAGTTTCCATTATTATCATCCAAACTTACCCCTGGAATATTAGCAGCTCTAGTAAAGGCTTCTTGCACCATCTTTTTGGCCACACCATCTGGCAACTCGCTAATATTAGTGTCATTTAAAGTCACCACTACATTCCCGTTACCAAATTCTATATCTTTTAACATTTCGCGATTACTTTGTAATACACGCATTACCCCTTGTATAGCGTTAGTCCCGGCTGATTTGGTATATCCAGAATGAATTGAGCGTGAACTATATGCCATCAGTGCTGCAAAACCTAACATGGCTACAGCTACCACAAGCATTGAGATTACAAGCTCAATTAGGGTAAAACCTTTGTTTATCTTCATTTTATTCAATCTCAAAAAGATTTAAGTTATCAAAAGACGCCTTCCTGGCATCAACTTAACATTTAAACATTAATTAGAACTTGCATTATCTGGCTGTTCACAGAGACTATTCCCTCTGCTACGATTCTCTTGAATACTCCCTGTGCGATCAATATCAAATGCATAATTAAAGAAATCGTTACCCCCGGTACTTAAACAAACATGAAATTGATAGCGATTGAGATCCGTATTTGTATTGTTATCTGTGTTTGTAAGGTGGGGATACCAATTCGGCCCGTTTTCATCTAACTGCCCAGAAATACCACTAGGCAAAACTGCAAAAGTCCCGCCAAGATGTGATTGAACATTACCCATATCAACTAAAGCAACAATTTCATCGCCAGTATTAAAGGTAGAATTTTGGTCAACGTCAACGTAAGCCATAATAACCCGAGGATTAATTGGTGGGTTTTCTTCCAACGTATTGTCATTTAACCCAATTTGAACATTATCAGTCCCGACCACATAGCCAACTTTCCCCATGGCTGTAGCTCTAGTTCGCACTAATTCGAATAGGTTTCTAACTTCAGCAGCTTTAGTTTCAATCTGGCCCTCAAGCGCCCATTCTCTCATGCTAGGAACCGCAATAGTCGTAAGAATCCCAATGATCACTATTACGATTATCAACTCAATTATAGTAAACCCACGTGCTAATCTGGAGTTGCCTATTCTTTTTTGTTTTATACTGTCCGTCAGAGGTCCATTCTGCAGGCAGCGGCCAGACACAGTCATACAAACTCCCTTTCATATTCTGCTGTTAAAAAACGATAAAACCGGCATTATGTAAACATAATATATTAAACTTGGATTTTTGTTGCATTATTGTTATATATTTGAGATATAGCTTAAAAAAAACATCTAATTAATTTGAGTCTTTAATGAACTCAGAGTATGTATCCAAAATTCACACTTCAGGTTGAAAATTTTTT
>ERZ1034680.443-NODE-443-length-20869-cov-156.092342_pt1 | contig 20869 bp, 16 predicted proteins | sample MGYA00520639_ERZ1034680 | MGnify/ENA primary metagenome ERZ1034680 (study PRJEB33766, sample SAMN09781760) | gut metagenome | biome: gut microbiome | host: Homo sapiens | place: Madagascar | study: EMG produced TPA metagenomics assembly of the PRJNA485056 data...
TCCGACCACTCCTGATTGAATCAGGGATCCCTTACCACGCCGACACGGCGCACCCATTCTGGCAGACGAATCTGAAGTAACCCGGCAGCATCTGGTAGCTGGAGGTACCGTCATGAGAGTTGAGCAGAATAATTTCAGGGACATGTTCTCCGTTTATCTCTCCGGCCCGCCGCAGACGCAGCATGTGTTTTGTGTATCCCCGACGGCCCGGGTCGCGCACACGGGTCTGGCAGGCAAAGAAGGGCTGGAAGCCTTCCCGCTGCAGACTTTCCAGTACGGTGATGGTGGGGATGTACGTATAGTTCTGGCTTCGGGACGTGTGTTTATCTTCTCCGAAAATCCCCGGCACATGGTGCATCAGCTCTTCATGTGTCAGCGGACGGTCACGGCGTATCTGGTTTGCAGCATAACCAAAACGACTGGCTAATCGCATACTTTGCTCCTTATCGGTGGTTAAGATTTACTGGTGTAATAAATGAAAAAGCCACGTCTCCCGGAGAAGACGCGGCCTGATGGGTGAAATGAATGACGTTTATTGTCTGGGAAGCCCTTCACTGGCGAGCCACGCATTAAGCGGCTTTCCGGTAACAATGGCTGGGGCTGTATTTACCTTTGATATTAATAATGTGCAGAGAAACGCATGGTTTACTCCTTAGATTTTAAGTTTGTCCTGAGCTACAATGACAGGTTTTTCAGAGGTGTCGATAATACCTACAGTCGGGACACCATTTTTGATCTCGAAGAACGGTTCGTTATTACCTGAACATAGCCGCTTGTCATTGTATTCAAGGCGCTGTGCTTTCCAAGTTTCCAGGTTGAGTACCGACATAGGGTTGTCGTAGCACCAGGCACCACCTAGTTCAATAACGAAAACATATCTGTTACCTTTGTATTTAAACAAATTCTTTGTCTGGCAATGCAAACCGTCGATTTCTGTGCAGTAGAATTCATCGGTACTGTTGACGTATTTGATACCAGCCGGTAGCTTTATTGTTTTTGCTGCTACGTTAACAGAGAACAGAACGGTTACAGCAACGAGTAAAGTTTTGATAATCGTTTTCATGATAGACTCCTTAAATTAGTTAACCGCAGCTACGTAGTTTTTCACCAGATACGCGAATTCGTGGACACCAATTTCACCAAACCAAATCAGGTAACCAGGGTCGATGTTGTAATAGTAGCCAACGACTCTATGCGTTTTTGGGTTATAGAGTGTTACGATAAAGTCCCAGCCGCAGGCGTGGGCCTTACAACCGCCACCTTCTACCCAGGTCGTTCCGTTAATGTTTACAGGATACGCACTACCATCAGGACCATCCATATAGCCGTCTTCCCCAAACATTCCGTTTAACCCAACAGGGGTTAATGCTTTGTCGATAGCAGCTCTGTAGGTAGCGTCACCTTCGTATAACTCGTACGTTGTTGGACACGCTCCAGGTTGTTCAGCCCAGGCTCCCGGCTTACAACTAAGTGCTTGTTTTACGGTGGCCGCTTCTGCGTTAAAGTTAAAGCCCGTGAACAGAACCGCCAGAAATAACATCAGGGTATGTAAACGTTTCATTGTAAATATTCTTCCGTTGTAAATGGCACTGGAAAATATCTCATCAGTGAAACCTTCCGGAAGTTTCCACCCCTTGTATGATGTATATCGCCAGTATTTTATTTCATCCCGGCTGTAATTTTTATATTCCCCGGCACGTGCAATAACGCTGACCAGAGATATAAGGCTCATTAATAACTTTACAGGTAATTTCATAATTAAATTTCCAGTGAGTGAATTGACAGGTGAGGGGTAAAACTTTCTCTCAGGTAATATATATCTGAAAATATTTTCAATAACACCAGACAGGAAAAACACCACCACAGGCGGTGGCGTTTCTTTGGGGCGTCTTTATTTAATCCGGGCCATCGCGTTTCTCAGTGCCAAATCTGCCTCTTCCGTTATATCCAGGCTTTTCTGCAATACCGCCTCTGACCGGGACAGTGCCTGACGTGCTGCCAGCGGTTTCCGGATATGCTCCATCGTCAGCATCGTGTCCTCGTAGCCCTGCTGACGCCAGGCGTCGGTATGTGCCGACGCGAAACTGAGCAGACCGCCGCTGTTGCCACCATCACCTGTATGTTTCAGCCTTTTCCGGGGACGGATCTCAAGGATTGTGGTGTCCGGAAAAGCCCGGCGATCCCATAAAGAACCGTCACTCAGATGCGACACAATCACCATATTGCATCCGGCATCGACCAGAGGCGTTACAGGGGTATTTCCCTGCATATTTCGCCATCCTCCCATACCACCATCACCGAACATTGTCCCCTGAACCTCACGGGGACGGAACAACAGGGGCAGCGCGGCTGACGCAAGCAGAGCCTCTTTCTGCTGTCCGCGGGGCAGACTCTGGATATGCTGAAAAACGGCGTTTTTCGTGGTTCCGACACCCAGTTCAGCACGAATGCAGTCAATAATATCCTGCATGCCCCCTTCTGTGGGGTACAGCGACACATACAGCGGTAGCCCGTCTGCCAGAGCATCAGTATCAAGATAATGATCCATCAGCGCTGTCAGGGGCTCATCTGACAACAACGGCTGAGTCATCGGATTGTCGAAGCCGTTGATTATCGATATATGGCGAAGAAGCGTCGTAAGCAGTGCTCCTGCACGTCCGGGGATCTGGCAGAGGTTCATTGCCTGGAGCAATTTTTTCAGCAATGAAAAGTAAACCGATCTGTTTACCAACAGCACCTGATTATTCCCAAGATGATCCCAGAGCGCCTCCAGGCGTACGGCAGCTTCTGACAGATCGGGAGAGGCCGCGATAATGGCACCATTGAATGCGCCAATGCTGGCCCCTGAAACCATGCTGATCTGTGTACCACACTCTGCCAGTGCCTTAACCACTCCCGCCTGATAAGCACCCACCGCCCCGCCGCCGGACAGCACCAGCCCCGTTTTCATTTCTGTACTCATGCAGCCCCCTTCTGAAATATTTCATCGACCATACTTTCAGAGAGGCGCTCTGCAGAGCAGAGACGGGGCATGCGAACCGGTAAGTGTTCTGCAGCCTGCGTGGTTGACCAGATCACCGGATGCTGCTCTTCACTGCACCAGTCCCCCAGCCAGTTAATCGCGTCATGCCACTCGTTATCTGCCTGCTCCCGGCCCTGACCACCAAGCCAGTCCAGCGTGTTCAGACGCACGGTTGCACTACCGCCTCTCTCCTGTGCCATCTGCGTTAATGCTTTATGTCTGAGAATATCCAGTAGCTGGTTAACCTGGCCTGTTTCGCCCTGACGAATCACATCACCAAACGCGCCCCAGCGAAGCTCTTCAAGTGCCACATAACAACGTCCGGCAGGGGAAAATGACGCATATCGCCCGGCGCTCCACCATGAGAATATCTGCTCAAGATGTAACTGCGCCCGCTGAACCTGGTCAACACGGTGGAGTTTTTCTTCAAGATGATTCAGTTTCTGGTGAACATGATCGGCCAGGGTGAGTAACTGCTCCCGCGTATCTGCGGAATAATGCGCCAGCCTGGCAGTATCACTGACCAGTGAACTGACCCTGTCGTTTACCCGGGTAATCGCGTAGTTTGTGGAGGCAAGCGACGTTGTCAGCTCCGTCAGCCAGCGCAGGGACGCCTCAACGCCCTGTGCAAGCGAAGCATTGATGGCATTCTGCCGTGCAGCGCCTTCGCCAGTCAGTCCCTCTTTTAAACGCCGGAAGAACGTGCGCTCTCCGGCCGTGCGGATGTGCTCCTGTGCAACATCGATACCGTTTGCGAAATCAACCACAAATTTTTCAGGAAGACAGGTGAGTACCTGACATACCCGGTTATCAGCAATTTGTTGAATAAATGGTGAAGTCACAGCATTGTCTCCAGCTCTTCCCTCAGCGCCTTACTGTCAGTAATGAGCTCAGGAACCCTTTCATTTAATGCCTGAAGTCGCCCGGTAAGCCGTTCCTGCGCCTGCTGATCGCGTTTATGATCTTCAGAGCTCTGAATCAGCGTGTTACGCAGCTGTTCAACTTTCTCCCTGAATGTACAGAAAAAGGCATCGATTTCCTGGCGGACGGGCTGGTTAATATCCTGCTCAATGGATGCCTGCAGCTCCCCGAAATATGCCCGGGTCAGTGACATCACTTCCTCTCTGACCTTGTTGATATTGATCACGCTGCGGCTCACATCCTCCTTATAGGTTTCCCAGCCCCATTCTTTGGTGCCAATCCATCCACAAATCTTTCCAATGAAGCTATCCTTCCGACGGCGACGGGTGATTGTCTCCGTTCTTTCCTCCATAAGCGCACTCAGATTTGTTTTTACTGCGAGCCGGGTCTGTAACTGGCTGACTGCCGGAAAACTGATTTTTACGGTAAAGCCCTCATCCTCCAGGCGGGCATTGATGCGACCGGCAATGTTTTCAGTGGCATACAGGGCCGTGCCACGAAAACCTGTTTCAATACCCCTGACGATTTTCTCCAGCTCAGGCCGGAACTGTGCTTCAGCCTCACGGTGCAGGGTGGTCACAGTTGACTCAATTTCCTCTATATATTCAATTGCTTCCCTGCGATTATTTAGTGTTATCTCGGGGTTTTTCGGGTCAAAGTCTCGTTTCCTGTAATCTTCCCAGCCCGGGTTGTTGATACCGGACCATTGAGAAATCATTCCCCATAATCCGGACCGGGACCTTCGTTGTTCTGCGTCTTCTTCCTCCAGCATTTGCTGTTCTTTGCGTTTACCGGTTCTGAAATAGTGATTCAGCTCCTCTTCCAGTGAGGTGCAGACCCCCGTGAGTAATTCCCGGGTTCTGGCATCGATCTCCTCCATGGCCATTCTGACATCAGCGGTCACCTGCTCCTGACAGTCCGCGATTTCCCGGATATCCGCAAGCAGGCTGGTGATATGCGACTGCAGTGACTGAATGCTTTGCTGTAGCCCCTGATGGCGTAATGACAGATATTCGCTGACATTTTCCGCATTCTGCATCAGTTTTGCGGCGGCAGAATCAACCGCCAGTGCCGCCGCTCTGGAATGGGAGCTCTGTATGACTTCCGTTATCAGTTGATCGATAAGTGAACCTTCCCACAGGTCTGTCGCCCCTTCGGTTGCCATTTCACTGTCTTTACAGACGTATTCTTTTTTCATGCGACCGAAGGCTTCCCTGACAAAATCATCGACCCAGGCTTCATCAACAGGAAGGGTTCCGTTTTTCCGTAACTCATGAAGCGCACGGTTAGCCAGGTATGCCTGACGTGATGAGCCTGGATAAACGCGGGAGGCGGGCAGCACATCACTGTTCAGCATTGCCGGAACTTTCTGGCGTACGGCATCTGCCCCATCGCCATTGCGGTCTTTCTCATCAAATTTATTGACCAGCACAAACAGGCGGCCGGCTGATACGTCAGCAATGGCATTAAGCTCTTTACGGACGTCTTCATCCGCTTTTGAGTTCATCTGGGTGTAATCCATCACCGCCAGCACCGCAGAGGCTTTCTGCAGTTGATCCCGCATCATCACTTCCATCTGCGGTTGTCCGGCCTCATTAGGGCCGGGGGTATCCAGCAGTGTGAGTGTTCCCTGGCATGCATCCATCCCCACCAGATGGCTGAATTCCACGTCGATCACCGGCAGTTTCTGCACTTCTGCGTATTCATCAAAAGGAAACTCACTCCCCATTGCCGCAGCAAGGCGAACCAGATCGTTTAACGATGCCAGTCCGGTAAAGATTTCCTCCTCCCCGTGGTATTCATTTTTGAGCCAGCCATCATTTGCCAGAATATCCAGCAGTTCGCAGGTATCCCCGGTTTGCTGCAGGGTCTGTGCGACTTGCTGTCCTGCCGGGGTGTCGAGTTTTTGTTGCAGTGTGCTTAATAAATTGCGGACGGGCTGAATATGTTCCAGATGGAGGACCGGCTCAGTTTTTCCGGGAACGTGGCGGATGAGCGTCGGTACAGAGGTCATGGGGCGGTTACGGTTAGGCAGAATTTCCTGCCCCACAATGGCGTTGATGGTAGTTGATTTACCTGCTTTCATCGTGCCGACAACAGCCAGCACCATCTCCCTGCGGGCGGTTTTGATTTGTTCGCCCTCCAGCTCCTCAATTCTTTTCAGTGCTTTCTGTTTATCAAAAAGCAGTCTGTTTTCGTTCTTACTGTCAGATAACACATCCGGTTCATCAACCATTTGCCGGAGCAGATTAATGTTCAGTTGCAAAAGTCGGTCGGCTTCATCACAAAGCAGGGCGATGTTCTTTTCGTGCATTATTTAACCTTCCTGAGACGCATTTTCATGACAACCACGGAGGAGGTCATTTACCACAAACGATCGTTTATAACGATCGATATGATGGTAACGATCGATGCATTCTATTAACTTGAGAAACACAACGCAAGGGGACAACCCGGGTATGGCTGTGTTTGCATTGTGTTTTCATGGGGTTAAAAATCTGTAACAAGAGTCTGGTGCATCACCACCGGGTTCAGAAGAAAATCCAGTTCCATACAGCGCGGGCAACAGAGACCACCGAGTCACGGACGGCACGCAGAACCGTGCGTGCAACAGAGGCAATACAGACGCTCTCCGCCGTGTCAAATATCCGGTCCACCGCACCGGTAAACTGTTCACGGGCCTGCCCCCGGACAGATTCCGTGCACAGCTCGTCCTGCAGGCGGGTCATCAGGGGACTGGCGGCATGGTCGGGAAGCGCTGTCATGAGCGCACTGACCAGCGTATCCAGTTCCCAGCCGGTGCGGGCCGATACGGCAACAACCGGATGTACGGGCCGGAACAGACGGAATACCGCCTCCGTTTTTTCGCGAATATTCTGTGCCTGTGCGGGAGAAGGCTGAATGCCGGCCATATCCCATTCATGGCAGGGCTCCGTTTTGTCGGCCTGCGTCACCACAAACAGCACCTGCTGATGTCCCCGGTGCAGGATGTGTCGCCAGAAATACTCATCCACAGACAGGGCACGGTCATCGGCTTTAATCAGCCACAGTACCAGGTCAAGTTCAGGCAGAATGTCACGGTACAGGGCTTCATACTCTGCATCCCTGTCCCGGCTCTCGCCCACCCCGGGCAGGTCAGTGATAACCATGCTGTGACCGTGGCCACTCAGACGGAAGCGCCGCACTTCCCGGGTGCCGGCGTGAACATCACTGACCGGGGTGACCTCCCCCTGAAACAGGGCATTACAGAGTGAGGATTTACCGGCCCCGCTTTTCCCCATAATGCCAATCACGGGTTCGTGACGGGTGAGTTTGCGCAGATGTTCCAGGATGTGACGGGAAAGCGAGTAAGGCAGGGAGGAGAGCGGTTTTTCAATTGCCTCAATGGCATCAGACGGATTCATACATGTATTCCCGGTGAAAAAAGACAAAACCCCGCGCACCGGAAAAGTGGCGGGGGACTCACGGAGATAATATCTGCCTAAAATTATTTGGAATGCAGGTATATGCAGCTAATTTGTACCGGCTCATTAGTACAGAACTAAACCTCATCTGACAGTCCGCTCTGTGCCAAGAGCGGACTTTGCAAAATGGGGGTTATTTCAATCAAAACGTAACGTCACAACCAGCCGACGCTCTCTCGCCATTTATAATTAGTAACTTTATCATTTTCGCTTATTTTTTTAGATATAGAGCGCGGCTCTCTTCCTAGATACTCAGATATTTCTATCGGGGACAAATCAAAATCGACAAGCATGACTCTAAGTTTTTCCATTTCCTTTAAAGTCCAGGGCTTGCCATAATTTTCATAAAGAGATACCTTATGCTCCCTGATAGTTCGCTTTCTCTGAGTTTCACTTTCCCTCTGAAAAATCTCGCTTTTAAATTGTGAACGGAACTCTTTACAGAAGTTGTTATCAGTTTTTTTGTTATATAGATTGCTAAAAATAAGCTGGGATGCCGGGTCTAAATCAGGTGTGTTAATAATGAAAACTTTGACCTTTTCCATATAGGGATATTCAATTTTACCCAATATGCTTAATTGCTTTATATTAAAAAAACCTCTCAAATCAAAAGATTTAATGAGCTTTGATTGGATTACACTTTCAATCCTGCTTGCATTTGAATAACAGTACTTTGCCATTGGAAGGGCCCATACTACCAGTTGAGGAATATATTTTTCTAATGCAATGCTCTGCCAATCAGTATCAAAGGTTTGGCTTTTTGCTAGCATGTTTTTCGGCAAATCAGAATACATTGTGGTAGATGCCCATATCTTATAATCATTCGCCAAGGCTTGATAGTATTTTGTGTGGTTATGAATTTTATAAGCTGACATGAAGCGATAAACGTCTTCGTCGTGACCAGCGTCGTAAATTGTTCGATTTCCTCTAAGATAACCGTCGTAATGTTCGGTTATCCTTCTACCTACATTACAACTTACCCCAACGTAAACCACACGACTGAAAAGTCCTTTATGGACAATAAGATAAACTCCGCTACAGCCAGATTTCCTGGCCTCTGATAGAGAACCTAAAAATCTCCATTCCATAATTAAATCCATAATTATTGCTACTGTTTTTGTTTATCATTATTTTCGTGAAACTTCAACAATTTTATCCAAAAGCTAAGGGCAAAGACTTATATAATTATACTTGTCATCGTTAGCGATTATATAGAGTAGTGGCGCTGACCTGCTCCCTGGTGATTCACACAGAATGCTGTTAGTAATGTCCGTTCCTCGCTCAAAGCAGACCATTCGCTCAGTTAACGCATCAGTGTCGTGCTAAAAGTAGACGTGGTTAACAACAATGTGAGTTAATCAACGGAGAGCAGGTCAACTCTAACCTGTATCAAAAAAACAAATGTGTCACAAAGATGCCGCATGCCTTAATTTGAGTATAATTGAGACGGAAGTAGACGGTTTATGGCTAAATATTGTTGATATATAGCTATTTGAAGAGTTGTAGCGCAAGTGTATAGCCCAAACTAATAACGCTACGCCCCTTACCTTTGACGCGTCTTATCAAAGAGCGGCGATGATGCACAGCCCGCACGAGGCAATATTCGCACAAGAATCAGGTTCAGAAATAACCTGATCTGGCATGGTGGGGAGAGTATCACTGAGCAGGCTTTCGGTAAAATGCGGCGGGATGAGGTCGGCGTGGGTTGCAGCAGTACAATGTCGCCCGCAGAGGGTAAGCCACAGCGCGGGATCCTCGGTTTCTATCAGGGATTCGACGAAGTGGGCGCAGTTGTCGACCAAGGCGGTGAAATCCATAGTGACATTATAAGGAAACGAACAATAGATCGAGTAAATCGCAGTCAGGGACAAGGATTGTAGTCATAGAGAAGTCTCCTGTAACGGTTTTCAGGAAGCTAATCCCGACGCCTGATTTTGCAGGCGCGGAAGGAGAAGATACTGCGGCCATTAATCCGCCACAAGGCATTTACGTGCATAAATCGCGCAGTCAAATCCGACTCCCACTGTAGTTCTTGAACCTGATACCACATTTAGCTAATTTAGCTAACTTATCTATTATACCAGTGGTTGCCATGAATATGAATGAAGACGAGATTTATCGCCATATCCGGCAGGCACTTTCCAGTGCGCCTCGTAACCAGTACACCGTCGAGCTGCACCTGCAAATGATTAAATATGCCGACAAACTGGAACACATTACGGCAAAAGCCTTTTGCGAAGGCACTGGTCTGAACCAGAGCCTCGGTACCGAATTCAGCAAAATGCGTAACTTAACCCATCGGTTAAAGGCCGCCGGTCTGAATACCGATCTGCTGTAACCGACTTACGGCACATTATCGCGCAAAACGAGATATTTAATGGCTATCAAAAAAACCGAACTCTATTCTTCCCTGTGGGCAAGCTGCGACGAACTGCGTGGCGGGATGGACGCCAGCCAGTACAAAGACTATGTACTGACCCTGCTGTTTATGAAGTACGTTTCCGATAAGTATAAAGGCGATCCTTACGGGATGATCGTGATACCCAAAGGAGCCAGCTTTGACGATATGGTTGCGCTGAAAAATGACAAAGAGATCGGCGACAAAATCAACAAAATCATCCACAAGCTGGCGGAAGAGAACGGCCTGAAGGGCGTCATCGACGAAGCCGACTTTAACGACGAAGATAAGCTCGGCAAAGGCAAGGAAATGATTGACCGCCTGAGCAAGCTTGTCGGTATCTTTGAAGGGTTAAATCTCTCCAGCAACCGGGCCGAAGGCGACGATCTGCTGGGCGATGCCTATGAATATCTGATGCGTCACTTCGCAACCGAATCCGGTAAGAGTAAAGGGCAGTTTTACACTCCAGCGGAGGTGTCACGTATTCTGGCGAAGGTGATTGGTATTACTCCCGATACTCCGCAAGATGCAACGGTTTATGACCCAACCTGTGGCTCTGGTTCGCTGCTGTTGAAAGTGAATGATGAAGCCCGGCGCGGACTGTCGATTTTCGGCCAGGAGATGGATAACGCTACCAGTGCGCTGGCGCGGATGAACATGATTCTGCATAACAATGCCACCGCGAAAATCTGGCAGGGCAATACGCTGAGCGATCCGCAGTGGAAAGAGGCGAACGGCAAACTGAAAGCCTTCGATTTTGCCGTGGCGAACCCACCTTTTTCCAATAAAAACTGGACCAACGGGCTGACGCCGAAAAAAGATCCGTTTGAACGCTTCGGCTGGGGTATTCCGCCGGAAAAAAACGGCGATTATGCTTTTTTGTTGCATATCATTAAAAGCCTGAAAAGTACCGGCAAAGGCGCGGTGATCCTGCCCCACGGCGTACTGTTTCGCGGTAACGCCGAAGCGAATATCCGTGAAAATCTAATCAAGCAGGGCTATATCAAAGGCGTTATTGGTTTGCCAGCCAACCTGTTTTACGGCACCGGCATCCCGGCGTGCATCATTGTGATTGATAAAGAGCACGCCCACAGCCGCAAAGGCATTTTTATGATCGACGCCAGCCGGGGCTTTATCAAAGATGGCAACAAGAACCGCCTGCGTAGCCGAGATATTCACCGCATTGTGGACGTGTTCAACCATCAGCGAACGGTACCTGGCTACAGCCGGATGGTGCCCTCCAGCGAGATCGCCGGAAATGATTACAACCTGAATATTCCTCGCTATATCGAGAGCGGCGAGCCGGAAGATTTACACGATCTGACCGCGCACTTACAGGGCGGTATTCCGGCACGCGATGTGGATGCTTTGCAAGATTACTGGCGGGTATTCCCTGCCCTGCGCAACGTGCTGTTTGCTGACGACCGTCCCGGTTACTGTCGGGCGCAGGTGAACGCGCAACAGGTGAAACCGACCATTCTGGCGCATCAGGAGTTTAAGGATTTTGCCACCCGCAGCCTGCTACCGTTTAAAGCGTGGGTGAAAGAGGCAAGTCTGGAAGAGATTCGCAAAGGTGATAAACCCAAAGCGCTAATCCACGATATCAGCGAAATGCTATTGGCGCAGTACGCCAACAGTGAGTTGCTGAACAAATACAGCGTGTACCAGATCCTGATGGATTACTGGACTGATGTCATGCAAGACGATGTGTATGCGATTATGCAGGATGGCTGGCAAGCCGCCGCGCAAATCCGCGAGCTTCAGCCGGTGAAAGGCAAAGATGGCAAAAACATCTGGAAAGAAACGCACGATTTCGAGTTTACCAAACGGCGCTACAAGGCCGATGTGCTGCCCCGTTCGCTGGTGGAAATTCGCTGTTTCCCGGAACTGCTGGATGCGCTGAACCGCGCGCAGGAGCGCAGTGAAGAAGCCAGTCGTCAGCTAGTGGAATTCATCGAGGAGCAGGCAGGTGAAGAGGATCTGCTGGCCGAGGCGAAGAACGATAAAGATAAGGTGACGCAAAAGCTGGTGAATGCCCGTCTAGCACAGTTAAAGAAAACCACTGCCGGCCCAGATGAGCTGGCAGTGCTGAACCGCTGCCTGGCGCTAATTAAGGCCGAAGCCAGTGCGAAAAAAGCGCTGAAAGCCGCACAAGAAGCGCTGGATCGGGCGGTGTTTAAACATTATCCCACGCTGGATGAAGCAGCGATTAAAACGCTGGTAGTGCAGGATAAGTGGCTGGCAACGTTGCAGGCAGGGATCAAGGCGGAGATTGAGCGTATTACCCAGCAACTGGCGTCGCGCGTAAAGGAGCTGGAAGAGCGTTATGCTGAACCGTTGCTAGCGCTTGAAGCCTCCGTTGAGGCGTTGAGCGAGAAAGTGGCCGGGCATTTGCGGGCGATGGGGCTGGAGTGGTGATGGTGGATTTAATGATGAATGAGCAACGGTCGAGTACGGCGGGGAAAGATGTGCCTGCGGGGTATAAACTGACTGAGGTGGGCGTGATTCCTGAGGATTGGGATTGCGTACCATTTGGTAATCTGTTTAAAACAAACACAAAGAAAAAAAAAGTCAGCGATTATGAGCTAGTTTCATTTATTGGGATGCAGGATGTTAGTGAAGATGCACAATTAAAAAATAATACTCAACTTCCTTTTAAAGAAGTTAAAAGTGGTTTTACTTACTTTGAAAAAGGGGATGTTTTATTAGCTAAAATAACCCCTTGTTTTGAAAATGGAAAAGGATGTCATACCGCTGATTTACCTACTAATGTAGGTTTTGGGAGTACGGAATTTCATGTATTAAGGGAAAATGAAGACTCCGATTCTCGCTTCATCTATTTTTGGACAACTGATAAAAAATTCAGAGCATCACTGGAATCTGAAATGGTGGGAAGTGCGGGACACCGTCGTGTGCCGCTAGTTGCTATAGAAAAATATTTGATTCCATGTCCCCCAAATTTGCAAGAGCAAAGTGCTATTGCTGATTCATTATCTGATATTAATAATTTTATTCTAGCTCTAGAAAAGCTTATCGTTAAAAAACAAGCCATTAAAACCGCTACTATGCAGCAACTACTGACGGGTAAAACCCGTTTGCCACAGTTTGCGTTACGCAAAGATGGCTCTGCTAAGGGATATAAAAAGAGCGAGTTGGGGGCGATTCCTGAAGATTGGGTAGTCACAAGCATTGGACAATTTACTGACTGCTGTGCTGGTGGAACTCCGAGTACTAAAATTTCAGCATATTGGGGAGGAACTCATCCTTGGATGAGTTCCGGCGAATTACACTTAAAACAAGTGTATGCTGTAGCCGATTATATAACCGACGAAGGGCTTGTTAACTCCAGTACAAAGTATGTGCCTAAAAATTCTGTATTAGTCGGATTGGCAGGACAAGGAAAGACTCGAGGGACTGTAGCAATTAATCGCATTGAATTATGTACTAATCAGTCTATTGCTGCGATTTTCCCCAGCAAACATCATTCCACAGAATTCCTGTTCTATAACCTCGACAGTCGTTATGAGGAACTGAGAAGTTTATCTACTGGTGATGGGGGGCGTGGTGGGTTGAATCTTACTATTATCAGGAAATTACATCTTGCATTTCCGCCAAAAGAAGAACAAGCCGCCATCGCCGCCATCCTCTCCGATATGGACAAGGAAATCCAGATCCTGCAACAGCGTCTGGACAAAACCCGCCAGCTTAAGCAAGGGATGATGCAGGAACTGTTAACCGGGAAAATCCGCTTAATATAGAAGGGAAAGCACATGGCTTATGATTACAGCGCCAGCCTCAACCCGCAAAAAGCTCTGATCTGGCGTATCGTCCATCGGGACAATATCCCGTGGATTCTGGATAACGGGCTGCACTGCGGCAACAGTCTGGTGCAGGCGGAAAACTGGATCAATATCGGCAACCCGGAGCTGATCGGCAAGCGTGCCGGGCATCCGGTACCTGTCGGAACGGGCGGGACACTGCATGACTATGTGCCGTTTTATTTTACCCCCTTCTCGCCAATGCTGATGAACATCCACAGCGGGCGCGGCGGCATTAAGCAACGCCCCAATGAGGAGATCGTTATTCTGGTCAGCAACTTGCGGAACGTGGCAGCACACGACGTGCCCTTCGTGTTTACCGACAGCCATGCTTACTATAACTGGACCAACTACTACACCAGTCTGAATAGTCTGGACCAGATCGACTGGCCCATTTTGCAGGCACGGGACTTTCGCCGCGATCCAGACGATCCGGCTAAATTTGAACGCTATCAGGCAGAGGCGCTAATCTGGCAACACTGCCCGATCTCTCTGCTGGATGGGATAATTTGTTACAGCGAAGAGGTCAGGTTACAATTAGAGCAATGGCTGTTTCAGCGTAATCTAACAATGTCCGTTCACACACGGGCTGGATGGTACTTCTCATGATCACATATACACAAGGCAATTTACTGGACGCACCGGTGGAAGCTCTGGTGAATACGGTTAATACCGTCGGTGTCATGGGGAAAGGCATCGCGTTGATGTTTAAAGAGCGCTTCCCCGAAAATATGAAAGTCTATGCCCTCGCTTGCAAACAAAAGCAGGTGATCACCGGCAAAATGTTCATTACCGAAACCGGGGAACTGATGGGACCGCGCTGGATTGTTAATTTTCCGACCAAACAGCACTGGCGCGCTGATTCCCGCATGGAGTGGATTGAAGATGGCTTGCAGGACTTACGCCGCTTTTTGATTGAAGAGAACGTGCAGTCCATCGCCATTCCACCACTGGGCGCAGGCAACGGTGGTTTGAACTGGCCGGACGTTCGGGCGCAGATTGAATCTGCCCTTGGCGACCTTCAGGACGTTGATATCCTGATTTACCAACCGACTGAAAAATACCAGAACGTTGCCAAAAGCACTGGCGTAAAAAAGCTCACTCCCGCCAGAGCCGCCATCGCTGAACTGGTGCGTCGCTACTGGGTATTGGGGATGGAGTGCAGCCTACTGGAAATCCAGAAACTGGCCTGGCTGTTACAACGCGCCATTGAGCAGCATCAACAGGACGATATCCTCAAACTGCGGTTTGAAGCTCACTATTATGGCCCCTATGCGCCCAATCTGAACCATCTGCTTAATGCGCTGGACGGCACCTATCTAAAAGCCGAGAAACGCATCCCGGACAGCCAACCGCTGGATGTGATCTGGTTTAACGATCAAAAAAAAGAACACGTTAATGCGTATCTGAACAACGAAGCCAGAGAGTGGCTACCTGCGCTGGAGCAGGTCAGCCAGTTAATTGACGGCTTTGAATCGCCGTTTGGTCTGGAGTTGCTGGCAACCGTAGACTGGTTGCTGAGCCGTGGCGAATGTCAACCAACGCTGGATTCCGTTAAGGAAGGACTGCACCAGTGGCCTGCGGGCAAACGCTGGGCCAGCCGTAAGTTGAGGCTGTTTGATAATAATAATCTGCAATTTGCCATTAACCGCGTAATGGAGTTCCATTGCTGAGGGTTTAAGGAGCGCCTTTTGAGTACCGTGGGCCAGCGCGAACGCGCCACACAGCAGCGTCTGATTCAGTTTTTTGTTGAAGATTTAGGATACCGCCATCTGAGTCACCGCACCGGGTACACCGGGAACAGCAACATCGACACTAATATACTGAGCGCGTGGCTAAAACGGCGCGGCGTTAATGATACGTTGATCACCCGGGCGTTGCGGCAACTGGATTCCGCCGCCGCCCTGGGCGAAGGCAAAAAACTCTATTACGCCAATAAAGAGGTCTATCGCCTGCTGCGTTACGGCGTGAAAGACAAAGAAGGTGCAGGCGAGCAGAACCAAACCGTGTGGCTGATTGACTGGGCCAACCCACAAGCCAATGATTTCGCCATCGCCGATGAGGTGACGGTCAAAGGCGAGTACTGCAAGCGCCCGGATCTGGTGCTGTACGTTAACGGCATTGCGCTGGGCGTGATTGAACTTAAGCGTTCGTCAGTGCACGTCAGCGAAGGTATCCGGCAGAATCTCGATAATCAAAAGAAAACCTTTATCCGCGATTTCTTCACCACTATGCAGTTAGTGATGGCAGGCAACGATACGCAGGGCCTGCGCTACGGCACCATCGAAACCCCGGAAAAATACTATCTGGAGTGGAAAGAAGATAATCCAGGCGACTATACACATAAACTCGACTTTCATTTAAGTCGTCTGTGTAGCAAATCCAGGCTGTTGGATATCGTCCATAATTACATTGTCTTTGATGTCGGGGTGAAAAAACTCTGCCGCCATAATCAGTTCTTCGGCGTCGAGGCGGCTAAGCAACATATTGCCCGTCGTGAAGGCGGTATTATCTGGCACACACAGGGATCGGGTAAAAGCCTGACGATGGTCTGGCTGGCGAAGTGGATCCGTGAAAATGTGCCAAACTCCCGCGTGTTGATTGTGACTGACCGCACCGAACTGGATGAACAGATCGAAAGCGTGTTTATGGGCGTGAATGAAGATATTTATCGCACCTCCAGCGGCAACGATCTTATCGCAACGCTCAATCATCCTAACCCGTGGCTTATTTGCTCGCTGGTGCATAAATTTGGTTGTCGCAGCGAAGCTGAAGACAATGCGGCTACCGACGCCTTTATCACCGAATTACAGCAGTCCCTGACGAAAACATTCCGCGCCAAAGGCGATCTGTTTGTTTTTGTGGACGAGTGCCACCGCACACAATCCGGCAAGCTGCATAACGCCATGACTGCCATTCTGCCGGACGCCCTGTTTATCGGTTTTACCGGCACACCGCTGATGAAGAAAGATAAGAAGAAGTCGGTTGAGGTGTTCGGCCCTTATATCCATACCTATAAATTTGATGAAGCGGTGGCCGACGGTGTGGTGCTGGATCTGCGCTACGAGGCGCGCGATATTGACCAGTATCTGACATCAGAGAAAAAGGTCGATGACTGGTTTGAAGCCAAGACTCGCGGTTTGTCGAATTTAGCCAGGACCCAGCTTAAGCAAAAGTGGGGATCAATGCAGAAGCTGCTCTCCAGCAAGTCGCGGCTGGAGCAGATCGTTAACGACATTTTGCTGGATATGGATACCCGTCCACGCCTGATGGACGGGCGCGGCAACGCCATGCTGGTATGCAGCAGTATCTATCAAGCCTGCAAGGTTTACGAGATGTTCAGCCAGACCGAGCTGGCAGGAAAAGTAGCGATTGTGACCAGCTATCGCCCCGATGCCGCCAGCATCAAAGGCGAAGAAACGGGCGAAGGGTTAACGGAGAAACTCTCTAAACACGCCACCTATCGTAAAATGTTGGCTGACTATTTTGAACAAAGTGAAGAGAAGGCCGCCGCACGCATTACCGAGTTCGAGCGGGAAGTGAAACAACGTTTTATTGAAGAGCCGGGGCAAATGCGCCTGCTTATCGTGGTGGACAAGCTGTTGACTGGCTTTGACGCGCCGTCCGCCACCTATCTCTACATTGATAAAACCATGACCGACCATACGCTGTTTCAGGCGATTTGTCGGGTGAACCGGCTGGACGGTGAGGATAAAGAGTATGGCTATATTATCGATTATAAAGATCTGTTCCGTTCGCTGGATAAAGCGATTACCGATTACACCACGGGCGCGTTTGATGATTACGATCGGGACGATGTGGCCGGGTTGCTGAAAGACAGGCTGGAGCAGGCGCAACTGGATCTCGACAGCGCGCTGGAGATGGTTCGCAGCTTATGTGAGCCCGTCAAAACCCCGCGCAGCCTGCAGGACTATCAGCACTATTTTTGCGGTAAATCAGGAGAGAATCAGGCTTCGTTAAACGAAAAAGAGGCGCTGCGCCTGACATTTTACCAGTGCGTCGCCCGTCTGCTACGCGCTTATGCCAGCATCGCCAATGAAATGCCGGAAGCAGGCTACACTGCCGAAGAGGTAGAGAGCATTCGCGCCGAAGTCGCTGAATTCGAAAAACTGCGCTATGAGATTAAGCTGACCAGCGGCGATCTTCTGGATATGAAGCGCTTTGAACCCGCTATGCGTCATTTACTGGATATGTATGTTCGCGCCGATGGTAGCGAAGTGCTGATGGATTTTGAAGAGTTAAGTCTGATTGAACTGATTGTCGAGAAAGGCTTGGCGGCGACCGTCGCCCTGCCGGATGATATCCGTAATAATCAGGATGCGATGGCGGAAACCATCGAAAACAACGTGCGCAAAACCATCGTGGATGAAAACCCGGTTAACCCAAAATACTATGGACGCATGTCGCAGCTGCTGGATGAACTGATTACCCTTCGCCGACAAAATGCGCTCAATTATCAGCAGTATCTGGAACGTATCCGCGATTTGTGTAAACAGGTCATCCGCCCGGAGCAAACCGCCGGAGCGTGCTACCCTGCCACCATGGATACACAAGCAAAGCGCGCCTTCTATGACAACTTCGGCCACGACGAGGTACTGGCGACCCGCATAGATACGACGATTCGCTATACCAAAAGGGCAGAGTGGATTGGCGATCGTTTTAAAGAACGGGAAATTGCCAACGCATTACGTGAAGAGACCGCCAGCTATAATATTGATATTGATGAGGTGATAGCGCTTGCCCGTCAGCAGAAGGAATATCACTGATGCCAATCATGCAAATAGGCTCGTTACACTTGCTGGTCAACCGTAAGGCGATTAAGAATCTGCATATCAGCGTGCTGCCGCCTGATGGCAAAGTCCGCGTTTCAGCGCCGGAACATATGACGGAGACGGCGATTCGTATGGCGGTTGCTTCACGCTTTCGCTGGATCAGAAAACAGCAGCAGGATTTCGCCAGACAGCCTCGTCAATCAGAGAGGGAAATGGTCAGCGGAGAGTGCCACTATCTTTGGGGCCGAAGATATCGCCTACTTGTGATTGAGCGTCACGGGCGTCACGAAGTAAAAGTTGCGGGAAATAATAAGCTCCAGCTTTATGTTCAACCGGGAACCCGTGATGAAAATAAGGCATTGGCGTTAAGTGAATTTTATCGACATGAACTAAAACAGCAGGTGGCTAAGCTTCTACCTGAATGGCAAGACCGAATCGGTGTTCCCCTAACATTCTGGGGCATCAAAAAGATGAAAACCTTTTGGGGCACCTGTAACACTACAACAAAACGAATCTGGCTCAATCTGGAGCTAATTAAGAAGCCGCCGGAGTGTCTGGAGTATATTCTGGTGCATGAACTGGTTCATCTTCTGGAACGTCACCATAATGCTCGCTTCCGGTTGCATATGGATCGGTTTATTCCTGACTGGCGTGAGCGTCGGGATTTGTTAAATAATATGCCGTTAGCGTTTGAGGCATGGGAGTATTGATTGAGCCTGTAACTGTTTTTTGTCCATAAATTAACCTTCATTTGATGCTGGATAGAACATATCAAAATCAGACAATTACACAAATCTATGTACAGGCTCAACTCCTGCCATGGAACGTAGTACTCACCAATAAGTAAGCATCAATACGGCGCTCCGTTAACGCTTACTAGCATGGTTATCTCCTTAAAAAATTGAGGCGACAACTATGCTGACACAGGGGGTTACTCACCGATCTCCTTCACGGTAATACGCAGTTCTTCAGAACCCGCCTCCGATACCAGCCTGGCGGTCGCCCCGGCGCAACAGAATAAATCAACCATCGTCAGGCTGCGATCATTCGTATGCATCGCTGATGATGCGCCCGAAAAACGCGTCAATATGAGTTCGCCGGAATATTACCTTACGAAAAAACGTGTAAAGCTGTGACAGATGACGCGCAAAAAAAATCCCGGCATAATGGCCGGGATTTGCGAGCTTTCCCACTATTTCTTGATTCCTAAACGGAACATATCAGTTGGGAATAAAGGTTGTATTATCACTTCATCATTAAAAATGAATAATTTGGGCGATAAAGCTGTTACGTCATAGATATTTTCAGCGATTAATCTTAGATTTGACCTAAAAACTGGAATACTTGCATCATCTGCAAAGACAAACATGTCATCGTTTTTTACAGAGTTTGCACACAATAGCTCATCAAAACTCTCATAATCAGAATGCCAGATCTCTGACCAAGTAACACTTCCTTTCGCGAGAGGGTACTTATTTAAAATGCCCAGAGCCTCCTGCTGAGCCAGCCCCTCTACTATATTAAAATCAGCACTCAGTGCTTCCCGACACTCATCAAATAAAGTCATTTGCTCTACCTGTTTAGCTGTTTCAATATTGTTTCAAAAGACTTTTCATTGCCTTCAAAAGGTATGACTTGCTTCACCGCTTTTCCAGGGCCTTTACCCTGCGAGTAATCCCATATATTGATGTGTGTGCCTTTTTCAGGATCATAATCAACACGCCAACCAACTTTTCCGTCGCTGGATTGCCGCCCTATGACTTTCCCATTACCAGCGCTGACTTCCAAACGTCCGATAACTGGCTTAGAGTCCGCTCCTAAATTACCTACAAGATCCAATGCCTTGTTTCGAGCAGTTTCCCAGTTTTTCTCTGGCTTGAGGATTTGTTCAATTTTAGGCTGGGAATTCCCTTTAACCTTACTAATTCCCCCAAATGCTGACGCCGCAGCGCTCGCGACTATTCCCGCCTGAACTTCATCCAAACCGTATTCTTCTTGGAGTGCTTCCGAGACTTTGTTGGTCGCGACAACCCCTTCAGCCTGCATTTGCTGCGCAAAAGTCGCCGTCAGATCGTAGACCATTTTGATCGGGATATCTTCACCCAGAGCACGATCTATTGCCTGCTTCACCGCCAGACTGTCAGTCAGTACATCACCGTATTTCTGCTGGCAGGTTGCCGGGCTGGCTGCACAGTCACTGATCAGTTGCTTTTGCTGTGCCGTACTCAACTCTTCGTACTTTTTGATAATACCGCCGCAGTCACCGCCTTTCGCCTGACAGGACTTCATTTCAGCGGACCAAGCATCTATCTGCTTACTGCTCAGATAGTTATTCTCAACAGTCGTCTTACCTGACTGTGCGCCGGCTACAGCTGCCCCCCCTGAGTCGCCCACCAGGCCACCGGCCAGGCCGGCAGCAACCGTTGCCAGTGTCGAGACCGTCTGCTTCTCTG
>ERZ1034680.444-NODE-444-length-20864-cov-28.956749_pt1 | contig 20864 bp, 10 predicted proteins | sample MGYA00520639_ERZ1034680 | MGnify/ENA primary metagenome ERZ1034680 (study PRJEB33766, sample SAMN09781760) | gut metagenome | biome: gut microbiome | host: Homo sapiens | place: Madagascar | study: EMG produced TPA metagenomics assembly of the PRJNA485056 data...
CGGCTGTTCGCCGTTGCGCTTACCGCGGTAACATAAGAACATAAGCTACATAAGAAACATAATTTGAGTCCGGGAACTTCGTTCCAGACAATAAGAGACATAAGAGTTTATGTCCTTATGTCCCGCGTCAAGCGCAATGGCGTCAGCCCTTATGTTTCTTATAGTCGGGAACGCAGTTCCCCGACGTCCAAATTATGTTTCTTATGTAGCTTATGTTCTTATGTTCCCGCGGTAAGCGTTACAAAGCCGCGCAGCGGCCTTATGTCCTTATGTTCTTATGTTCTTTTGTTTACCGCGTTAGCGGCTGCCAAGCTCCGCTACGGCGTCAGCCCTTATGTCTCTTGAGGCCACCCGGACGTTAGTCCGTGGCCGTCAGCCGCGCAGCGGCCTTATATGTCTCTTATGTAGCTTATGTTCTTATGTTTCCGCGGTAAGCGCAGCGGCGAATAGCCGAAAAAACTCTACATCTCCGCGTTAAGCGCAACGGCGAATAGCCGTTACCCCCGCGTTAAGCGCAATAGCAAAAACATAGCGCAACGCCGAACAACCATTATAACATTACGCTTTCGCAGTAAACACGCATTAAATTCACCAACTCATGAAACACCACATTCTCCCCCTATTATTCCTTCTCCCCCTCACCGCCACAGCCCAAGGCATACACCTCAAGTTCGGCGGCGGCCTCAGTTCACACTACGGTTCCGACCAAGTGATAGGCGCCTTCAAAATAGGCATCGGCTACGAAGTAGAACTCACCCAACACTGGAGCTTCACCCCGGGCATCGAAGTATACGGCAAAGGCGCCAAAAATCCCAACCAAACCGCCTACGTGTTCGACCCCGACCACAACCAGCTCTACAACCCCGACACAGGCCAGCCCCTCACAGGCATCATCAACCGCTCCGCCACCCAAAACTACCTCGAAGTACCCCTCCTCATCAGTTACTACCTCCGCACAGCACCCTCAAGCTACATCATCGTCAGCGCAGGCCCCTATCTGGCCTACGGCCTCAGTGGCAAACAAAAAACCAAAGGCGACACCCAGCAGAGCGGTTCGCAGCGTTACTACTACGAGCAAAAAACCTTCAACGAGCCAGGCACCCACCGCTTCGACTGCGGCGTGCAAACCTACCTCGGTTACCAATTCCCCTCATCAGTCAGCGTAGGTCTCGAAGCCGATTGGGGAATAGCCAAGTTCAACACCGCAGGGCGCCGCAATGTGTCAGCCCTCATAGCCTTAGGCTACAAATTCTGACACCTCCTCCACCACACCATTGCGAGGTACGAAAAAGCCAAATACCCACAATTAGGTATTGCCAAGGCCACAAACACAGCGTACCTTTGCACCGAGTTAAGTAGAATACATAGATTGTTATGTTCTTGTCCTAAATGAGGCTGTACAGAGCGCTGTACAGCCTCGTTTGTGCTATGCAGGCGCGCTCAAAGTCTTTTTAATACCAACTTATCAAACTATTGTTGACAGGTAAATGTAAATATGCGAACGACTTCAAGCACTATACGCAAGCACCAAACGCTACCACTAATGGGGGCGACGCGTCTCGCGTCGGGCATTAAGGCAAAGGCACCCAAACAGGCGTGGAGTTAGTGCTCTTGCATTTCCCCGACGCGAGACGCGTCGCCCCCATTAGTGTTAGCGTTTAGTGCTTGCGTCAAACTATTGCAGCAAGCCAACATGCCACCATATACCCCTAAAAATAGGAAATAGTCATTCTACCTACATCTTGCACTTTTTACCTGCACTAAGCTGATAATCAGCACTTTGCGCAGTGTAGGTACACCTGCACACTGCCTACACCAAACTACACACTACCTACACTAAACTACACACCCAACTACACACAGCCTGCACTAAAAAAACTGTGCCATGCACGCAGCGCCACAATCACGCCACCCGCTCATGTCAGTATAGGGAGCGCGAAAAACCGATAGGAGCAACCGCCGCGCCTGTCCCCCTATGCCGGCACACGTCCCTGCCATGACACACAACACCCGTTGCCAGCGCACGCAAGTGTAACACCCAGTGCCGACAAGTGTGACACCCAGTGCAGACAAGTGTAACCCCCAGTGCAGACAAGTGCAAGTGCCAGTGCAGGCAGAGTGCAGGTATACCTACACTGCGCAAAGTGCTGATTATCAGCTTAGTGCAGGTAAAAAGTGCAAGATGCAAGCAAAACAACCGAAAAGTGCTGTGAGGGAAACTACACCATTTCGCAGCCTGCACAAACACCCCAAATTGCACACCGCTCTTAGCAACATCAAACACTAAGTTCTATTAAATCTGAAAAAAGATGCGTGAAAACTTTGTTACATTGAAAAACATTTCACTATCTTTGCCACGTAATATGGTATGGTGCGCGCATTGCACCACATCGGGGGTGCAAAAACGCTCCTTAAATCTGTTGAAACTCAATTCTATGTTTAACTTTATAAATCACTTACGCAAATGAAAAGGTTTTACAACTATTTCCTTTCATTGTTCCTGCTCATGGCAGTAGGAATCTCCGGCGCTATGGCCCAGGCGTACAGAGAGGGTAACCTCCTTGAAACAGTGGAAGCTGTGACAAGCCAGGATATCCTCCTCAACGGTACGGGTAACATGGGTGGTGGTCAGTACCTTTGCGGACAGGGCTATTCGAGCACTGTAACCAAGGACTGCCGTTACCGCCTCGAACAAGTGTCGGGTCAAGTTGACGGACTCAACCTCTACGTCCTGAAACAAGTATCAACCGGTCTTTATGTTAAGGATTACACCTTGCAGACGACCAACGGAGATGACTCTCAAGATGACACTTCAGACGGCCCCTTCAACGGCAAGATGATCGATGTGACTGCAGACAAGGCTGAGGCCATGCAGTTCACCGTGTCTTTGGCTGTTGAAAATGGCACAGATCCCCGTTCTAAAACCACTCAGGGTCAGGCTCAGGACTTGAGCCAGCCCAGCTTTGTGCTCGCTACAAAGCAGCCCTCGGCTAATGGCAAAATCCAGTTCCTTGGTCACTACTACTCACCCTTCTTGTCAGTTTATGAAGATACCAATGCTTGGCAGATTCATGCTGTAGACGAGCCCCAGGGTAAGAAGAAGCTCCAGGCGTACATGGACGCATACTTTGCCAACAACACCGATCCTGCAGTAACTTATCCTGCAGGTACCAATCCTGGTGCTTATCCTACCGAACTCGTAGAAGCTGCCCACGCAGCTTACACTGAGGCTAACACCGCACTCAATGCCGACGATTTCACGCTCACCGACGAGCAGGTTAACGACCTCTGCAACCGTATCGAAACTACTATCGAAAAGCTGAAGACTTCTACCTTCCCCATGGCTGATGGCATCTACTTCATTCACGACAGCCGTGGTATGTTCAATGCGGGCAACACCATGTTCCTTTATGGCGACAAGGGCAATGGTCAGGACTACATCAGCGCCAATGGCAACTACACCAAGCCTGCCAAGCTCGACGCCGACGCTGTGAAGTACTTGTGGCGTGTGAAGTTGGTAAAGGGCGACTCAGCCACTGTTCAGAATGTGCTGACAGGTCTCTACTTCACTCACAAGATTGCTGTTGCCAACCACTATGGTTTGAGCCAGAGCGAAAACATCGTTATGTTGCGCAAGGGTGCTGAGACTGGTACCCAGTTCAACCACTCATCATTCTACATCAAGAATACCAAGAACACCGAGCGTGCTTGTACCAACCCCGCAGGTTGGTTGATTAATTGGAACTACGATAACGATCCGGGCAACCAGTTCGTATTTGAGTCAGTTACCGAAGATGAACTTAGCGCTGTGTTGGAAGAAGCCAAGCAGCAGGTGCGCAACGAAAAGCTTGCAACCCTTTATGGTGATGCAGTATTTGCTCTTAACAAGGGCATCTCTTACGCTCCCGCTGCCGACTACTCGCTCGACAACGACTTCTCAGCCGAAGGCGCCCTCGTACGTCACACTGGCGAAGAAGATAACACACCTTGGTATTGCAACAACAAGGAAACTAAAGAAGCTAATACTTACGAAGCTCTTACAAGCGATGGTTGGGATGGTACTACTTACTTCCACTCTTCTTGGTCAAGTGGCGCTTTCGAACCCAGCATCAGCAAGAACCACTACCTCGTAGCCGAACTCGAACAAGACGCTACTGGCGACATTCTGGTTAAGGTGGCTAAGCGTGCTACTGGCAACGACTTCCCCACTCAGTTCGCTGTTTATGGCGCTAACAAGTTTAACAAGGAAAATCCCAATGCTACCGAATGGAAGTTCCAGGGATTGGCCGACATCAACTACACTGACTCTGTTGCTGTAACTTACACTGATGTAAATGAAAAGGCTCAGAAGGCTGAAGGCGAAACCAAAACCATTCCCGATGCAGTAGGTATTGCTGCTATGCACCTCGATGGCTCATACGCTTACATCAAACTCGCTGCCACTAAGACTCTCTTCAATGCATCTAACCCCCAGACTAACCGTGGTTACTTTGCTCTTGCCAAGCTCAACATTTGGGAGGCTGCCGAACCCGTAGTGAAGAGCTACACTCCCGAGCTCCAGGACGTGCAGAACACCAATGAAGCTGTAATTACTGAACTCCAGAAGCAGATTGAAGCTGCTGGCAAGCAGGTGGCTGACAGCTCAGCTACCGACGCTCAGATCGCTTCATTGCAGGCTGCGCTCGATGCTTTCAACAACAACTACCCCGACCCCAGCCGCGTAACAACTGCTTTGGCTGAAGCCTCAAGCGTTTACAACGCTGCAAGCTCTAAGAACTTGATTGGTGACAAGCTTGCTCAGTATCCTACTGCTGTTGCCGACAAGCTCGCTAAAGTTATAGAAAAGTATCAGAGCTTCAACAGTGTTAAGCTCGCTGACATCAATGCTGCTGTTAACGAAATCAATGCTGTGGTAGCCGAGTTCAAGGCTTCTATCAAGTTGCCCGAAGCTGGTAAGTTCTACACACTCCGTAGCGCTTCTAAGAAGTATGAGAAGGGTTCAAACGGTGTTTCTTACCGTGGTATCATCTACTCTGCAAGCAACGATGCTACAACTGAGGTAACTAACGATGCTACTCCCGTTCGTTACTACCGCATGAACAACGCTTCGACCATTCAGGATAGTGCCTCATTTGCTGATGCTGACTTCACCAAGTTGCAGGATACTATCAACATCGCAGACGATGCACGCCTCGTTTGGAAGGCTGAAGCTTCTGCCAATGGTCAGATTACTTTCCGCAACCTCGCTACAGGTATGTACCTCACTGGTGCTGATGGTAAGATCTACCAGAGCATCAAGGCTACTCCTATCAATGTAGAGGGTATCGCACCTGAAACATTCCGCTTCAACGCAGGCAAGAACGAGAATGGTGTGACTATGTACATGAACACTCGTGCTGTAAGCAACACCATTGTAACATGGAACGATACTACCGATCAAAACTCTAACTTCTTCATCGAAGAGGTGGCAAAGGATAAGATCGCTACTCAGTCATTCTATCTTGCTAACGTGAAGGAAGGCCAGTTCTATGCTGGTACATTCGCAGTAGACATCGATCCTACCGACGGTTTCATCACACCGTACCAGGTAATCGGTGTAAACGGTGACAAGCTCGTGCTTGGCGAATACAAAGATGTAGTTGAAGCTGGTACTCCGTTCATCTACTCTGTAGGCTTGGTTATCACTACTGCAGGAGGTCAAGAAACTAAATTCGGCTTTACTCAGGTAGTAACTGCCAACGACTTGACTGAAGGCAATTACACTTACGAAACCAAGAACGTAAACGGCCTCCAGGGTGTACTGACCGAAGCTGTCACAATTCCCGCAGGCAAGGCTTACATCAACAACAGTGGTGCTGTAGCTGTAGCTCCTGAAGCTGGTGCTGCCATCGCTGCCAATGGCGCTTACTTCTACGGTGACGCTTCAACTACTGCTGAGAAGGGTGACGAATCACTCGAACTCGGCAAGATGGTTGGCAATGCCCTCACTGGCATCGACGCTACTAAGGTAATCGTACTTCCTGCCAAGGTTGACGTTTACAGCATCGATGGCAAGCTCCTCCGTCAGGGTGTTAAGAGCAGCAACGCTGCCAAGAACCTCCCCGCTGGTGTTTACGTAATCGGTGGTCAGAAGGTGCTTGTTAAGTAACAAAGCCCGCATCACAGCTGACCCGTTCAGCTGACATGCAATAATTAAATAAGGTGCGTCCCCTCAACGTGGGGCGCACCTTTTTTCATGCCCTGTCGCTTTCAGCGTAACAAAATAATAATTACATTTGCAGCATTATAGTGCATAAATGGGAACAAAGGACAAACTAATACAACGCTTTAAGCGCCAGCCAAGGGATTTTACATGGCAAGAGTTGGTAAGACTTTTTGCTCTATTGGGTTTTGAAGTCAGTAACAAAGGACGTACAAGCGGTTCGAGAGTCATTTTCGAGAACGGCGACATGGCCTATATGGCTCATAAACCTCACCCAGAGCGTTTTATAAAAGCCTATGTGATGAAACAAGTAATGGATTTTTTACAAAATAATGGTTTGCTATGAATAAGTTGAGATATAAAGGGTATGTAGGCAGTGTGGAGATGAGTGAAGAAGATAATTGTCTTTACGGGCATGTGCTTGATTTGCCTCACGAAACAGAAATAACATACGAGGGCGAAACTGTGGCCCAACTAAAGGAGGACTTTATGAATGCTGTAGACGACTATATAGCATACTGTGAGAGTAAGGGTGTGCAGCCGTGCAAGAGTTGCAAGGGTGCGTTGAATATTCGTATATCGCCCGATGCATACACTAAAATAGCGCAAATTGCAGCACAGGCAGGTATATCAATCAATGCGTTTGTTAGACAAGCAATTGACAAGCAAATAGCAGCCATGTTATAGTCTTCAGTGCGCCTACTTAATGGCAATGATTGCTTCTATATAACAAAGTTCAAATATCATCTTTGTTATTATATCAACTTGTTTGCCATTCTGGCAAAGGGAACTGTCTGGTAAAACGTAAATATGCAAACGGTCTCAAGCATAAAACGCTAACACCAAACGCAAGCACTAATGGGGGCGACGCGTCCCGCGTCGGGAATAGAGAAAGGTGAAAACAAACTCTGCGAAATAAGTAGTTGCATCTTTTTCCGACGCGAGACGCGTCGCCCCCATTAGTGCTTGCGTTTGGTGGTAGCGATCAATGTGTTTATCAGCCGCATCTATGCCCTGTAACTCAAAATAAATGAGTATATTTGTACGCTAATATGTGCAGGTGTACACACGCTGCGCACTCCAACATGCTAACTACTCATAATCCCTATAATGGAAGATCTTGAAAAGAAAGGCGCTTCGGCATACAGCGCCAGTAACATTCAGGTGCTCGAAGGCCTGGAGGCCGTGCGCAAGCGCCCCGCCATGTATATTGGCGACATCAGTGAAAAGGGCTTGCACCACCTGGTTTACGAAACCGTGGACAACTCCATCGACGAGGCACTTGCAGGCTATTGCACCCACATCGAGGTGACTATCTGCACCGACAACTCCATCATCGTACAGGATAACGGACGCGGTATCCCCGTAGACATGCACCCCAAAGAGCACCGTTCGGCACTCGAGGTGGTAATGACTGTGCTCCATGCCGGTGGTAAGTTTGACAAGGGCTCCTACAAGGTGTCAGGCGGTTTGCACGGCGTGGGTGTGAGTTGTGTGAACGCCCTCTCCACCAAAATGGTGAGCGAGGTGTTCCGCGATGGCAAAATCTACCGTCAGGAGTATGCCAAAGGCCACCCGCAGGCACCTGTGGCCGTGGTGGGCGACACCGACATTCGGGGCACACGCCAGCACTTCTGGCCCGACCCCACCATCTTTACCACCACCACCTACAAGTACGAGATACTGGCCAACCGCATGCGCGAACTGGCTTACCTCAACGCCGGCATCACCATCACCCTTACCGACCAGCGTCCCGACGAGGAGGGCAACCAGCGCAAGGACGTGTTCCATTCCGACCTCGGCCTGCGCGAGTTTGTACGCTACATCGACTCTTCGCGCCAGCACCTTTTCGATGATGTGATCTATCTCAACACCGAGAAGAACAACATACCCATCGAGGTGGCCATCATGTACAACACCTCGTACAGCGAGAACATACACTCCTACGTCAACAATATCAACACCATCGAGGGTGGTACACACCTTGTGGGCTTCCGTCAGGCTGTTACCCGTGTGCTCAAAAAGTATGCCGAGGAAACTGCCGCCAAACAGATAGAGAAGGCCAAGGTGGAAATATCGGGCGAGGACTTCCGCGAGGGTCTTACTGCCGTCATCTCTGTCAAGGTGGCTGAACCGCAGTTTGAGGGCCAGACCAAGACAAAACTTGGCAACAGCGAGGTGACCGGTGCCGTAAACCAGGCCGTGGGCGAGGCACTGACAAACTACCTTGAGGAGCACCCCAAGGAGGCCAAACTCGTAGTAGACAAAGTGATACTTGCCGCCACCGCCCGCATTGCCGCCCGCAAGGCGCGTGAGAGCGTGCAGCGCAAGAGTCCGCTGTCGGGTGGCGGACTACCCGGCAAACTGGCTGACTGCTCATCGAAGGACCCTGCCATGTGCGAGTTGTTCCTTGTCGAGGGTGACTCGGCCGGTGGTTCTGCCAAGCAGGGCCGCAGCCGTGCCACACAAGCCATTCTGCCTCTGCGTGGTAAGATACTTAATGTGGAGAAGGCCATGTGGCACAAGGCGTTTGAGAGCGACGAGGTGAACAATATCATTCAGGCCCTGGGCATACGTTTTGGCATGGGCGAGGACTCAAAGGAGGCCAATCTCGACAAGTTGCGCTACCACAAGGTTATCATCATGGCCGATGCCGATGTCGATGGTCAGCACATTGCCACCCTCATCATGACACTCTTCTACCGCTACATGCCGCAGATTATTCAAGACGGCTACCTCTACATTGCCATGCCGCCCCTCTACAAGTGCACCAAGGGCAAGGTGTCGGAGTATTGCTACAACGACCGCGACCGTCAGGTGTTTATGGACAAATATGGCGACGGCACCGAGGGCAGCATCAAGACGCAGCGTTACAAAGGTCTTGGTGAGATGAACCCCGAGGAGTTGTGGAGCACTACCATGTGTCCTGAGTCGCGTCTGCTCAAGCAGGTGTCGCTCGAGAATGCCGCCGATGCCGATTATGTGTTCTCCATGCTCATGGGCGACGATGTAGGTCCGCGCCGCGAGTTTATCGAGAAGAACGCTATTTATGCTAATGTAGATGCTTAACGGGTTGCGTTTGTGCTGACGCCGCTGCGCGGCTTGGTAACGCTTACCGCGAAAACATAAGAACATAAGCTACATAAGAAACATATAAGGCCGCTGCGCGGCTGACGGCCACGGACTAACGTCCGGGTGGCCTCAAGAAACATAAGGGCTGACGCCGTAGCGTGCCTTGGCAGCCGCTAACGCGGTAAACAGAAGAACATAAGAACATAAGGACATAAGGGCTGACGCCGTAGTATTACATATAGTAACGCTACGGCGTCAGCCCTTATGTCTCTTGAGGCCACCCGGACGTTAGTCCGTGGCCGTCAGCCGCGCAGCGGCCTTATATGTTTCTTATGTAGCTTATGTTCTTATGTTCCCGCGGTAAGCGTTACAAAGCCGCGCAGCGGCCTTATGTCCTTATGTTCTTATGTTCTTTTGTTTACCGCGTTAGCGGCTGCCAAGCATCACTATATCAGTTTTTCTCCAAAAAATTTGGCAGTTTACAAATAAGTGCCTATCTTTGCACCGCTTAAAGCCCCAAAGGGGTATGGCAAGCAGCCCAGATGGCGGAATCGGTAGACGCGCTGGTCTCAAACACCAGTGGGGCAACCCGTGCCGGTTCGACCCCGGCTCTGGGTACGCTATTCTTAAAGGATAATGATTTGAGCGCGAAGCTCAATGAATTATCCTTTTTTTGTTTGTTGCGCCCTACAATGTGCTGTACGGGCGTCAGTTTATTAAAACAAATACTTACCTTTGTAACGCGTTGAGGCAGACCACATACGGTCTGCCCGCAGTGTTGAACAGTTACATACACCTATATTATAAATATGCGTAAGACAACAATGACCCTCATGGCAGCCCTGCTGGCTGCCCCGATGTGGGCACAAGTAACGCCCCTCGGAGGCTTCTACTACGGACAAATGCCCGCACCCACAGGCTGGGAGTGGCAAAGCCCCGACTCGGTAGCCTATAACAAGCAGCAGCCACACGCCTGGTTCTTCTCGTTTGAGAATGTAGAACAGGCGCGCAAGGTGCTGCCCGAAAACAGCGCCCTCTGGCAGAGCCTCGACGGCCAGTGGCAGTTCCATTGGGCCAAAAATCCCGACGAACGCCCAAAGGACTTTTACAAGACAGACTTCGACGCCTCGGCATGGGACAAAATACAAGTACCCATGTCGTGGAACATGGCCGGCAAACAAGCCAACGGCACCTTTAAGTATGGTGAACCCCTCTACTCAAACCAGCGCGTCATTTTCCAGCACCAAGTGCGACAGGGCGACTGGAAGGGTGGGGTGATGCGCACCCCGCCCAAGGACTGGATGACGTATAAAAACCGCAACGAGGTAGGTTCCTACCGCCGCACTTTCACCCTCCCCGCAGCGTGGGACGGCAAGGAAGTGTACATCAACTTCGATGGCGTAGACTCATTCTTCTACCTCTACATCAACGGCCATTATATAGGTTTCTCAAAGAACTCACGCAACCTCGCACAGTTCGACATCACACCATATCTCAACAAGAAGGGCGAAAACGTGATAGCCGTCGAGGTATACCGCCACAGCGATGGCTCATTCCTCGAGAGCCAGGATATGTTCCGCCTGCCGGGCATCTTCCGCACCGTGGCACTCACCGCCAAACCCAAGGTGCAGGTGCGCGACATCAAGGCCATTCCCGACTTTGATGCCACCTACACCAATGGCAGCCTCCACATCAGTGCCGAGGTGAGCAACCTCACCACTAAGGCCGCCAAGGGCTACACCATTGAGTACAGCCTCTACGAGAACGAACTCTACTCCGACAACAACACCCTCGTGCCAGGCGTGTCAGCAGTGGCCAAGGTGGGCGACGTGGCCAAAAATGGCGAACTTACCGCCAGCGTCACCCTCAATGCCGGCAATGTGGTAAAGCCCTGGAGCGCCGAGGCACCACACCGCTACACCCTCGTCGGACAGCTCAAGGACAAAAAGGGACAGGTGGTAGAGACCTTCTCAACCAACGTAGGTTTCCGCAAAATCGAAATTAAGGACACACCCGCCAGCCAGGACGAGTTCGGACTGGCCGGACGCTACTACTACCTCAACGGCAAGCCCATCAAGATGAAGGGCGTCAACCGTCACGAAAACAATCCGCAGACGGGACACTACGTCACCCGCGAGCAAATGCAGAAGGAAGTGTTCCTGATGAAGCGTGGCAACATCAACCACGTGCGCAACTCACACTATCCCGACGCACCCTACTGGTACTACCTCTGCGACAAGTACGGCATCTACCTTGAGGACGAGGCCAACATCGAAAGCCACGAGTACTACTATGGCAAGGAAAGCCTCTCACATGTGCCCGAGTTCCGCAACGCCCACTTGGCACGCAACATGGAGATGGTGCACAGCACTGTCAACCACCCCTCGGTGGTGATATGGAGCCTTGGCAACGAGGCCGGACCCGGCGACAACTTCAAGGATTGCTATGCCGCCATCAAGCAGTACGACCAAAGCCGCCCCGTGCAGTATGAGCGCAACAACGACATTGTCGACATAGGCTCTAACCAGTACCCCTCAATAGCTTGGGTGCAGGGCGCTGTCAAGGGCAACTACAACATGAAGTACCCTTACCACATATCAGAGTACGCACACTCTATGGGTAATGCCGTGGGCAACCTGGTAGACTATTGGAACGCCATCGAGAGCACCAACTTCTTTATGGGCGGCGCCATCTGGGACTGGGTAGACCAGGCCATGGAGGGCACCGACTCCGTAACCGGCAAAACCTACTGGGGCTACGGCGGCGACTTCGGACCCGACAACAAACCCAACGACGGCATGTTCTGCATGAACGGCGTGATGCGCCCCGACCTCTCGCCCAAGGCACAGTACTTTGAGGTGAAAAAGGTGTATCAGAATGTGGGCGTCAAGGCTGTCGACCTCAAACAGGGTCGCATCGAGATATTCAACAAAAACTACTTCGAGCCGCTCAAGGGCTATCAAGTAGTATGGTCGCTCTACAAAGACGGCGTGTGTGTGGAGAAGGACAAACCCCTGATGGGCACCAAGAACATACTCGGCCCGCGTGAGCGCCAGGAGTATGTGCTGCCCTACAACTACGCACAGCTCGACCCCAACAGCGAGTACTTTGTCAAGGTGCAGTTCCTGCAAGGCAAGGACATGCCGTGGGCCAAGAAGGGCTATGTGCAGATGGAGGAGCAACTCCGCGTGAAAGGTGCCGACGTAAAGGCGCCCGCCATTAAGAGCGTGGCCGCCAAGGGCACTGCCAATGTCACAGTAGGCAGCAAGCAAGTCAGCGTCAAGGGCCACAACTACGACATCGACATCGACCTCAGCACAGGCGCCATCAGCCACCTTGCTTACAACGGACAGGAGATTATTGCCAACGGCAACGGTCCCAAGCTCGACGCCTTCCGTGCCCCCACCGACAACGATGCCGGCATTGGCTATCACAACGCGTGGTTCAAAAACGGACTTTACAACCTGCAGCACAAGGTAGTGGGCAAACCCACCATTGTCAAGGGCAAGGACGGTGTTACACAAGTCAGCCTCACCATCGAGAGCCAGGGCCGCGAGGGCAGCCAGCAGGTATATTCCGACCGCGACCGCAGCCCGCAGACAGTCTACACCTTCAACCAGGGCAAGCACGCCCTTGGTGCCGACGACTTCAAGTTCACCACCAACCAGGTGTACACCATCTATCCCGATGGCTCGGTAGAGTTGCAGAGCGCCATCTCGGCCAACCGCACCAATGTGGTACTGCCCCGCATAGGCTACTCTATGAAGCTGCCCAAGCAGTACAACCAGTTCAGCTACTACGGCCGCGGCCCTGTCAACAACTATGCCGACCGCAAAACCGGCCAGTTCATCGAGCTGCACCAGGGCGAGGTGGGCAAGCAAGACATCATACTGCCCAAGCCCCAGTCTATGGGCAACCGCGAGGAGGTGCGCTATTGCGCCCTGCGTCCCGCCCAGGGTGGTGAGGGTGTAGCCTTTGTGGCCGACAGCGTCATGTCGGTATCGGCTCTGCCGTGGAGCCAGCAGCAGCTCACCCAGGCAGCCCACATCTACCAGCTGCCCGAGAGCGATGGCACCTACCTGCATCTCGACGCCAAGGTAACCGGTCTTGGCGGAGCCAGCTGCGGCCAGGGTGGCCCGTTTGTTGAAGACCAGGCCCTCAGCCACAACTACAACTTCGGCTTCATCATTCGTCCGCTCGCAGCCCAGCAGCAGCTTGCCGAAGTGGCCAAGGTAAGCCCCTCGGGTGAGCAGCCCATCAGCATCGAACACAGCCGCACGGGCATGGTCACACTGAGCAGTCCCGCCAAGGGCCGCACCATCATGTATGCCCTGGGTGGCAGCAAGAAGGGCACAGCCTACACCGCGCCCGTTAATTTGCGTGCTGGTGGCACCATCACCACGTGGTACAAGGACAATCCCGCTATGAAGACCTCCATGACCTATGCCAAGGTTGAGAGCGTGCCCCTGCAGGTAGTCTTTGCCTCGTCGCAGGAGCCTGGCAGTGGCGATGCCTCATACCTTGTCGATGGCGACCCCGCCACCATTTGGCACACCATGTACTCTATCACCCTGGCCAAGTACCCCCACTGGGTAGACTTCGATGCCGCCGAGCCCAAGCTCATGAAGGGCTTCACCTTCCTGCCCCGTCAGAGCGGCCAGAATGGTTGGGTCAAGGACTACGAGGTGTATGTGAGCCAGGACGGCAAGTCGTGGGGTGAGCCTGTGTGCAAAGGCACTTTCGCTGCCAATGCCGAGCTCAAGCGCGTCATGTTCAGCAAGCCCGTCAAGGCACGTTACATTCGTTTCCGTGCGCTCAACGAGCAGAATGGCCAGGACTTCGCCTCAGGCGCAGAGTTCTCGCTGATTGCAGAATAACGAACGAGGCAGGGCGCTTCGCTCGCAGATGTGCAGATGTGAGCAAAAGCGCAATATGCTAATATAATAATGGGCTGACGCCGCAGCGTTGCAAATAGTAACGCTACGGTGTCAGCCCTTTTTTTGTGCGCGTGCGCATCATCAGCACATCTTCCTGTCAGTACATTTGCGTGCACATCTTTCTGAATATGTTTTCATCTTAGTCCGGTGAAACGTAAACATACGAATGGACTCAAGCACCCAACGCTACCTCCCAACACAACCACGCAACTCAAGCGCACAACGCAAGCACGCAATTCAAGCACCCAACTCAAGCACCTAACTCAAGCACACAACTCAAGCACTAATGGGGGCGACGCGTCTCGCGTCGGGATAGAGAAAGGAGGAAGATACGAACTCTACTAAATAAATAGCCACATCTTTCCCCGACGCGAGACGCGTCGCCCCCATTAGTGCTTGCGTTGTGTGCTTGCGTTCCTTTGCGGCGCGTTTCATACAACTTAAAATCCTCCCAAAAACCTGTCTCGCTAAAAGTCTATTTCGTACACCCTGCTTGTAAGGGCAAAAGCATCACTATGAGTCTTGGAACTTTGCGTGCACAGCTTTCAGAATATGTTTTTAAGCATAAAAGTGACACAAAATGCGACAGAAGTATTGCGCAATGTATAAAAAGGTTTTAATTTTGCGCCGAATTGATAATGAAAACGCAAGATACAGCCATTGCATTAAGTGTTGTTGATAAAAGCAGAGCAGAGCGATGAGGCTGTCACGCCGTAGTTGTGCGTTTACAAATGCGGCAGCGTAAATTTACACAAAATTATTTAGCAACAAATTATGACACGCAACGCTTATTATGTACTTCCCTCCATGTTTGGTCGTAAGGTAAAGCACGTGGCATTGTATGCCAGCAATATGCTGCTATTTACCCCCCCCATTTGTTATAGACATTTAACATCAGCAACGTACACTCGCTATGGTGCAAGCCCCCTTTGTGCCGTAGAGTCATCGCCGCGCCATGGTCTGCATTGCCAGTCCATAGCGCGGCGATAGTTGTGTTGTGCGTTGTCCGACGCTGCTTTTATAACTTAATATCAACAAATATCACAACCTATGAAGAAAATTTCTACTCTTGCCTTGGCACTCATTGCCATGGGCAGCCTGTCTATGCCCGCTTCGGCACAGGTGAATTTTGTACCGGTTTCAAGTATTGATGCTTCGGGCTGGTATCAGATGCGCCAGGTAAAAAGTGTTCAAAACAGTGCAGTCACTTCAGAGTCGCCTAAGTATGTTTTTTCAAACGAAACTAAGGGCTATTCATGGTTCGGCACGTCAGATACTCAGAAGCAAGATGCTACTGCCTTTATTTATATAGACAAAGGTTCAACCGATTATGGTATTCAGAATATCAATGGCAAGTGGGGTAAAAGTAAAGCAGAGGCAACAGATACTCGTTCTGGCATGACAATTAGTGTAGCGAATGCCAAAGACAAGACCTTTACGGTAGGTAATTATTGGGACGATTATAAAAAAGGCATAATGGGCGGTTTTGGCTCCAGTAGTGCTGCCACCTTCCAATTTTCAAAGGTAAGCGATGAAACGCTTGCTCAATATGATGTTTACACTGTCGAAATTAATGGTGACATAACTACTGGAAGTGTGACAAGTAATATAGATGCCAACAAGGGTACAAAGACTGTATATCCTGGCGGTAGTTTCTTCTTTACAACAGGCACAAAGCTGGAAGTTAGTAACTTTACAGCACCAGATGTTACAAACTGCGATAAGGTTATTAGCATTGATAAAGAGAACAAAAAAGTAAGTGTAACTTACACATACAATTTGACGTCTTTAGTTAATCAAGCTAAAGATGCAATATCTCACACAAGTGCTGGTTATCCGTTAGCAGACAGCGAATCTCGTAAAAATCTTCAAAATGCTATCGATGCTACAAGCAACACAGGTGATAATCAAACGCTGTATACTAATTTGCAAACGGCTTTAGAGGCGTACAAGAAAGATAAGACTGTAAAGATGCCCGAGGATGGCAAGGTTTACGTTATCACCAATGTGCAACAAGATGGCACTTGCTATTATTTGTCGTACAGCAACGATGACCTTAAAATAAACTCTCGTGGTACAGCAACTGCAGAGAGTTTGGATAATTCAGCCAAGTTCGTATGTCGTGTTGTAGATGGCAAGTATGTCTTTGTTAATGTAAAGGACGGTAAATTCTTGGTTTGGAAGGGTTCTGGTTCTAGTAGTTCGAATGGTACAAATAACGCAAAGGGTTATATTGCTACTTACGGGGCAGACTATGCTAATTTGACTGTTTCAAAGAACGATATTTATGCTTGTTTCAACATAGGTGGAAAACGTTCAGATGCGGATGGTAATGCTAATTTTATCATAAATCAAGTTGGTACATATAATGCATATTCTATGAATCAACTTAATAGACCTGACTGTACCACCGCCTTCAAACTTGAGGAAGTCTCTTACCCCAACACCGTCACTTTCAACGCTGTGAGCAACGTTGAGGGCGTGAGCCACATCGCCACATTCAGTGCACCATTTGCAACTGTTATCCCCGAGGGTGTTACAGCCTACTATGTAAGCACTGCTGACAATAGCAAGGCTACAATGAAGGCCATCGAGGCAGGCAAGGCTATCCCCGCAAAGACAGGCGTTCTTTTGACCTCTGAAAGCGCTGATGCTGTAACCATGGTTCCCGCTACTGGCGAAACTCTTGCGACCATCACTGACAACAAGCTCGGCAACTCTGCTGGTGCTGAAAAGATAATCGCAGATGGTGATAATGCCTACATTCTTGCTAAGGGTGATAACGGTACTGCATTCTATAAGGGTAAGGTAGGCACTAAGCTCGGCATGAACAAGGCATACTTGACTCTCAATGAAGCTGGCGCTCCCGAAGCCATCTCAATGAACTTTGGTGGCAATGTAACTGGCATCAACCAAATCGTTAATGCCGAGCAGAACAACGCCCCCGTTTACGACCTCACCGGCCGTCGCGTAGTGCGCACCGTTAAGGGTGGCCTCTACATCAAGGGTGGCAACAAGTTCATTGCACGCTAATTAAATTGACAGTAGTATTAAACCATCAAAACAGATAATGACAATGAAAAAGACATATATGGCTCCCACAGCCCAGGCTATCACATTCGATGCCATGACCATGCTCGCCGCCTCAACCAATTTGAAGGTGAGCGACACGGAAGTTGACGCAGGCACCTCTTTCTCTGGCGAGAAGGGCTGGAGCAGCGAGTCTTGGTCTGACGAGGACTAAGTTACAACTTGAAAATATTAGGTTAGATTTATTATACATGGGGGGTTGGCAGACCGTGAGGTTAGCCAACCCCATTTTTAGTGCCGTAAGTAACAAACGCTACCTCTAATGGGGGCGACGCGTCCCGCGTCGGAAAAATGGCACTAAATAAAGGCTCACAGATAGCACTAACTCAAGTTTCGGATTCAGCCCGCCCTTGTTAAATCCGAAATTTCAAGCACTAATAACACGCCAGTCTGTTGAGCCTTTGCTTTGATTCCCGACGCGAGACGCGTCGCCCCCATTAGAGGTAGCGTTTGTTGCTTGCGTTTTGTGCTTGCGTTTTGTGTTAGCGTTTAGAATTATTGCAGTCCGGTAAAAATCCAAAGCATTACTATGTGCTTTAGAGTCTCACCGAACGCCAATAATTGGCTCAAATCTCCCTATTCTGAGAGTCCGCTCACAAGCACCAATTCCGCAAATATCTAAATATTCTTGGAATTAATTCCGCAAATATCTAAATATTTTTGGAATAGCGGCAAAATGTGCTTATATTTGCAGCGACGTGCAACACGTAAACTTACACATGGGTAGTTCCAAAAACAGACTTATAGAACCACCCAAAACAAAGAGCTACTTATGATAAAGCGAATATTAGAAGACAGCGTGACCAAACACCTAAATAGTGGCAAGGCCATAATCATATATGGAGCCCGCCAGGTAGGTAAGACCACATTGTTGCGCCAAGCCATAACAGCCCCCGACACCCTGTGGCTGAATGGCGACGAAGCCGATGTGCGTGCGCTGTTTGAGAATCCCACCTCAAGCCGCATCAAGTCAGTCATAGGCAAAAGCAAAACACTGGTGGTGGACGAGGCACAGCGCATAACCGACATAGGGCTTTGCTTGAAACTGATTATAGACAACATGCCCGACGTGCAGGTTGTGGCCACGGGCAGTTCGTCGTTTGCATTGGCCAACAAGGTGAACGAACCGCTTACAGGCCGCAAGCACGAGTATTTGATGTTTCCGTTGTCCTTTGCCGAATTAGCGGCATACAATGGTTTGCTTGTCGAGAAGCGTTTGTTGCCGACACGCCTTGTGTTTGGCACATATCCTGATGTGGTGAACAATGCCGGTGACGAGCGCGACATACTGCAGCAATTATCCGACAGCTATGTGTATAAAGATATCCTGCTGTTCGACAGAATAAAGAAGAGTGACAAGATACTCAAGTTGCTTCAGGCTTTAGCCTTTCAAATAGGCTCAGAAGTGTCGTATAATGAATTAGCGCAGCTTTGCGGTCTCGATTCAAAAACCGTAGATTCATACATACAGTTGCTTGAAAAGGCATTCATCATATTCAGGCTGCCGTCGTTCAGTCGCAATTTGCGCAACGAGCTGAAGTTCGCCAAGAAAATATACTTTTGGGATTGTGGCATACGCAATGCCATAATCCGTAATTTCCAGCAAGCCGAATTAAGGTCAGACATTGGGGCCTTGTTCGAGAATTATGTCATAGCAGAGCGCTTAAAGCAGCAGAGTTATGCCCGCACTTATGCCAACGGCTATTTTTGGCGCACAACAGCCAAAAGCGAAATAGACTATTTGGAGGAGTGCGACGGTATGCTGACAGCCTATGAGTTCAAGTGGAACCCCCGACGTAATGCTGCGGTTCCGCTGTCGTTCTCGCGCAGCTATCCCGATGCGGCGTTCAAAGTAATAACCCGCGACAATTATGATGAAATATTGCTGTAAGGAGGTTAACGGGTTGACAAGTTGACAGGTAAGTATGCTATACACCACTGCTTATATGTTAAAGTCAGAATGGCAAGAAATTAAGGAACAACAAACTTACCCGTTAACCAGTCAACCCGTCACCCTGTTAACCAGGAAACGCACAAAACCAATCAATAAATGTCATCATTATTTCTATTACAATACACCTGCCTGTTAGTGTTTGCCATGCAAACACTCGTGCTTGTCGTGTCACGCTTTCAGGTGTCCGTAGTCAACCGCCAGTACGAAAAATCGCGCTGGTCGCTCGTGGCCGCCGCCGTGTTGCTGATGATACACTACGGCCTGCAAATGGCCTGCGGCTTCAGAGCCCACAGCGACGATGCCGGCACGATAGTAAACATACTGTTCTACACCCCCGCCACCTTCCTGGTGGCCCATTCCATACTCAACCTCGAGTGCGAAAAGCGTCGGCGCCGTCGCTACGACCTGTTGTTTGGCATATTGCTTGTGGCCACATTCGTTGCATTTGGCAGCGGGTGGCTGAGGCGCAACAGTCTGTACATGCCCTATGAGCAAATGGTGTTGCACACCCTCTATTTGGTGTCCATGCTCACGAGCATCGTCATACCGCTCAGCGAGATACACCGCAACAGGAGCAGGGTAGAGGCCGAAACGGGTGGCGACATCATGCCCTATGTGCGCTACACGTGGGCGGGCTACCTGCTGTTTTGCTGCACCTCGCTTGCGCTTGTGGGTGCCATCATGTGGCGTCCGCTGCTCTTTGTTATAGGGCCGGCCGTGCTGCTCTCTGCTGTCATCTTCAACCTGAGTTTTGTGGCCATGGGCTACAACCTTGCCCCCATCGACGAGGTGCTGACCGATGTGGCCGATGCCTCACAGTCAATGGACGATGATGACGCCGATGAGTCAGCATCAGACAATGCCGCCCCCGAGCCGTTGTCACCCGAAATGGTGCGTATTGTTGAGGCTGCCCTTGCCGCGTGGTGTGCCGAAAAAAACTTTCGCGACACCACCGTCAACATGGTCAAACTCTCACAGAGCATAGGTGTGGTGCGCCGCATTCTCAGCATCTATTTCGACCAGCATCTGCACACCACCTTCCGCATTTGGTTGAGCGACATACGTTTTAAGGAGGCGCAGGACTACATCAAGGCCCACCCCGAGTACACCAACGAGAGTGTGTCGTCGGCCTGTGGCTTTACATCGCGCAGCCAGTTGTACAAGATATTCAGCGACCGCACGGGCATGACGCCCCGCGAGTGGCGTGACGGGCAGATGGCGTAGCGAGCTGTGCCGGTGATGTGCATTTCCTTTTTATTTTCCCGACGCGAGACGCGTCGCCCCCATTAGAGGTAGCGTTTGGTGGTGGCGTTTTGTGCTTGAAGATACGCAAGCTTTTGTGTTTGAAGAAACGCAAGCTCTAATGGGGGCGACGCGTCTCGCGTCGGGATAGTGCAGCTCAAGCGCTAACCGCTAACGCGGGAAAAATAAGAACATAAGGACATAAGAACAGAAGATAACGTTCGTGTTAGCCGCTTAGCGCGGAAAACATAAGGAACATAGGTTTACATAAGAAACACATAAGGTCGCTGCGCGGTTGACGGCCACGGACTAACGTCCGGGTGGCCTCAAGAAACATAAGGGCTGACGCCGTAGCGTTACTATATGT
>ERZ1034680.449-NODE-449-length-20585-cov-46.402143_pt1 | contig 20585 bp, 10 predicted proteins | sample MGYA00520639_ERZ1034680 | MGnify/ENA primary metagenome ERZ1034680 (study PRJEB33766, sample SAMN09781760) | gut metagenome | biome: gut microbiome | host: Homo sapiens | place: Madagascar | study: EMG produced TPA metagenomics assembly of the PRJNA485056 data...
TGCGCCATGTCTTAAAGCTTTTGCCCTTACAGGGCGCGACTGCTCCAACACGCGACACCCAGGGTGCCGCTTCGCTTGCCCTGGGCTATGTGCTCCATTGGGCTTTCAGCCCGCACTTGCTAAATCCGAAACTCGAGTAAATAGCAACATTATTAATAACAACTTAATTTCCTGTTATGAAGATTCCTAAATTATTCCCTTTTGCATGCGTAGCATTGATGATGACCGCATGTGCTTCAGACAAAGAAGAAATTGGTAGCGGCACAAAACCTGGTAGTGATCCGCAGTATCTCGCTGTGAACATTGTGAATGTGGGAGCTACTCCTACAACACGTGCTGCTGAGTATGAGAACGGCACTGCGGAGGAAAGCGCTATCAAAAAGGTGCGTTTCTACTTCTTCAACGGTGATGGTTCGCCATATCTTATTAAGAATCCTGGTGTTCCGGGTGTAACAGGTGGCGATGTCAAAAACTGGCTTGAGGCTTCTCCTGCTGACGACACCCCAACTTCAGGCGCACCATCACAGATAGAGAAGATTACGCAAACCGTGCTCGTAATCAATGGTGTTCAGGCTGCTGCTCCTGCTGCTATTGTGGCAGTTGTTAATCCAGAAACTGTTGAGGCTACAACACTCCAAAATGAAAAAGGTGGTGATGTAATGAGATTGAGCGAACTTCGTTATTCTGCAGTAGGTCGCAATTTCTACAAAAAGCATGCGACTACCGGTGCTGTGTCTGAGTTTGTAATGAGCAACTCTGTATATGTTAATGCAGGTGAAGATGTTTGTGCATCGCTTGTTGCAGGTCATGTAACAACTTCGGCAGCAACTGCCAAGGCAAAACCAGTAGACCTCTATGTAGAGCGTGTTGTGGCTAAGGTTACTGCCGATGTTGACAATGAAGCCTTTGAGCATGGCAATGGTACAAACTGGGAGACCAACAAATATGGTACAAAGAATCCTGTTGGAAAATCCGGCGATTATGATGTTTATGCTGTTATCGAAGGCTGGGGCTTGGCAAATGAGAATGGCAAGGCTGAGATAGAAAAGCAGGTAAATAAGACATGGGCCGATGGAACTTTAGGTTTTACTCCTTGGACAACATCCGACTATCACCGTTGTTTCTGGGAAAAATCAGTTGGATTTGATGCAGGCACTGGCGGCAATCAGCCTGTTAACCCTACGTTTAACCAATTGAAAGCCAAGATGCAGGACGTGTTGTACACATTGCCTAACACGCCTGAAAGCAAAGTCACTAATTTGAAAGACAATGACCTGACAAAGTTTGCAGTTGCAGCCACTCTCAAATACAAGGATGCTGCCGGCAACTGGCATAATGCCGAAATTTGTAGATATAATGGTGTGTCTATTCTTGGAATTGACAATCTTAAGAGGCAGGTGGCATTGACATTCTCGCAGTATTACACAAGTACTGATGCCACAAATTATACTCAGCTTTCAAAAGATGACATCGACTTTAAGGATCCTGATGGTACTATGCAACAATATCTCGTAACTCCGACATTGGCAAACGACGCTACTGGCACTAAGAAGTATTACACCAAGACAAATACTGGCACCACTTCTACTTTCACAGAAGTACCAAAGGCTAAAGTATTGGCAGCCATTGAGGCAGATAAGGCTGAAATCAGAAGGGACGGTAGAGCTTACTACTATGTTCCTATCAAGCACCTTGGAGGTACTGGCGAACTTGCCGAATATGGTATTGTGCGCAACCACTTCTACAAGATTACCTTGACAGGCATCACAGGCTTTGGCACACCTGTATACGACCCCAGCAAGGTGGTTGTTCCTGCTGTACCTACATACCAAGACACCTACCTTGCAGCACGCGTTCAGGTACTGCAGTGGCGCGTGGTAAACCAAAACGCAAGTCTTGGTGACTAAGCATTACCCGTTGGCGGAATTTCAGGTTAACGGGTTGACAGGTTAACAGGTTAACGAGTAGGTATGCAATACACTACGTCATAATGGTAAGAAGCTTAAAAGGCTTAGCTAACTTACCTGTTATCCCGTTAACTATTCAACTTGTTTACTAATTCCGCCAACGCGTAAGCATAATATATCTCTATACACATAGTTGGTACGGCTCAGTGTCGTACCAACTATAACATAAGGTATCAAAGAAACAATAGTACATACATTACATTCTGCTTATATGAGATACTTAAGGTCTATCTTGAACACTACAAACAAGATAACTCTCGCTCTTATATCATCATTAGCCATATCTTCTTGCTCTATGATGCACGACGACATGGACGGCTGTAAAAAAGACTTGAGAGTAAGGTTCTGCTACGATATGAACATGGATTTTATAGACATCTTCAACTCACCAGTGAAGACGGTGACCCTGCATGCCTATAATCCAAATGGCGACCTGGTATTCAATAAGACTGAGGAAGTGAGCAATATAGCTGCCGCTGGAGGCTATATGAAGCTCGATATCAAACCAGGCATATACACCCTGCATGTATGGGCAGAAGGCGAAGAACGACAGCCAAACTCATACACATACACAACAAGCGGCGATGCAACAAACGACATCGCCAAACTCGATTGTAAGATTAACAGAACAACCAGAGACATACAGCACGACCTGACAACCCTATACCACGGATTCTCTAAAAATGTAGACATGCGTATGGAAGACTATGGAACAAAAATCATAACGGTGCCACTAACTAAGAATACAAACAATGTCAAAGTGGTGATACAAAACACATCTGGCAAGAGACTAAAAGCCAGTGACTTTGACTTCAAGATAGACGATGACAACGGCTGGCTTGCCTACGACAACACACCTGTAATGGACGACTCGATAACTTATCGCCCATGGGCGCAATACGACGGTAGCGTCAGAGCTGCGAACGAGAACGGAACACAGGTGTCGGCAGTAGTGGCTGAGATGACCGTAAACAGACTGTTTGCTACAAAACACCCACAACTTAAAGTTTATAATACTAACAACGGGAAAATGGTGTTCAACATACCTCTCATAGACTATGCATTGCTTGTGAAAGGAAACTACAACAAGACGATGACCGACCAAGAATACTTAGACCGGCAGGACGACTATAACTTCATCTTCTTTGTAGACGACCGCTTAAATTGGCTAAACGCCAATATATACATAAACTCTTGGCGAGTGGTGTTGCAAAATACTGAAATGTAGAGAAAGATAAATAAGAATGGAGATATAGAATACGATACTTTATAATTCTAAATAACAGAGTAATTCTTGATGCCATATCATATTAAACATATTACCCTTATAGCGGTTGTCGGCATAATGCTATGCTTGGTAATGGCAGCTTGTTCTGATAGCAACACAGAAGACGCTATCAGCATGGACGATGTGCGTGTAGCCTTTACGCTGGCGGTGGCAGATGTCAGGACAACTCGTGCCGCCAACGAGGGGTGGGACGACTACGATCACCCGCTGCCCGGCATTGAAAAGGAAAATATGATTAACCCCGACGACTTGTATATAGCCATCTGCGACAAAGGGGGCAACATCATCGGCGATGTGGAGACGATAAAGGTTGTACCAACGAGCGACCCTTCGGGCAATAAATATGCCATAACCGGAGTATGGAAGAATGCTAAAGACAATATTGCCAAGGCTAAGAAGATAATGATTGTAGCTAACTGCAACGTTTCAAAACATAGCACCATTTCACTATCCGACTTGACATACGACCTTGATACGGGCACACGAAAATATATACCAATGTGGGGGGTGGCTTCGCTGCCTGAACTAAGCCTCGGCACACAAACAGATATGACAGAGCCAATATATTTGCTAAGAGCTATGGCCAAGGTGAGAGTTGGTATGCGCTCGGATATGCCGTCGTACGGCTACTCTATAGGCAGCATGCACATCAACAACTATAACACCAAAGGCTATTGTCTGCCCAACAACTATAAGCTGGCTGACAGAACGCAGGATATACGCTTCGACAATTCGCTGCATGTGTTTGACAGCAGGGAGGCAAGTATTGACTTGGTGGAGGAGAGAGCGACATACATAACTGAATACGACAATACCAGTAGTGGTGCTACACCTGCTACTATAACAATTAACCTGAACAGAAACGGCAAACACGAAGGTACATATACCCTGTATTTTCGCAACTACGACACAGCCGGAGAACCTACTGGCACGCCGTACGATATACAGCGCAACCACTTCTATACATTCATGGTTTACAAAGAGGGCGGAAAGCTCATCGTAAACCTGCACGTAAGAAGATGGAACAAGCGAGAATACGACGAAGAAATAATAATGTAAACGCGTTGGCGGTATTAGCAAACAAGTTAACAAGTTAACGGGTTAACAGGTAAATCAGTACCGTACCACTAAAAGTGACATAATATATGAAGAAAATATCGCTTTTGATAGTCTCGCTCATTGCATCACTTGCTCTATGTTGTTGCTCGTCAGACCCTACTACCGAGCCAACACTTGATAGCGAGCCTGTAACTGTGCGCATAAATATTTCAACCCCGACAGGAAGCACTGCATCACGTAGTAGCGGTTCGCTGGAATGGACCGACGCCAATGCCGAAAAAGGCGAGATGATGAACAACTGCTTCACCATCGTTGTACAGCATGGCATCATCAAGCACCTGCTTGTTAGTGAGGATTATGCTGAGGAGAAGAGCTGGGTGGGCACGCTTACGGCTAAGATTGAGCCAGGCGAGACTACATTCTATTCTTTCGCAAATATTAAACCTGAGGCTGTGGGGCTCGACCCGAATATCGACTATTCTACATCTAATACGCCGCTCCCTGCCGACTTCGACAACAAGCTATATACCGTAAATGGCAATGTGCTTACGGCAGCCGACTTTCCGGGCGGCATACCTATGAGCAACAAGCAGACCATAGAGATAAAGAAGAACACTTCAGATGTCGATCTCGAAGTGATAAGAATGGTGGCCAAGGTGAAGCTTAAGATAACCAACGACACGCCAAACGACATCACGCTAAAGAAAGTGGCGCTTACAGATATTACCAAGAACGAGGCTGACAATCTGTATCTGCTGCCCGGCAAGGACAATGGCACAGCTGTTGAGCCACATATCAATGCTTCGGCAGCGAAAGAGATTTTTACTATAAATCTCAACCCTGAAGTGGTGGTAAAGGCAAATACTACGACACCGACGATAATAAGTTTCTACGTCAATGAGTCGATAGCTCGAATGCCAAACTACTTTGTAGTGAGCGTTAAGACCGACCATGCCACAATGAACCATCGTGGTGCACTGTCAAACTGGAACACGATATCGCGTAACGACTATCTTGAGATACCAATAAAACTAAACGACTATCGTGTAAGATTCAAGGTAGAGCAGTTTACCCCCATTGGCGTGCTGCCTACTGTTGAGCAGAACGACGAGATGCTTACCGTAAGATTTAAGAGTTACGGCGAGTTCCATCTCATACCCTATGTAGTGCGCATAAGCGATGGTGTAGAACTCAAGCCTGGTGCCGATACTGAAGGCGGTTGGGTGTTTGCCGGTTGGCAGACATTGACGTTGCAACCCGACGGCGATGGGGTATGTATATACGACCGTATGCCCACACCAGTGCCATCGCGACACACCATAGAGGGCGTAATTGGCAACCGCAATGGATATGCTATACACAAGGTGCTGATAGGTATCAATCAGTTAGGGTATGACATTCCGTATAAAGTGGAAATTATAAAAGAGTAGTGTATTATGAACAAATACAAATACATATATTTATGCTTTATGGTGTTGGCATGCTGTGCCACCACCACCATTCATGCACAACAGAGTGTGTTCAAACATTGGGAGGGCGTGACTGGCAGACCGCTTCTGGCCAATCCTTATGGACAGATGATGCAGCAGGTGCATGAGTATGAATATACCTATTATGTAGAGCCGGGAGAGGCTGTAGACTTGCTATTGCCGTTTGAAGGATATACAACGGACGGTACACGGCAGAATCGCTCAAACGAGCCAAAGGGCTACATCAGATGGTATGACTATAAGACAGACATGAAAAGCAGCAGGCTCTCAGAATACGACAGCTATTACAGCTATTTGGAAGAGGTAAGCGATGCTGCTAACAATGTGCGTGGTCTGTTTGCTTGGAAAAAGTCTATACGTGGTGAAAAGTATGGACCGAGTAGAATAAGACAGGGTGTAAAGTATACTGCACCAACCGAGGCGGCAAACGCTAATTGGGAAGGAGAGGAAATAGCATGTGATGTGAGTAAATATATCGACTTCGACCCCTTTGAGGCTGGTAGCATCTTCAACAAGGAACGATATTTCCAGCGTGAGCCTACACTGCAAATACGATATATCTTCCACATAAGGTCGGCAAAGAGTATAGCAGAGAATATCGTCAATGCGTTTCCGACAGACAAGCGTGCGGCTAACTCCGACTTGACGATTGAGGACAACCGCCAAATATTATTTGGTGCTAAAGACGCGAACTCCTCAATGGCAATACGTGTAAATATGTTGCCAAGCAACTACTATTTTTATCCCCTTAAGGAAACCAATCATCACGTATATGCAGCAGATGATGCACATCTGATAAAACGTGCCGACTTTGATAAGACCAAAATGGTGCAGGCTACACGTTATCAATGGCGTGCTTATGATAAGACCAAGACTAAATATACCATTCTGGCAAGAGATGCTAATGAGGATTATCAGATATGGTCGGCTACAAGCATGAATACCATTATGACAAATAGTAATGGGTGGTGGACATTGGACGGAAAGAAAACTTCAGAACCAACCATTACTTTTGGAGATGTGGTGTATATTGTGTGCTATGCCAAGAATGGCAACGACATGGCTCCGATAGCCAATTACGAGATATTGTATAATAATACTTATCCAAAGACGCGTGAGCAGATTTTTGCTGATGGCGATAACGACCGCACATATAGCTACCTCAACACCCACTATCAGCAAGCTACAAAGCCTATATCGTTTGACGATGACAATAATACGCTGACATTGGACGCACCTACAGCAGCCAACAACATCTCTACGCTGTCTTCGCAATGGGACAAACGTGCGTATTGTTACGCTTATCCACAACTGCGCGACCTAAGTTGGCCTGATGGTTATGGTGTTATACACGGCGAGTATGGATTGTACAAGAGTGCGAACGTGCCGGGTGTGTCGGACGCAAACCAAGAGACTGCTGGTGGAAAAAAGATGTACCAATGGTGGGCTTCTGAAGTACTTTACGACCGTACCTATGAACTTACGGGCGGCAAGCAGTATGGATACTTCTTGTATGTAGACGCTTCAGATGAGAGCCGACAAATTGCAACTATCGACTTCAAGGCCGACTTGTGTTCGGGAGCGCGTCTTATCTTTGCAGGAGCAGTGGCTGACTTTACATCTGGAAAGACACAACCTCAGTTGATGTTCAAACTATATGGCATCATAAAGGACGAGCAGGGCAAGGTAACCTATCAACGATTGCTGTCGTCGTTTAGCTCGGGCGACCTTGCCAACAATACTGCAGGCGGCAGACAGCGGGGCAAGTGGTTCCAGGTGTATAGCCGACTGGTGATACGAAAGAAGGCAGGAGTGGAAAACTATTCCGACTTCCGTATTGTAGTGGACAATATGTGCGACAACACCAATGGTGCCGACTATGCTATTGACGACTTGCGACTATATATACAGCATGCCAAGATAGACGTGATACAGAACAAAGCGGTGTGTCCAAGTCAGCTCAAAGGTTCGGGCAATACCGATGACGTTAAGCTAATGATAGCCTCTCACTACGAGAACATACAGGCTGTTGTAGGTGTGGGGGTAGCTTCAAAGTTGTTTTACCGTATATGCGACTTGGAGGGCAATCCTGTTGCAGGTATCGACTATGATGGCGACGGAAAAGCTGATGAATATGGTGTGGCAGAAGTGCCTGCTGAATACGACGCAAGCAAGATGCTGCCAAGCTATGCAGCAGGAGGCAGCACCAATTCGCCAATGTTTACAAAGGACGTGGACGGGAATATACTGCTGTTGCTTGCCTATCGCCATTTCAACTTGACTTTTGGTACTAAATATTACATTTCGGTAACTATCCCTAACGAAGACGACCCTGACAAGCCTGGTGAATGGGGTAAACCTACTGATGCTTGTTCTTCGTATAGTGAGGACTTTGAGTTTGTACAGCAAAAGTTTACTGTTTCGGACGCTACCGGAAATACCGTATCAACGGTACGTGTGTCGTGCGATGGATCTAATAAGCCTAACGTTAACATTAGCGGAAAGTTGGTGACTACCGACGTAGTAAATGGTGGTACGATTACATTGCATAAGGTTAAATTAGACTGGTTCTTCAGCGAGCCAGACAAGGAGAACAATTTTGCATCCATCCCCGAGTTGCAAGAAACGCTGGCTAAATATCGCGACAGAGCTGAGTTTACCGAAGTGAATGGTCTTGATGCGGGATATAAAAACATAAATTCAACAGGCTATGCACTATTGAAAAAGTATGTGGACAACGGTCAATTGCTGCTTTCGGCAAGCAACAATCTTGACGACTATCAGTATAACTCAGAAAAGACTGGGGTATACAAGGTGGCTGCAATCCCTGTAACAACAACATTTACAGAGGGTACAGTAAAATACGAAATCTGCCCCGACCCTATGTACGTTACGCTGCGTATAGTCAAAGATGGTCCGAAACTTACTATGGGTGATGCAAGTGTTGCTTACCCTACAGACGACCGCAGCGTGCGTATAGGCTTGCCACAAATAAAGGCCATGTTGGCAGCAGGAAAGGAACTGAGATTGCCTGTAGCAAACCTTGAAGATGCTGCCAAGATTAAGTTTCAGAATGGCTCAAATGTGTTTGTTGCCAATTCAAACGATCCAACATTCAACCTTGGTTCTACTACAAAGCAGATTGTAGGAAAACTTAAGGAAACAACTCTTGAGGGAACTTCGCTGACAGGAGGTAAAGGCTATATAAGTTTACTCTTCGACAACGACAATGCTTCGGATATTCTACACGAAGGCTATTGGTATGAGCTGAACTTCTCGTACGAACAAGATGTCGAGGGGTCTACAATGTCGTGCCCAGGAGAAGTTTTCATCACATTCAAGGTGGTGCCAGAATATCTGACGTGGAATTCTACACTTGCCAACAAGCTTAATGCCAACTGGAACAACGACCTAAACTGGAAACGGTCTACTGCGGCTGAATTGTATAAAACTGACTATACCGATTATGGTACAGGAATTTACGACAAGCTAAACAGTAACCAGGCATACACACCAATGAAATTCTCTAAGGTTACTATACCTGACCAAACGGGCAAGGTGTATCCCGCACTCGGCAATATCGTATACCGCGAAGGAAACAACATCGCCCTTAAGCTTACAAACTATAAGGGCGAGGAGGCTACAGCGGCTATTGCTTACGATATGCTAACAACATGGAACTATAACACTATCGACCATTCAGACACAGGCGAAGGTTGGTTTACTTGTGAAACGTTCAAGGGCAATATTTGTGATGAAATATACTTCAAGCCACAAGCTGAATTACTCAATCAAGCGTACCTCGTGTATAATAAGGCTTACGTAGAAAAGGAGATGACTCAAAATAAATGGAATATCATTTCATCGCCTTTGAAGGATACGTATGCAGGCGACTTCTTTGTGCCGGTTAAAGATAATTCCACGTATGGGTCGCGTGGTAGAGAATGCAAGGAAGCTTTCACACGCATGGAGTATGATGCCCTTACAAATAACAGCCGTGTGGAAGCACCAGTATACCAGCGCAATTGGGACAGCAACGGCGAACAGGTAATCAATGGTATAACGGGCTATAATGCCGATGACTATTTTAATGGTTATAATCGCATTGATACAATAACAGATGGCGCAATGAATATCGAGTCGCTATATTGGAGTCATGTGTTCAACAAGCTGGACGAGAAGTATGCCGATGGCAGAGGATTTGCCATTAAAGCTGGTGACGATTATAAAGATGTAACACCAACGTGGCTTTTCCGCTTACCAAAGGAGGATAAAGAATATTTCTATACTACTGTTGATAACAATCCATACAATTCAGATGGCAAATTTATCAAGGAGGTTCCGGTGGATAGAACGGATATATATAAGTTTAATGTGGCTTCTGTTACTGCGGCGAATGAATTAGGAACTATAAAACAGCAACTAACCACAAACACACATAGCAAGAACTGCTATTATATGGTTGGTAATCCGTATACAGCAACGCTGAGTATGTATAGCTTCCTCAATGGTAACCCAAAGTTTGAACGAAAAGTATGGACTATTCAAGATGGTGTGCTTAAGGCGTATCTCATTAAAGAAGGTACATACAATCGTAAAGAAGATTTGCTGATTGAGCCTATGCAGGCTTTCTTCGTAAAGGCTAAGGCAGACGAAAGCATAAGCTATGCAACTTTTACCCTACTCATGACCACAGACCGCTGGAAGGCGGGTGGAGGAAGAATAGCTGAGACGAAGGCAAAAATGAACATCCATGTTATTGAGGGTGGCAAAAAAATGGCTACTGCCAAGGTCATAGTGAAAGATGATGCCAACGAATACTTCTGCAACGATGAGGATATAGAGCTGCTCAACAACACCGAACTGGAGGATATTCCGCAGGTTTACACCATAGCTGGCACTCAGGCTGCAGCGCTCAATGCATTGCCCAATATCGGAATATTGCCTTTTGGAGTGATAGCAAAGGAAAATAAGATGGTGGCTGTGGAGTTGGAGGCAAATAAATATCTCGACACCCCACTCTATATTCTCGACGCCAAAACAGGCACCTATACCCCAGCCGACCATGCCATAGAGATTGCTGCCAACGAGCATGGCAGATATTATATCACTACCGCCAACTACAACACTGCAAACCGTGGCAACGGTAACCCAATACGCTGCTTCTCGCCTCAGAGTGGCACTATCATGGTAACCTCTCTGGGCAGCAAACTTACCTCTGTGAGCATCTACTCCATCGATGGCAAGCTCCTTACTTCGGCCTCTGGCATCAATGCCACAACATGGCATAAGCAAGTGGCTACGGGGCTATATATTGTAAAGGCGACCACGGAAGATAAAATGGAGAAAACGGTGAAGATAAAGGTGAGATGAAAATAGGTGAAGCCCCTCCCTATTAGGGCTTGCTCAGGACTTTCACCCGTTAGACTATGCTCCTGCCGAGCGTATCACGATAAAGCACCTTCGCATTTCTGCGAAGGTGCTTTATTACTATATTATGCCAATATGTGATATTACTAAAAATACACCACCAGCCTCATTTTTATTGCGAAATATTCACGTTCATCAAAAGAATCGACTATATTTGCATCATAATATTTATTAAAGATGAGTCACAATGGACAGAAAGTTGAACAGAATCAAAGCCGCATTGGCTGACAAGGACAAGACCAACAAATGGTTAGCGGAGCAGTTGGGCAAGGACCCTGCTACGGTTAGCAAGTGGTGTACCAATGCCAGCCAGCCCTCACTAGAAACTTTACTGATGATTGCCAAGCTCCTAAATGTGGAGGTGAACGACCTGGTGCGTCTGGAGGCTGTGAACGATTAACGATAAGAAGACTTGAATATGATAAAAGATATAATGAATCACAACGCTGATGCAGTAGCGGGACAGAAAGAAATGGATGCGCTGAAGAAGTACTTCCCTCAATGCTTCCATGCTGACGGCGAATTTGACATAGAGGCTTTCAAGGCTGCATTGCCTGGAGGAACTACCATTACTGACGAAACCAGCGGTTTCAACTGGCTGGGCAAGAACTATGCCCGTATGCTTACCAACATGGACTCTACCACACTTATCCGTCCTGACGAGGAGCATAATGCTAAGCCAGAGAACAAGGATAGCCAGAATGTATATATCAGTGGTGATAATCTGGATGCACTTCAGCATCTTGTAAAGTCGTATAGTGGCAAAGTGAAGGTGATTTATATCGACCCGCCATACAATACGGGCTCTGATGGCTTTGTGTATAATGACAAGTTTAACTTCACTGCAGAGGACCTTGCCAAACGTTTGGACGTAACTCCTGAACGTGCAGAACGTATTCTCTCTATGACTCGTCGTGGAAGTGCCAGCCATGCGGCTTGGCTCACCTTCATGTTGCCTCGTTTGTCGTTTGCCCGTGACTTGCTGACTGACGATGGAGTGATATTTATATCTATTGATGATAATGAGCAGGCTAATTTGAAGAGACTTTGTGATGAGGTGTTTGGAGAGGAATGCTTTGTTGCGCAGTTTGTTTGGCAAAGACGAACTTCTCCTGATATGCGTAAGATTGTAAGCACTGCACACGATTATATATTAGCTTATGTCAAAGAGGGAGAATGCTTAGAAAATGCAATTAACAAGGTTCCAATGAGTGAAGATGATATTGTCAATTATTCTAATCCTGATAATGACCCTCGTGGACCATGGACATCGAGTGACTTTACAGCACAAGGATATAGACCTAATCAAATGTATGAAATTATCACCCCTAGAGGAGCTAAATATTTTCCACCAGAGGGAAAATGCTGGAAAAATATTGAGAGTGAATATTTGAGACAATATGAAGAAGGACGTTTCTGGTTTGGTAAAGATGGATTAGGTGTTCCACGTAGAAAAACATACTTGAACGAAAAAGGAGGCAAGAATATTTGGACTTGGTGGAAAAACACAGAAGTCGGTCATTCTCAAGAGGCAACACAGGAAGTTAAAAAACTTTTTGACGGTCATGCTTATTTTGATTATCCTAAACCTCTTAGACTTTTAATTAGATTATTACAACTTGGCTCAAAAGAAAATTCAATTGTTATTGATTTCTTTGGTGGTTCAAGTACAACAGCACACGCCGTAATGCAATTAAATGCCAAAGATGGAGGAAACCGTAGATACATTATGGTTCAGATTCCTGAAAAAACACCTGAAAATTCAGACGCTTTCAAAGCAAACTACAATACTATCGACCAAATCGGCATGGAGCGCATCAAGCGAGCCGCCAAAAAGATTCATGATGAGAACCCACTCTTTGCAGGCGACCTTGGCTTCAAGCATTATACTTTGGAAGAACCCAAGGAAGATACTTTGTTGCAAATGGAGCGTTTTGACCCATCTAATGACCTTCTGACCACATTGGAGGTAAAGGACTTTGGCTTAGAGACCGTGCTTCGCACATGGCTCGTGGCAGATGGTTATGGTCTGACCGATGATGCCGAGGAAGTGATGCTGGGTAATTACAAAGCTTACTGGAAAGGTGACCATATCTATATGATCAATTCTGACCGTAATTTTGACGAGAGTAGCATTGCAGCCCTAATGGATAAGTATAATGGTGAGCCGTTCTCTCCTCACAACATTGTAATCTTCGGCTACAGCTTCGGCTTCACCCATCGTGAGGAACTGCAGAAGAACCTCCGCACGCTAAAGGAGGGCAACAAAACTTTGACAGTGAACATAGATGTAAGATATTAAAAGACGACATACAATGTATCTAAAGAAATTACATATCAGCAACTTCCGTTGCTTTCGCGACTACACCATTGAGTTCGCACCCGGTGTAACCGTGCTATTCGGTAAGAATGGTTCGGGTAAGTCTACATTGATACATGCCATTCATAAGGCATTGAGTTTTTTGATGTATTCCGAAGAAATAAAAGAGAAAACAGGAAAAGGGAAGAAAGCGAAAGTTATTGACGTTAAAACTTTCAGACTTAATAATCCATATCCTACTGTAGAAGGTTTCTCTGTGTTAGATTGTAACTATGAAGGAGCCAAACCGATTGAATATGAAATAAACATTCATGCTGATGCAATATTCGGAGAGCATTTTCCTTTAGACTGGGATATGACAGGAGTTGCTCCAAAGATGTCTTTGAGAAAGTCGAGATACAGAAAGGAGTTTTTGGAACTATACAAATGGAGCAAGGATACCTGTCCTTCGCCCCAATTACCGCTGTTGGCTTATTATTCTGATGGTTATCCACATTATACTCTTTTTAACCAACGCAACAGAAAAGAGGAAACCAAACGCGATTTTCATTTGAAGAATAGTTTTCCAGAGCTGGGATATACCGATTGGAATTCAGAGAAAGGGTTTACCAATATATGGTTAGAGAGACTGAGAAATAAGTTGAGCCGTCAAGAGGTTATTCCAAGGGAGATAAGACTTATAGAGGATAGATACAAGGCTGGTAAAATAGAAAAAGAGAAGTATAACGCCTTTATAGAAGCAAGCAAAAAAGAATTAGAAGAATGTAATAATGAGATAAGTAAAATATCGACTTGTTTACAGCTGTTTTCTGAGGGAGATTGTAACAATATGGAAGTGGCATCGTTGGAATTAGGTATCCACAACAGGACAGAAGTAAATATTGTTACTCCTGATAGGGAACGGTATGCTTTCTCTGTTTTGCCTGCAGGATATAAGCGATTGTTTTATATTGCATTGGATTTAGCCTATCGTTCATTTCTGCTAAGCAACGGAACAAGTACAGACATTACGGGTGTTGCAATCATAGATGAAATTGATTTGCATCTGCATCCAGAATTGGAACAAACTGTATTGGAAAGGCTGACAAAGACCTTCACACACATCCAGTTTATTGTCTCTACACATTCACCATTGGTGTTGACAGGAGTAAGTACAGTAAATGGAAAAAATGCTATATTAAGGATGGAACGAAATACTGTTGAACCGATTCCAACATCAGATATTTACGGGTTGGACTATAATACAGGTGTTCAAGAGGTAATGAAAGTTAATAGTGGAGATGAGATGTTAGAATGGGCAATCTCAGAATGTGCGTTCATGCTTAACCATAACTTAAAAGAACAAGCCGAGGTTTTAAAGCGGCAAATCTTGGACAAGAAATATCTTTCTGTGCAAGAACTAAATAGTCGTATAGAACTAGAACGTAAAAAAACTGTAAAATGATTTTTATAGATAAATCAACCAATAAAGTTTTGGGAGACCAAGTTGTAAAAGATTACTTGGACAATTGCTGTTTAGATACTGTAACTGGTAGATACTCAAATGTATGTTACGATAAAAGAGATGGTTATGGGAACCGTTTCTCATCAACAAACATGGGTATTTACAAGAAAAGAATGATAGATGCAATTTACAGAAATCAACATGGATATTGCTGCTATTGTTTGCGAAAATTAAACAAAAAGGCATCAAATGGTGGTATTGAGAAGATTTCACTAGAGCATATTATTCCGAGAGGGTATGACAACACAAACAATGCTCGTCTTGCTGATTACCAAGCTGCACCAAATCTGAATATTGGGGACGTTATACTTAGAGAGGATTTTGAAAAAAATACAAATCAAGACACTCCACCATATCCACATAATGTAGCCTACAACAACTTAGTGGCTTCTTGTTTAGGTAATTTTCCTGATGAAAAGAATGGAAGATCGCCTATGTGTTGCAATGGCATCAGAAAAGAAAAATATGCATACCCAGCATATTACTTAACAGATATCCAACAATACATATATTATGGGGTTAATGGTGAAATCATAGTAAAAGCCTCAATTTGCCATCATGATGATGTCTGGGCATGTGTTAGCTCTGCAAAACTTTACATACGCCCATTAAAGGATATAAGAAGATTATGGTATGAATTACGTCATGTAAATTACCGTGATATATATAACTGTCAAGATGAAATAGCTAGACATAAATTGCTCTCAAGTACACTGACCAATATGAATTTAGAAGATAAGAAGAAATTTGTTCAGAAATTCAAATCAGAAGACTTTTGGAATACGTTTATGTTATATCGTAAATTTTATTCTATTATGAATAGATTATATCCTTAATTACATGGAATTAAAACTCGAAAATAACCTCGCACACCAAATGATGCCTGTTGATGGCGTTGCCACAGTGGTAGAGGCTTCTATACAAGAACCTGCTCAGCAGAGCCACCAAAACCCACTATTGAAGCGACAACTCGATGGTGAGGCATTACGCATTGTGCGCCAGAATGGAATGATTTTGGATAAGGCAACAAAGCAAAGGGTAACAGATTACATGCTCTCGGATAAAATCAAAAGTTTGCCTTATCACCGTATTCTCGACATCAAGATGGAAACGGGTACGGGCAAGACCTACGTCTATACCCGAACCATGTTTGAACTACACAAGCGTTGCGGATTCAACAAGTTCATCATTGCCGTTCCTACCTTGCCTATCAAAACAGGTACGGCATCATTCCTGAAGGATGAGGAGGTGAAACGCCACTTTAAAAGGGTGTGCAACTACAATGCAGAGATAGAACTGTGCTTGTTGGAACCCCAAAAACAACAGAAGAAGGGACGTTTGAATATGCCTTCTGCAATAGGACAATTCTTCAGTGGTTCTCACCATATCAAGGATAAAATATATGTGTTGTTGCTCAATACGCAGCTCCTTACTAATGGTAAGTTGCTGACTCGTGAGGACTATGACCAGATGCTGGGCGAATTTTACCGTCCGGTAGATGTTATTGCTGATACTAAGCCTGTGCTGATTATTGACGAGCCGCATCGTGTGGAGCGTGGTAGCAAATCATATGCAGCGCTTATTGAGAACTTCCGACCTCAGTTGGTGTTGCGCTATGGTGCCACCTTCCCCGAGCTGACAGTAGGAAAAGGCAAGAACAAACATGCGGTGAAGGACTATCAAGAACTCATCTATGACCTGAACGCTGCCGATTCATTTAATCAGGGACTTATCAAAGGAGTTGCCAAAGAGCATCTGGAGTTGCCTGGCGGCAAGAAGGCTGAAAAGAAGGTGAAGGTGCTGTCGACCGTGAAGGGTGACTGTGCCAACATGAAGCTAACAAGTGCAGACAATACAAGTAAGACCTTCACGCTCCATGTCGGAGAGAGTCTTGGCTCTATTGATAATGACATGGAGGGCGTTGTGGTGGAGGCTATCAGCAAGAACAGCGTCAGTCTGAGCAATGGTCAGGAGAAAGAGACAGGCGAAGAGTTTTTTCCAGATCAGTATGGCGTATCCTATCAGGAGGGTATGATAGAATTGGCCTTGATGCGTCATTTTGAAACCGAGCGTGAGAATTTCTGTCGCGAAGGACTGCCAATCAAGACACTTGCACTATTTTTTATAGATAGCATTGAAAGTTTCCGCGGACCAGAAGGTAAGAACGATGGTTGGCTGAGAAAGAAGTTTATCGAAATATTGGAAGCAAGAGTAAAGAAGGAACTGACACGTCAGAATACGCCTGAATATGAGGCGTATCTTAATGCTACTCTTGAAAATATTGATTCCTCATGTGCTGGATATTTCTCACAGGACAATATCGACTCTGATGAGAATATTGCCAAAGAGGTGAAGGTGATTCTTCATGGCAAAAAAGAACTCTTGAACTTTACAGACGAGGAGGGCAAACCTAATGTTCTGAGATTCTTATTCTCTAAATGGACATTGAAGGAAGGCTGGGACAACCCGAATGTGTTTACCATCTGTAAGTTGCGCTCAAGTGGGTCAGAAATTAGCAAACTGCAAGAAGTGGGTCGTGGACTGCGTCTGCCCGTTGACTGTGTTGGAAACCGCATCAGCGATTCTTCCTTTATGCTCAACTACATCGTAGACTTCACGGAGAAGGACTTTGCCAATAAGTTGGTTGCAGAAATCAATGGTGAACTTGATGCTGACCAGAAAAGTCCGCTTTCAATTACTGCAGAAGACATTATCAAAGTTGCCGAAAAGCGCAACATGGATGTCAATAAGTTCTTTGCAGAACTGTTGACTAAAGGCTATGTTGACTTTGACAAGAAGGTTGTACCTGAGAAGTTTGATGATTTGCTGATTGAATATCCTGAATTCAAGGATGTTACAAGTGGCGTGAATACCAATCGTATCATCAACCGTAACAGCAGTCGTAATGATAAGATTCATATCCGCAAGGCAAGATTTGAGGAACTACGAGAACTGTGGACACAACTGAACAGAAAGTACGTTCTGTACTTTGACAAGGCGATAGACAAGAAGATAGAAGCCGAACTGCCTTCAATCATCAAGGATAAGCACGTGTTCTCTCTTCAGACCATAGAGTCATCTCGTAAGGTTTTGGAATTCGAGGGGAACGTGGCAGTTGCCAATGAAGGAACTCATGCAGAACTGACATTGCATGACCGCCATTATGGCTATAATGAGTTTCTGAAGCGAGCTTCAAGATACACCAACATTCCGGTTCATATTCTGCACAAGGCTATATGTGAAACTGCAAATGGAGGCTATTATCTCACCAACGAAATGTTCAATGATAGTTCGTTGACCAGATTGATAGGTGCTGTAGATGATTGGAAATGTGACCAACTCGTTGGTTTTGTGCGCTATAAGCAAGCCAACTACACTGTGAAGGAAACCAAGCTTACCAATGCTGATGGTACTGTGAAGGACGAAGTCGTTCAGGCATACATTGGCAATAAGAGTGTGCCAGGCGAACCACCTGTCAAGTACCTCTATGATGCTTATGCTCATGACTCAGGTTTGGAATTACAGAATATCAAGACTGAGATAGATGAAGTCATCGTATATGGCAAGATTCCATCACACAGCATCTGTATTCCTACTGTGGCATCAAGCAACTACAGTCCCGACTTCATGTATGTGGTCAAGAAGGCTGATGGAACCAAGGAACTGAACATCGTGATTGAGACGAAGGCTTACGATAAGGAATCACATATCTCACCTGATGAGGACACCAAGATTTCGTGTGCTGAGGAGTTCTTCAAGGCCATGACTGCAAATGGTTATACCGTCCACTTCCGAAAGCAGATCAACAGCACAGGTGTTAAGAACATCATTGATGAGTTGGTGACAGGAGCTATTCTCGATAAATGATTTTTACAACTGACAACAATGACAACCGTTCTTATGCGCTTTTGTTCTTGTATTTCCACGTTAGCGGCAAATCTCATAACTCACAAACAATGAGTTGCGTCCTTTGATTTGGGTGACACGTTGACGAAGTCAGGAAATGTCTGCACTCTGCACTTTTCTATTCAAAGCACTTGATAATCAATCGTTTTAGGCGTGTAGACACGTCTACACTGTGTCTGCACTGCGTCTACACAACTTCAGCACAATGTCTGCACTATTTGGGGGTGTAGGTCAATCCGTTTTGTGCCTCGGTCATTCATGTTATGGGGACAAGAATTTTCTGTCGGAGGAACAGGAATTTCTTGCTCCCATAACTGTTGTTGCGCTGTGGCAAATCTGATGCGTGCAGACGGCAGTGCAGATAAACGGCAAGGTTGTCTACACGCTTTTATGTATTGATTATCAACTGTTTATATTGTAAAAGTGCAGAGTGAAGCGAATTCGTGCGCGAGGGTCAATATACAAATGTGTCAATGTGGTAATATGTCAATGAGTTAATATGCTAATATGGCAATGTGATAATATGGCAATGTGATAATATGCTAATGGGCTGACGCCGTAGTGTTGCTTGTTGGTTGCTTAGCACGGGAAACATTATTTGTGTACAACTTGTACACTTTTTTTGTTTGCAAGCCTTGAGGTTTTATATCTTTGCACCCACTACTAACTAAATTGTATATTATCATGAATACCAAACAAGCCTTGCTGCAATTTGTGCAGCAAATTATGCACGAGGGCATCGATGCCCTGATCGACCGTATCGCCAACCGCGTAATTGAAAAACTTGACGAGGCCCGAATGTCCATGCCACAAACGGCAGCGGAGAATGCCGAAGTACTACCACAACCGAAAGACGTTGTTAAGCCACAACCGAATAATGTTACCGAGCCACAACATATCGAGCCGCAACTTACTGAGCCGCAACCAACCGAGTCACAACCTATCGAGTCGCAACCTGGAAAAGCATGCAATGAGCAACCCGACACGCCCTCTCTCACTGAACAAGCCATGCTATTAGTTGACGAGATGTACGACACGCGTTATAACGTGCTTGACCGCGTGGCCGAAATACGCCGGCACAATGAGGCCTCTGCCCAGTTTGTGCCAGTGAACAAACTGGTGCGCAACACCATTGTTATCGACTTGCACAAACGCGGGTGCATGGTGTGGAACAACGATGTGGACCGCATTTTGGAGTCGGACTATATGCCGCAATACCACCCCTTTACAAGTTATTTGAAATCATTGCCCGCATGGGACGGCACCGACCGCGTGACGCCCCTTGCCACCCGTGTGAGCCGCGATCCGCTGTGGACCACCGTGTTCCACCGCTGGCTGCGTGCCATGGTGGCCGAGTGGCATGGTGCTGAGGGCGGCGCCGCCTCGCAAACGGGGGGAAATGCCATGATTCCTCTGTTGGTGAGCGAGGAGCAGGGCCTGCGCAAGAGCACCTTCTGCCGCATGTTGCTGCCGCCCGAACTGCGCAACTACTACTCCGAAAAGTTTGAACTCTCGGGCATGGAGCGGCTCGAACTGGCTCTGTCGCGCTTTGCACTTGTCAACCTTGATGAGTTTGACCGTTACAGCCAGCACCATGCGGCCAAACTCAAGAATTTGGTGC
>ERZ1034680.456-NODE-456-length-20334-cov-16.686030_pt1 | contig 20334 bp, 8 predicted proteins | sample MGYA00520639_ERZ1034680 | MGnify/ENA primary metagenome ERZ1034680 (study PRJEB33766, sample SAMN09781760) | gut metagenome | biome: gut microbiome | host: Homo sapiens | place: Madagascar | study: EMG produced TPA metagenomics assembly of the PRJNA485056 data set...
CGAAGTGAGCATGCAATGCTCACAAAATCCGTCAAATCCGTCATCTCCGTGGTGCAAAAGCACGTTGCATGAGCTAAAAAATCCGTGCTATCAGTGCGATCCGTGAGCTAAAGCAATACATTGCTCAGCTTATTCTTTCACCATTACTAAACCGCGCGTGTACAAAGAAATAAGGGTGAAGCTTTAATAAAAACATGGGTTTTTAGTAACTTTGCCCACAAATATCTAAAAATTATACAACATGGCACAGAAACCAAGCATACCCAAAGGCACACGCGACTTTGGTGCGGTCGAAATGGCCCGCCGCAACTATATTTTCAACACCATACGCGAGGTGTACGCACTCTACGGCTTCCGTCAGATTGAAACGCCCGCCATGGAGAACCTCTCCACCCTCATGGGCAAGTATGGCGAGGAGGGCGACAAACTGCTCTTCAAGATACTCAACTCGGGCAACTTCCGTGGCGAAGTTACCGCCGAGGAATACGCCGAAAAGAATTCGGCCCAGCTCGCAGCCCGCTTCTGCGAGAAAGGCCTTCGCTACGACCTCACCGTGCCCTTTGCACGCTACGTGGTGCAGCACCGCGACGAGTTGCAGATGCCCTTCAAGCGCTACCAGATACAACCCGTGTGGCGCGCCGACCGTCCGCAAAAGGGCCGCTACCGCGAGTTCTACCAGTGCGACGCCGACGTAGTAGGCTCCGACTCACTGCTCAACGAGGTAGAGCTGATGCAGATTGTTGACGAAGTATTCAGCCGTTTCGGCATTCGCGTCTGCATCAAGATCAACAACCGCAAAATTCTCAGCGGAATAGCCGAGATTATAGGTGCAGCCGACAAGATTGTCGACATCACCGTAGCCATTGACAAGCTCGACAAGATAGGTCTTGACAAGGTAAACGAAGAGTTGCGCGCAGTAGGTCTGAGCGAAGAGGCTGTTGAAAAGTTGCAGCCCATCATCTCGCTTTCGGGCACCAACGAGCAGAAACTCGACACCATGCGCCAAGTGCTGGCCGCCAGCGAGACGGGTTTGAAGGGAGTTGACGAAGTAGCCTTTGTGCTCAACGCCCTCAAGGCCAGCGAACTGCGCAACGAGCTCGAACTCGACCTCACCCTGGCCCGCGGCCTCAACTACTACACGGGCTGCATATTCGAGGTCAAGGCACTCGACGTACAGATAGGCTCCATCACCGGTGGCGGCCGCTACGACAACCTCACTGGCATATTCGGTCTGCCAGGCCTGAGCGGCGTCGGCATATCATTTGGTGCCGACCGCATCTACGACGTACTCACCCAGCTCGACCTCTACCCTGCCGAAACCAACTCGGGCGCCCGCATTCTGTTCATCAACTTTGGTGCCAACGAAGCCGCCCACTGCCTGCGCCTGGCCGCCGCCATACGCAAGGCCGGCATCTCGGCCGAGGTATACCCCGACTCTGTTAAAATGAAAAAGCAGATGAGCTACGCCAACGCCCACAAAGTGCCCTTCGTAGCCCTGGTTGGCGAGAGCGAAATGGCCGAAGGCAAGGTAGCTCTTAAAAACATGGAGACCGGCGAGCAGCAAAGCCTCAGCATCGACGAGGTGATTGAACACATCAAGTAAACACAAACTGATGAACGAAGAGAACACACACCACCTGCCCTATTTTGACGAGGTGAACAAAATGTACACCATGCGCGAGGCCATTGAAGAAGCCAAGCGCTGCCTGCACTGCAAAGTGCCACAATGCAAAAAGGGCTGCCCCATCGAGAACAACATACCCGACTTCATACACGAGCTCTCAAAGGGCAACATGGGCGAGGCCATGGCCATACTGCACGAAAAAACCAACCTTCCCGCCATCTGCGGCCGTGTGTGCCCACACGAAAAGCAGTGCGAAGGCCATTGCGTGCTCGGCCGCCGCGACAACCCCGTGCGAGTGGGCAAGCTCGAAAGCTTTATAGCACAATTCGACGCCGAAATGAACCTGACCCACGAGCGCATACCCGAAAAAACACGCGGCAAGGTGGCCGTCATAGGCTCAGGCCCCGCCGGCCTTACCGTGGCAGGCGACCTGGCGCGCCAGGGCTTCAATGTCACCATATTCGAAGGGCAACCCGAGCCAGGCGGCGTGCTGATGTACGGCATACCCGAGTACCGACTGCCCAAAGCCGTGGTGCGCAACGAAATTAAGCGCATCGAGGCCCTCGGCGTACACTTTGTAACCAACTGCCTTGTAGGCGCGCCCGAGAGCGGTGTCACCGTCGACAGCCTGTTTGCTCAAGGCTTCGACGCCATATTCATGGGCACCGGCACCGCCCTGCCCCAAAATCTCAACGTGCCAGGGGCTAATCTGCGCCGCGTCACACAGTCAACCGACTTTCTGCACAACGTCAACGCCTACGTTGAGGGCGCCCTGCCCTACGAGATGGTGCCACTGCGCAAGGGCGACCGCGTGGCCGTGATAGGCGGTGGCAACGTGGCCATGGACGCCGCACGCACCGCACAGCGCCTGGGCGGCGACGTCACCGTCATATACCGCCGCACACAAGAGGAGATGCCCGCCATCAAGAGCGAGTACGAAGACGCTGTAAAGGAAGGCGTAAAATTCATGTGGAAAACCAACTCCATCGAATTCCTTGGCAACGAAAAGGGCCGTGTGCGTGCCATCAGACTGGCCACCCCCGACGGTGAGCACACCGTAGAGTTCGACCGCGTGTTCCTGGCCATCGGCTCACGCCCAGCCAGCCGCATCGTTGGCACCACCAAGGGTATCGACGTCGACGAGAAAGGCTACGTCATTGTGGGCGACCGTCCCAAGGGCATGACCACCCGCCGCGGTGTGTTTGCCGGAGGCGACGTCGTACACCGTCCGCAAACGGTGGTGCTGGCCATGAAAGCTGCCAAAGAGGTGGCTGTAGGCATAGCCCAATACGTCGACGCCATCAAGTTGCTCGAGGAGTGTGGACAATAAACCTAAAGGGTGGTTCTAATAATTCTACTTTTAGAACCACCCTGAAGTGTTAAAATGGCACAGTTGTTGCAAAATGCGCATTTATTTTGAATATTTGTTGCATAATGTTTGTCAATTAAAATAAAAGATTTACATTTGCATCGCAACCATGAAAATTAAGTGTGCCACACAAAGCCACACTTTACAACTGCGCATCGGTCATCAGGTGGAACGCCACTATGCCGTGCGTAACAACCATCCCAACCTACGCTTAACCTATGGCGAAACACACACTGAGAGATTATACCTCTTCATAATGAATTGTTTTTTTAAGGGTGGAACCTGCTAAGGGTTCCGCCCTTTTTTGTGCACTGGTCTATCGCCATCGTGTTGCGCATCAGTTTGCTCACGGGCACAGACCCTTTGTCTGCCCACTTGTAAAAGAGTGCGTGTGCTTTTACTGCCATCTTACACTTTTTGTGCGTAACAAGTTGATATACATAGGTTTCGAGAGTGTAAGATGATTTCAAAGTATCTTACACTCCCCTGCATACATCTTACACACCCCACCCCGCTGCCGCGCAGTCGGTTTTGTCGTATGCGGTGGGTTATACGCCATAGGGACGTAGAGAAATCTGTCGGAGTAATAGACTTTTCTGCCCCCCTATGCTGTGATATTTGTCTCCCTATGCCGTGATATTGCCCTCCCGTGCTTGTGCCGTGTGGCAGCATGTGGTTATGCAGGATGTGTGTAGGTGGAATTGGTAGCATCTTACACTAAGTAAAGTATTGATATTCAATAGGTTGCAGTGCGTTTGTGTAAGATGCAAGATACTCGGTGTGTAAGTAGTTGTAGTATGGTAAATGTCACAAATGCAACTTTCTTGTCTTGGGTTCTTTTAGCGTAACTATGCGAACGGGCGCAAGCGTCTAACGCAAGCACTAAACGCAAGCTCTAATGGGGGCGACGCGTCTCGCGTCGGGAAAATATGCTGCTATTATTTAATAGCGTTTGTTTTTTCATTCTTTCTCTATCCCGACGCGAGACGCGTCGCCCCCATTAGAGCTTGCGTTTGGTGCTAGCGCTTAGAGCTTGCGTTTGGTGCTTGGGGCCATTCGCATGGTTACGCTTTATCGGACAACTATAACCCGCAAATCCCGCTCCGCCTTACAGCACAAAAACGCGTTGGCTCAGTCCACCCCAAGGGCAAATGCCCCAGGTTGGTTGAGCCAACGCGTCATTCTGACGTTAGCAAACGTTGGGAGTTAACGGGTTAAGCAGGTGACCCGTTGAGTTGTCAACCCGTTAACCCTTCAACGCATAAAGATATGTTACTGCATGCGCTTCACACCACCCACAATCACGGGGCCGTGCTCCGACTTGCCGGCACGTACACCCTTCAGGTTGTAGGCAGGTGCAGCAGCACCCGTACCGTCGGTTGTCACAGCATCAATGCCCGTGGCCATGATGCGCACCACATTTGAGCCCACCTCGCCATAGTCGGGGTAGATGGCCTTCACCTGGTACTCATAGTAGCGTCCGGCATGCTTGGCAGCGTCAATATACTGTGTGGCCTCGGTCGAGAGCGGAGCCGCGTTCACCAATTCACCATTGCAGTAAATGTTGTATCCGCTAAAGAAACTTGCGGCCTGCGGCTCATCGAGAGCCTTGCCAGCCATCTTGCTCTGTGCCGCAGCCGTGGCAGCCACAGGCGCATAGCGCTCGGCCGAAGCCGAGAGGTTGGCAGTAGGAGCCGCCTTGGTGTTGTCGGCATAAGGCTGCAGGCACACCGAAATGTTCCAGTTACCCTCAATGCCACTGTCATCGTCATCGAGCGTGGTCCATGTCAGTCCGTCGGTTGAGTAAAGGTTGCCCTTACCACCATGGGCCGGACCGGCATCGTAGCCAACAGGCACCGTTATCTGGTTGTGTTCCACATAGATAACAGCACGCAGACGCTTGGTAGCGTCCACCTTGATAGGCTTGTCAAGGCGCACGGTGTTGAAACTGTACTGGCTGAGGTTGTCCACATACTTTTCAAACACCAGCGTGTTGTCCTCGTAGAGCTGTGCATAGAGCACGTCGGGCACCTGGTTGATGTAGAACTTAATTTCAGACACGCTGAGCGAGCTGTAAGGCTTCAAGTCCTCGGGCGACCATTCCACACCGGCGTAATACTGTCCGCCGTTTTGCAGTCCGGCCGCGTTGTCGCACACACCATTGTGCCAGCGCAGTTCGGTCACATCGCCAAGGGCCGGCACGCTCCATGTGAGCACATTGCCCTTGTCAGTCTGTTCAACCGACAGCGTGCCAGGCTGCTGATAGCCGTTGGTGTAGTTCACCGTCACGAGTGCGGGTTCGCTCATGGGGCTTACCGCCGAGTTGTTGTAGTGCGCCACCACCTCGTACTTGTAAGTGCCCGGCAGCAAATTGTGGTCGGTGTAGCACGGTCCGCTCACGGGAGCGTCGGTAATGAGCTGCCCGTTGCGGTAGATGTCGTAGCCATACACCGAGCCAGCCTTGTCGGCATTGATGCTGATGGCATCGACCAACTGGGCCGAGTGTCCGCTCACCACGCGCAGCATCACATACTTGGTGCCGGCAGGCAGCGTAAAGTCGTACTGCTGCCAAGCCTCGGCAGTGGTCACACGTCCGCGGTTGATAAAGTTGGCCACATCATTGTCGTCGGCCGATGTGAGCACCTGCAATTCGCCGTTGCCCTCGGCCTTGGCCATGTTGCGCGCCATAAAGCTGAAGGCAAATGGTGCTGCGTAGTCGGTCGTGACGGGCACCACCAGTTCGGCCTTGGCTTCAGCCTCGCAGCGCAGAGCCATGCTGCCCTGTGTGGCATCGGTGTTGGTCAGGGTAAAGAGGTTGTCCTTGTTGGTCCAGCCATCGCGGCTGAAAGGCGTGCCATTGCTGCCCTGTTCAAAACTCTCGTAGGTGTCGGCCGTGAGTGTGGTGGGGTCAATCATAGTCACATTCACATCGTAGCCATACGATGCCATGGTAGCACGCACATCGGTCGGTGCATTGCCTTGTGTAGCCGCATCGATGGTTACAGCCACGGGGGCCGAGTGTGCCGAGGTAGTGCCGTCGACGTACACCGTCTCCACCTCGTAGTTGTAAGTGCCCGGTGTGGTGAGCATTTCGCTGTAAGCACGCTGTGCCACGGGGGCCTCGTTCAGCTTCACATTGTCGCGGTACACATTATAGCCGCTCAGTCCCTTTACCGAACCGAGGTCGAAGTAGATGTAGCGCGAGCCCGTAGTTTCCTGCAGGCAGAGTGTGAGCAACTGGTAACCCTCGGCAGTGCGTATAACACTCATGCCGCCAGCCGAGGCATTCTCGGTGGGTTTGATGGCGGCATAGTCGGCCAGACTGGTGTGCCACAACAGTTTGCCCGAGGCAAAGTCGTAGGCACAGAGTTCGTAGCGCTTGTCCCAGCCCTGCTCAAAGGTGTAGAGCACGCCGTTGTAATAAGCCGAACCGGCTGCGCCCTTGAGCGTGGGACCATTGCCCAGCTTGGCACCGTGCAGCGAGGTGTAGATGCTGGTTTGCCAGTCGCCCACCTCAAATCCGCCACGCCCGCCGTCGAGTTCGGGCACATAGGCTATGTGTCGGCCAATTTCGGAGATTGATATCTCGTCGGTTATCTCCTGCTTGTCCATATCTATCTTGTAGAGCGTAGAGCCGTTGGCAGTAGCGTAGAAGTCGTTACCATCGTACACCAAATTGCGGAAACCTGTGGTCAGGGTGGTGGGCACCATCATGGTAAAGCTGGTGTCGAATGTGCCGTCCATCAGGTAGCGGTTGATAATGCCCGTGGCCGAATATTTGGTGGTGTAGATGTATTTGCCATCAGAAGCTATGCCCATCTCGCCCGTGTGGGCGCTCTTGAACTGTCCCACATACTCGGGACGCGCCTCAGGGCTGATGCCCGTTTGTGGCTCGAGGTCGGTGGGCAGGGTGCATGCCTGCTGCATGGGAATGCTCCAACGCAGGTTAACCTGGCGGTTGCGCACCACCTGGGTGTTGATGGTGGCAGGTGCCAAGGGGGCATCGAGCGTGATGCGCTCCACACTGGCCGCGTCGCTCTGGTTTGACTGCACACCGTCGGCATACACCGAAGCCACCGTGTAGTGGTAGGTGCCAGCCTCGGCCACGTCCTCGGCATATTGGCTGCTGGTGGTTTGTGCCACTTGTTGTCCGTTGCGGTACACCACATAGCCCGCGGGCTGTGTCTCGGTGTAAGCGGCATTGGGCTTGAGGTGGGCGGCCACACAGAAGTTGGCATTTTCAAATCCGGCATACGAGGCGGGGAACCACGTTACACCATCTTCAGACATGAGGTTGCTCTTGCCATCGGTAGTGGTGCCGGTGTTGATGCCCATAGGCAGCAGGTTGGCATCGTGTGCCACGAGCAGGGTAACGTAGTAGGTGCTGCCACGCTCAATAGTGAGGGGCGCTTTCAGTGCGAAACGGCTGTATTCGCCATAAAGCACGTCGTCGGGATTGATGCGTGTGGTTGATATGCACGCGCCGTCCTTGTATATTTTGACAGAGAGCGAGGTGACACGCTCCTTGATGAAGGCGCTCACCGAGTCGAGTATCATGCCGCGGTAGGGTGCAAGGTCGTCGGCATCGAATGCCACACCGGCAAAGAAGTAACCTCCCTCGGCGTAACCCAGTGCATCGTCGCACTGACCCTTGTCGTAGCGCAGTGTGGCGGGCTGCTTGAGCAAGGCGTCGGGCTGCTGCCAGCCAAGGGTTACGTGCTTGTTGAGGGTGATGGCGGCCTGCAGTTGCGTGGGGGCGAAATAAGGCTCGCCCTTGGCTATGCTCACCATTGCCGTGTCGCTCAAAGTTGAGGCGTGACTGCCGTCGTAGAGGGCCTGCACGGCGTAGGTGTAGGTGCCACGCACCAGTTTGGTGTCGGTGTAGGCGGTGTTGGCCGTCTCGCCCACCTTGACGCCGTTGCGGTAGATGGCATAGCCCGTGGGGGTGCTGCCAGTGCCGGCGGTCCACGCAAGTGCGGCAGCCGACTCGCCCTCGGCCTTGGCAGTGAGGGCTACCGGACGGGGCCATGCTGCAGCCTGGTTGGCTGTGAGGCTGATGCTGATGTCGTGGTTGTCGGTCAGCTCGGGTATCGACTTGAACTGCAAGGTGGTGGTGTTGGTTTGGTTCAACGCCACGTTGCGCGCATCAAAGTTGAGTGTGACGGTTTGCTTCTCGCCAGCCTTGAGTGTGCCAGCCAGGGGTGACACATTAAGCCAGGGGTCGAAGTCGGCCAGTTTGTAGGCAAACACGCGTGCGGGCGACTGATTTAATATGCCAAGCAGGGTGAGTTGTCCGTCGACGAGCGAAGTGGTACACTCCAGACCGCCCAGACTGTTCTCGCCCGTGCTGAGCGAACCAGGCTTGTAACCCGGCACATCAACGGCCGAATGGGTTTCGCCCACCACGCGGCGGTTGTTCAGGTCGTACTGCACAATGGTCACCTTGTCCACCACGTTGAGTCCGCTGGTCACAAGGTTGCTCATCCACAGATAGGGGCCGCCGGGGGTCACATTGTCGAAGGCTGTGCCGTAAACGTCCATGGCGTTGCTGGTATTGAGCTTGTAGAAGGCCAGTGTGACCTCGCCCTTGCGGTTGACGCGGCCCAGGGTGTTGTAGTCGCCCACCCAGAACTCGTCGCTGCGGGGGTCGTGGGCAATGTGGGTTACACAGAGACTGGGCTCTGTGGGTATGTCGATGATGCCGATCAGGCGCTTGTGGCGCAAGTCGAGCTGGAAGATGCGGTTCTTGCGGTCGGAGGCGTAGAAGTAGCGGCCATCAAAGGTCATGTCGTTGAGGGCGTAGTACATGCCAGGCACCGAGAACTCCTCTACAAAGTGGCCATCGCGGCTGTATTTGTAGAACTTGCCAAGGAAGAAGTTTGACGAGGCGTAGAAGTCCTCTCCGTCAAACGCCACACAACTTTGTATGTCGCCCGAGGCGTCGAACGACTGGGTGATGTCCCAACGGTGGTCGGTGTTGCCCGAACCCTTGACGGGTGTGGGGAACAGGTTGTACTGCAAATCGCCGTTGCCCGCATTCTCGAGCGTGATGGTTTGGGCGGTTTGCGACTCAAGGGCAGTGGTGGCATTTACCTCGTGTGCCGACACGTTGAGCACGGGGCACTGCATGCTGATGGTGTAGCTTGAGGCACCCTTGCTGTCGAGTGTCCATGTGCCGGTAAAGTAGTTGTGGCCTGCGGCCTCGGCATGCACGGTGTAGTTGCCCTCCTCCACCTCGAGCAGAGCTATGCTGCCTTGCGCATCGGTGACCACGGTGTAACGGGCACCATTGTCAGCCTCGAGGGTTACGGTGCAGGCACCGACGGGCTGGTTGTTGCACACGGTTTTGATGGTGACGGGGTGTGTGGCGGGGTTCCAAATCTTTACATCGTCAACAAACCAGTAGTTGACGTAGCGCGAATCCTGGCCGTAGGCACGGAAACGTATGTAGAAGAAGTTGTGGCCATCGAGGTACTTGCCCAGCTTAAACTCGTGGGTGCGCCAGTCGTATGAGCCTTCGTCGTTACTGAGTGAGTCAATTCGGGCCCACGTTTGTCCGCCGTCTACCGATATTTCGGTGGCAAGCACACCTCCTGCATACTTTGGTCCGTTGTCGAGGCGTATTTCGTAGCGCAGGGTGGTGTTGGCGGGGTCGGTGGTGCGCAGCTCGCGGGTGACAAGGCTCTGCGAGTACTCGCCAATGTTGGAATAGGGGTAGCAGGCCGAGAAGTCGACCAGACCATAGGCATAGTAGTCGGTTTTCCACTTGTTTTCCTCGCCAGCCGCTGTTACAGGACGGCTCCACCGGGTGGTGTCGATGGCGTTATTGTCAAAGTCGTCGAAGAAGGGGAGCAAGCGCACATCGGGCACCTCGACGCTGAGGGGGTCGGACTCCTGGCCCAACGAGCCGTCGGTCATGACGCTTTGCACGGTGTAGGTGTAGGTGCCGTAGTCGGGCACCACATCGGTGGTGTACACAGCGTTGATGGGCTGGTCGTTCACCTTTTCGCCGTTGCGCAGCAGGTTGAAGCCGGCCAACTTGGCATCGGCCGCTGCCGCACGGGGTGCTATGCGCGGACGCACATTGTTGGTGCCGATGAATATGTCATCGACCATGAACATGAAGGCGTCCTCAGACACGCAGTTGAGGCACACGTATTTGGCGTCCTTGGGTATGGTGTACTCAAAGAGCGTCCACGAGGCTGGTGCCTCGGCGTAGCTGCCGCCCTGAATGAAGGTGAAGTCGGACGGGCGTGTGCCGGTGGTTGAATAGCCCACTCTGAAGCGCTCCAGGCCCCACGTGTCCTTGTAGGTCTTGGCACGGAAGCTGAATTTGAAATCGCTGCCAAAGTTGAGGGCGGGCGATATGAGGTAGTCGTTGTTGCCACCATCGACGGTGAGGTCGACCAGCATCTTGCTGCCCGAGAAGGGCATCACATCGGGGTAGGTGCCGGTTGAGGGTGACGTCTTTGACGGATTAAACACGATGAAGGCCATCTTGCTGCCCTGGTTGGGAAACGAGGCGGATGTCCAGGTGTAGGTGTCGGCATTGTCGGCATCGATATACTGCCAACCGATGCTGCCGGCAGAGTTTACGGCAAAGTCGGGGTGGCTTTCAAAGTCGTCGAAATAGCCGTTGATGGGCTCTGGGTTGTTCCAACGCAATGAGACGGTCTTGTTGTTTACGGCCTCGAGCGTTGGCACAATCTTGGCAAGTGCCTGGCTCTTGGCCGTGACACTGGTCTGTGCTTTGGCACTGGCATGCTGCGCCACGGCAGGGGGCGGCGCCACGTGCTGCGGCTTGACTTTCTCGCCCGACGGCTGCGCCCACAGCGGGGCGGCAAGCAGCAGGAGTATGCCTGTAAGTATATGTTTCATTGTTGCTATTATTATTTGATGGAGTGAGAGAGAATGGTTACGCGCTGATGCGCATCAAATACCATTCTGTGTCAACCTATTTAACTATCACTACGCCTTCGTAGCCATCGACCCGCACGGCAGCCGATGTGGCGGTGGGCACAAAGGTGGCGAGCACACGGCCGTCGGTGGCATAGAGTGTAACGTGGCGTCCGGGCTGCAAACCGGCCAGGCGCACCATGCCGGCAGTGCAGAGCGCACGCACGGGAGTGAGTGTGTGGCCGCCCTGGGCCTCAACATTGGTTACGGCCGTAGGGTCGTAGGTGTAATAGGCCGGGGCCGAGGTGTCGTAATAGAGTATGCCGTCGCCCGCCGTTACAAGGAAGCGGTAGCGGCCCGTGTTGAACTCGCCCGGAGTGGTGGGGGCTATGACCATGCTTGTGGCAGTGGTGCCGCCCTGGGCCAGAGTGTCGAGTTTCACACCATCGTTGTAGGTAATGCTGAAGTTGGCTATGTTGACAAGGCGTCCGCCAAAGTTGCAAGTCATGCGCAGGCGCTTGTAGCTCTTGCCCTTCATGTGGGCTGTGAGGTCAACGCTCTGTCCGTCGGCATCGACACTGTTGATGCGTTGCAACTCGCCAATGCGTGTCCACGTGTGGCCATCATTGGTGCCCTCGACACTGAAGGTTGACTCGCCGCGCGGACCGCCCGACATGAGCACGTACTGCACATTGGTGATGCCCTCGGGGAAGTCTACCGTCTCGACGGTGCCGCTGCCGGTAAAGCGCAGCACGCCGGTGCCAAGTGTGACCTCGCCCACGGCCTCGTCTACATCGCTTTCGGGCAGGTATTTGGCCGACACTACGGGCTCGTCCGTCTCCTTATAAAACTCGAGGAAGTAGGTTGACGCATTATTAACCGGTGTCCACTCGGCCTTGAGGTTGTCGCCGTCGCGGCCGAAGCTGGTGATTGAGGGCGTTTCGAGGCGCTGTGTGAGCATCACGCCCCACAACCACAATGAATACTGCATGCGCTCCGAGGTGCACACAAGGGCTACGTAGATGTCCTTGCCGGCAAAGTCGGACAGGTCAACCTCGTCGAGGGCCAGCGAGCCGAACTGGTCGGCCAGCGAGAACTGCTTTACAAGGTGGAAGTCCTCAACATTGCGCGACTTGGTTGACACGTATACGTCGAGCTTTTCAACGTATGAGGGGTCCATCACGCCACGCTCTACATAAAGGGCGCCGCGCTCGGGCACGTGCATCTTTTCGGATATGAGCCAGTCGTTGGCATTGTTCCAGTAGTCGGCGTTGTACACCATGGCCTGCATGCTGGCATCGTAAACCCAGGTGTTGTTGTCGTTGTTTTGGTCGACCACGCGCCAGCGGCTCAGTGAGCCATCGTCGTCAAGCTCGTCGAACATGAGCTGTACTGGCGCTTGCAGCACTTTGTGCTCAGTGCGCACGGGTATGGAGGCGCCCAGCACGGTGGTGCCGTCGGCCATTTTCATGTAGGCACGCACATAGAAAAGGCCCGCATCGTAGAGGCCGCTGATGGTGGTCTCGATGTCGTCGGCTGTGGGCACTACCACCTTGTGGCTCATGTCGTCAGCATCGGCCAGGGTGGGTTCTTCGGTCATGTCGCTCCACACAAAGCCCATTTCGGCCACGTCCTGTGCCAGATGGCCTACCTTAGCCTTTACCTTGAACGAGGTGTCGGTGATGTCGGCATAGTCGACGGGTATGGTCTTGATGCTCGAGAGTTCGCCCGAACCGCCGTTGACCTGGAAACTGACAAGGCCGCCCTCCTCGCGTATGTTGGTGATGGGGGTGCGCAACTTGTCGCCCAGCCAGTTTTGGTAATCGGTAAACTCGGTGGTGCCGGTGGTGCCGGGATAGGTGTCGCCCTTGCGGGTGTTGTCATCGTCAATGCCGTCGGCCGGCACAATGTACATGCAGCGGTGGCGGGCATTGTTGTTGGGGCCGTTGACGCTCCAGTACTTTGTCACCATGTCCTTGGTGTAGTCGTAATGGTAGATGAGCAGGCCGTGGTAGGGTATGTAGGCGTCCCAACCGGTCTTTTGACGATTTTCGAACACGTACCACTCAAAGCCGTCGGCCTCGGACAGGCCGGGCTGCGCATCAACATAGGCAGCGGTGTTGGTGGCCACATTGTCGAGTGTGACGTCCTCGGCCTTGTCGAGCTGCTTGAAGTCGGACTTTTTCATCCAGCCCATTTGCAGGCGCTCAAAGGCCATGAGGCCGGCCGGGGTGCGGCTGTTGTTGTTGTAACTGCCCGAGGCGTAGAGGCTGTAGGCGCCGGGATTGATGCCGATACCGCCGTCGTAGTCGTCGGTGTCGTACATGTCCTTGAGGCCGAGTATGTGGCCAAACTCGTGCACAAAGGTGCCGATACCGTCCATCTCGGTGCCGGTGGCGCCCACGAGTTCGGCCGATACCGAATAGTTGTTGACAGTGATGCCGTCAACCTTTACCGAGAGGTCGCCATCGTCGGTTATGAGGCGGTATGAGTGTGGCCACATGTCCTTGTCGTCGCCCGACGAGGCCTGGCTGTAACCGCCTATCACCACGTTGATGTTGTCCATATAGCCATCGCCGTCGTTGTCGAACTGTGCAAAGTTTATTTCGGGGTGATCGGCCTTGGCCTTCTGCACGGCCTCAACCACTGCGGCCTGGGGATTGACGTCGTTGCCGGTGCCGCCATAGTCGGCAGCATAGTAGGTGCGCTCATGGTCGAGCGTGTAGGGCCCGAGCACGGTAAAGTTTGGCACGAACTGCCCCATGGAGTTGTCGCGGTAGTAGTCCTTGACAGAGCCTGTGCCGCCACTGACGCTGTAGTTGTGCTCGTTGAGCCAACGGTCGAAGTCGTCGGCCGTAAAGTTGAACTCGCCGTCGCTGTACTTTACCAGCACTACCAGATACTGGCTTTCCTTGGCCTGGCCCGTGGCGGCGTCAACCTGGCGGTTGGTCACGCTGGGCGGCAGAATTTGCTTGACGGTGAGCGGACTGCGGCGCGTGGTGAGGCTGCGCAGCCACTGGGCGTCCTTGGTGCCAATGGGGCGCAAGGTGCTGACAAACTGGCTCTCGTCGGCCGGACGCACATTGGCATTGGTGGCACGGCACGCGGTTATGCGTCGCGTGCCTTTGGCCGCATCGGTCTGCACGTACTTGAAAAAGCCGTCCTTGTCGCGCTGTATTAGAAATCCGTCGGCAGTGGTGATGTAGTGAAAGTTTTCATCGCCATGCACCCTGATTACCAGCGTCGTGCCGTCGGGCTGCCTCACGGTGACGGGCTTTGGATTAGCCTTGATGGCCCATGCCGCACCTGATGCGCCTGCTAACAGACTTGCTGCGAGCAGATACCGTAATAGGTGTTTGTTCATATATAACTATGTTATTTTGGAGATTTGACTGTAACGGGTTGACAGGTTAACGGGTTGACGGGTTAAAGAGCAAGCATTCTTGCCCTTTAACCTGTTAACCCGTCGACCTGTCAACAGTTACACGTTACTTATTTCACAGATATCTTGACAGACTTGCCGCCTTGGGTGCGTACCACGTAGATGCCCTTTGGCACATTTACGCTGCCCTGGCCGTTGGCCACGATGCGGCCGGTGAGGTCGAACACACTCACGGGGTCGCCATTCACGGCCTCGACGCGGCTGCCGTTTACGCTGATGGCGCCATTGGCCTTGACTGCACCGATGGCCTCGACCACAGCCTTCTCGAAGGTGAGGGTGGCAGCTGTGCCTTCATTGGCCTGGTTCACCTTTATCAGATAAGTGCCGGCCTTGTTGGTTTCGCCGTCCACATTGTAGGTCAGTTCGGTGTAGGCCTGGTGGGTGCTTTCGTTGTAGCCGTTGCTTGAATAGGCCACAGCCGGTGTTGATGGCACACCGCTGCCGTCGGTGGCATACAGTTCGGCATACATGGTGTTGCCGGCCTCGGTGGCAAGCTTGAACTCGCCTTGTGCCAGGTCTACGCGGTACCAATGTACATCGCTGTAGCTTGATGCGCCAAAGGTGTAGCTGCCCGGTTCGAGCGTGATGGGCTTTGAGGCATCGCTGCCGGCCTCAATCTCGCTCTTGCTTATGGTGACGGGGGTGTCGCCATAGGTTTCGAACACCTCGAGAATGTACTTGCCGGGCTTTACGTCTAAGCCATTTACCACATACTTCAGCGCGCACGACTGCTTGCCGGTGGTGTAGTCGTAGTTGCTGTTGGCATAGGCCACGGGGTTGCCAGTGGCTTTGCCATCGCCATCGGTGGCATAGAGGTTTGAACCGAAGTAGGTGTTGGCGCTGCCATCAACTGATGTGATGTTTAACACGCATGGCTCGTCTATCTCGATGCTGTACCACAGGGGAGCGGTGCGGCTGGCCTTGCCAAAGGTGTAGTCGCCATCGGTCAACTTGATGGGGTTTGAGGCGTCCTCGCCAGGCAATGGGTCGGCAATGACAAATGACAGGTGTTTGCCCTTCTGCGCATCTTTGAGCACGAGGTTAACGTACACCACATCGCCGGCCTTTACAAATACGCTGCCCGAATAAACGTCTTCGGAGGTTGTGCCGGTTTGTACCGAGCCCTTGAAATTTTGCAGTGTGCCGGCCTTGCCCACCTTGACAAGCAACTGGTTGCTGCCCGAACCGCTCGTCATGTCGGTTGTGATGGTGAGTTTGCCCGACTTGGGTGCTACGTAGCTGTACCAGCGGTCGAAGGCCTCCTGCGGCAGTGCCACGCCCACTGAGTCGTAAGCTGCTGCGGGAACTGCCACCTCAATGGGGTTGTCGGCTGACTCACCCTTGGCAAAGTCTGTCAGCGAGAGGTCGAAGGTGGTGGCTGACTTCATGCCTGTGAACTTGATGAGGTATTGTGTGCCGGCCTGCACCTTGGTCTTAGTGACGGTGGCCGATTTTACAGCATCGTAGTTGGTGCTGCTGTTGGGATAGGTGGGGAAGGTTACATCGATGAACACCTCGGTGTCGATGTTGAGCCAACCGCTCTTGGCCGGGGTGTAGCTGTAATACTTTTCGATGCCACTGGCCAGCTCGTTCTCGCCATCAACTGCGGCTATGGGGTCGGTGGCCACATCGCCAGGACTTACGGCGTCGAGCGAGTAGTTGAAGGCAAAGCCATTGGTGCCCTCGTCGCACTGCCATGCTATGATGTAGGTGGTTTCGGCAGAGTTTTCAACATACTGGCGGAAACCTGTGCGGCCTGTTACCATGGGCGAATAGCTGCCCCACTGCTGGTTGTAAAGGTAGGCGTTGGTGTTGGTGCCCGACGCGGCATCAGAAATGCCCTTGGGGGCATTGACATTGATGTAATACTTGCCAGCCGGCACAACCAACTTGTAGTAATAGGTGCCGTTGCTCTCGGGCACGGTTTGGGTGCCGCCATGGCTGTCGAGGGTAATCGGATTGTCGAAGGTGTCGCCTGCCTTGGCTGCCTCGATGGTCATGTCGAAAGTTTCGTCGGCATCGGTGGCATAGGCCTTTTCAATGCAAACATAATATGCCTGGTTGGCCTGTGTGGCAAAACGCAACGCAAACTGGCCCGACACGGAGGCTGCGGGCATTTCGGAGGTTATCTGGTAGGTGTCGCTATACACCTTGATTGTGCCGCCGGGCAAACCGGCCTCGGAGCTGATGACGCCAAAGCCTGCTTTGTCTGCCGTAAACTTGTACCAGTACTTGCCGGTTTCCTTGGGCAGGGTGTTGGCACCGCTGGTGGCCTCGAACGGGAGGTCGTAGCTTGAGCCTTGTTTCATCACCACCTCTTCAAAGGTGGCATACAAGGGGTTGCTGGCTTCGCAACTTATATAATAGGTCTGGCCGGCCTTGACGTTGAGTTTGCCTTCGTAAGTGGTCGTATAGGTGGTTTGGTTGTAGTTGCTTGTCAAGTCGAAGCTCTTGGGATCGCCGTTCTCGCCTTCGCGCACCTTGGCGTTGGCCACATAGCCCTCGAAGGACATTTTAAGCACATCGTCGGCTTGCGCGGTATACTTTATATAGGTGGGCAGCGGGTTGTACGACCAGTATTGGTACTGCTCGTTATATGTGCCTTCGCGGTTGACGGGCACCACAAAGCGCTCCTTGGTGGCCTCGATGGCGGTGGCTATACTTGAGCCATCCACATTGGCGTCCTTTACCGAAGCAGTGAATTTGAGTTCCTTGGTGTTGATGCGCGCAATGACGTATATGGTCTGACCGGCCTTGACGGGGATAATGGTAGTCATGCCGTTGTCCGCACTGATGTAGGGCAGTGTGTTGCCTGTTGTGCCGTCAACACTTGCTGTAAAGGAGCCGCCTCCGCTTTCGTTATTCTTGGTAATGGTTAACAACTGTCCCTTGCCGTCGGAGGGTGCAGTATACTTGAAGTAAACGGTTGTTTCCTTTGCCTCGTCCTGGGTAAAGGTGTTTTCGCCTGATGCTATCAGGTCCTTAGCCGTTTCGGCCGTGGTCTGAGCATTTGCACACAGGGCTGCGAGCCCCATCATGCCAACGAGTAATGGTCTTTTCATAAGCATATAGAATTTTGAATATTGTTGTCTGTAACACTTTGATACCGCAAATATAAGGCTACATGGCACGTATTTGCAAAAATTAAGGGGGATATAAAGGGGAGGGTATTCCTGTACTTGTCTTTCAGCGCAATGGCGTAACTTGTTCACTCTCAAGTCTTTTATAGCTGTAACGCGCAGCCAACCGTAGGGGATATATGTTAAGATTTGCAGTGACGTGGCGGCGTTATTTTAAGAATTACCATTTGAACAGAATAGCGCGCCTAACATATCAAAGTGTAATATTTACTTCTTTTTGAATTACAACTCGCAAAAAGTGCCTATATTTGTCACAGGAATGCCTCACACGGCCGCAAAAGCGCAAAAAAGGCCGTTTTCATCGGTAAAACAACTTGATATGACACAACAACCCAACACTTGCCACATAACACTTTTGGCCAAGTGCCTGGCCACTCGCATCACACTGCTGTGCGCTCTGTGCCTGGCGGTGTGCCACGCTGTGCCCGCACTGGCGGCCACAAGCGACAAGGCCCGCCAACTGGTGCGACAGGCAGCCAATGCCGCCGTACACAAGGATTACCGCCAATCGTCAGCGCTGCTTTTCAAGGCCCGCAGCGAGGCCGAGGCGGCTGCCGACTACGACCAACTGTTCTGGGTATACACTAACTTGGGCATCAACCAAGCGGAATTGCTTAACTATGCCGATGCGCTGCAACACTTTACAAAAGCGTATCAGATTGCTACCGAGCACCTTGACGAACGGCGGGTGCTGAGCATTCGCAACAACATTGCCGGCCTTTACATGATGAACCACGAACAGAACAAGGCTCTGGCTGAGTACACCAAAATATATACGGACATCAAAGGCAGCAGCGACAGTGTGTTTACTGGCGGGTGTGCGCTTAACATTGCCACTCTGCTCACCGACAAACACCAATATGCCCAAGCACGGCCTTACATAGAGCAGGCCGAACTGCTGCTCGGGAGCTATGCCGAGAACCGCGCTGCGCTTGTTACCCTGCGCACCGACTACTTGCTCGGTACGGGCAACACCGAGGGGGCTTACCGCCTGGTGGCAGACGCCCAAACGAAATACCCTGCATTGCAACACAATGCGGACATTCTGTATCTGCGGGCACGCACGGCCCTGATGCGTGCGCTTGCCAACGAGGCTGTGGCGCAAGGGCGCCTGGCTCTGGCTCAGCCTGGGATTGATTTGTCGATGAAAAGGGCTATTTTCGAACTTCTGTCGCAAGCATACAGCATGCAGCAATGTTACGAACAGGCGCTTGCTTGCAAGGATTCGGTGGTGGCGGTGAGTGATGCTCTGTCAAACCTTACGGGGCAAAAGCTCTACGAGGCACGTCAAATTCAGTTTGATATATGGCAAAAACAACAAGAGATTGACAATTACAAAAAGCGACACGCGCTTGAGATGGCGCTACTTGTTGTGGTGCTGATTGCCAGCGGTGCGTTGGTGTGGGCCTTGGTGGTTAAAACAAAGAATGCGCGCCAGCAACGCAAACTGGCACACATGGAACTGGAACACGAACAAGTACAGCGCGAGGCGCTGCAGCAAAAGCTGGCTAACGAGCAGGCTGAACAGGAGCAGAGCCGGCGCACCATCGAACAGCGCAGCCGCGAACTGATGTCTAAAGCCATGCAGGCGGCTAACCGCAACGACTCGCTGCGCGAACTGCTGCACACGCTCGAAACAGACAGCGGACTCGACCTTGACAAACGGCCCGAACTGAAACGCACACTGGCGGCCTTGCGCCACCAACTTGACTCGACGGTGGAGTGGAAGGACTTTACCACTTACTTTGAACAGACTAACGGACAGTTTCTGCAGCAGCTCAAACACCTGCACCCTACCCTCACCGCCAACGAACTGCGCTACTTGTCGCTGGTGTATATCAATCTGTCGTCGAAGGAGATTGCCTTGCTGCTTAACATCACGCCCGAATATTGTAAGAAGAAGAAACAACAAGTGGCACGCAAAATGGGGCTTACCGACCCACGAACGCTCTACGCTTACTTGACGGGCAGCGAGGTTATGGGGTGAAGAAACGGCCACATGACAGTTTTTTGTCATTTTGCCTACACTCTGCACTTTTTACCTGCACTGCACTGATTATCAATGCGTTACGGAGTGTAGGTAAGTCTGCATTTTGCATACACACTACCTGCACTTGCCTACAATCTTTCTACACTTACTTGCACTTGCTTGCACTTTTGTCTGCACTTCTTACACTTTATCTACACTTACTTGCACTCGCTTGCATTTTGTCTGCACTTACTTGCACTTGCTTTCATTTTATCTACACTTACTTGCACTCACTAACACTTTGTCTACACTCGCTTACACATTTGCTTACTGGCATAAGTACGCGCGTTTTTTACACAAATACGTGTAAAGATATAAGTATAATTGTGCTTCGGCCATGCCTGGTAGCGCGTTCACTTATGATTGTTGGCGTTGCCTGCATTGGGCGGCAGGCGTGCCGGTTGCTCCAACTGAAATTTCTCTCCCCCGTAACAGGACAGCCACGGTGCTACAACCATCTTTTCGCACACACTACTGTGTGGGATAAGCATAGTTTCCTCGTTTTGCTTCTGTTGGCAAAACAACTAAAGGCGAGCTACTCAGTTCCTGGGTAGCGCAGAGTGCAAGTGTGTAGTGTAGGCAAAGTGTAAGTGTGTAGGCAAAGTGCAGGTATACCTACACTCTGCAACGCATTGATTATCAACGCAGTGCATGCAGAAAGTGTAGGGTGCAGACAAAATCAACAAATTCAATTCATTGGAGAGGGGACGCCACAAACACGCTGCCAAGAAACGCTAGCATAAAACGCTAGCATCAAACGCTACCACAAGACGCTACCTCTAATGGGGGCGACGCGTCTCGCGTCGGGGAAAGATGCAGCTGTTATTTAGCAGA
>ERZ1034680.457-NODE-457-length-20316-cov-7.667440_pt1 | contig 20316 bp, 10 predicted proteins | sample MGYA00520639_ERZ1034680 | MGnify/ENA primary metagenome ERZ1034680 (study PRJEB33766, sample SAMN09781760) | gut metagenome | biome: gut microbiome | host: Homo sapiens | place: Madagascar | study: EMG produced TPA metagenomics assembly of the PRJNA485056 data set...
TTTATATACTAACCCTCTAAACCTTCCAATCATTATGCTCGTAAAGACTTATTCTGCTGCTGTAAACGGCCTTGACGTCACCACTGTAAGAGTGGAGGTCAACATCGTGCCGGGCGTCATGTATCACCTTACCGGACTGGGCGACACCGCCGTACGCGAGGGTCGCGACCGCATTGCATCCGCTCTACAGTTCAACGGATATAAGTTTCCGCACGGCGACATCACCATAAACCTTGCTCCAGCTGACCTTCGGAAGGAGGGAAGCTCCTTCGACCTGCCGCTTGCCATTGCCATACTGGCGGCAAGCGGAGCCATTGTCAGCAACTCGCTCGACCAATATATGATGGTGGGCGAACTGGGACTGGACGGTACGCTGCAACCTATAAAGGGTGCGCTCCCGATAGCCATAAAGGCGAGAGCGGAGAAACTGAAGGGACTGATTGTGCCGAAGCAGAACGAGCGCGAGGCGGCTGTGGTAAACAATCTGGAGGTGTATGGCATGAACAACATCATGGACGTCATCAAGCTTATCACGGGTGCTGCAGAATACGAGCCGACCTTTGTCGACACACGGCGCGAATTCTACGAGCAGCAGTACAGCTTCGACCTCGACTTTGCCGACGTGCGTGGTCAGGAGAGTGTCAGACGCGCGCTGGAAGTGGCAGCAGCGGGCGGACACAACCTCATCATGGTGGGACCTCCGGGTTCAGGCAAGTCGATGATGGCAAAGCGTCTGCCTTCCATCCTTCCCCCGTTGTCGCTCGCCGAAAGCCTCGAAACCACACAGATACACAGCGTGGCGGGCAAGCTGCAGCGCGGCACATCGCTCATATCGCAGCGCCCGTTCCGAGCTCCGCACCACACCATCAGCGAAGTGGCGTTGGTCGGCGGCGGCATCAATCCGCAACCCGGCGAAATATCGCTGGCTCACAACGGCGTGCTCTTCGCAGACGAACTGCCCGAATTCAACAAGAAGACGCTCGAAGTGTTGCGTCAGCCGCTCGAAGACCACAAGATAACCATCTCGCGCTCCAAGTACACCGTAGAGTTCCCCTGCTCCTTCATGTTCATCGCCTCCATGAATCCATGCCCGTGCGGCTACTTCAACGACCCTACGCACAACTGCTGCTGTTCCACGGGGCAAATCCAGCGCTACATGAACAAGATATCAGGACCGCTGCTCGACCGCATTGACATCCAGTGCGAGATAACACCCGTACCGTTCAAGGACATCTCGAAGTCAGAGCCGGGCGAACCAAGCGCAGCCATCCGTGAGCGTGTCATCAAGGCACGCGACATCCAGACGGCACGCTTCAAGGAATATCGCGGCATCCACTGCAACGCGCAGATGACCGAGCGCATGATTCATCAGTTTGCAGAACCCGACGAACAGTCCATCGCTCTCCTGCGCACCGCCATGGAGAAGTTCTCGCTCTCCGCCCGCGCCTATAACCGCATCCTGAAAGTGGCACGCACCATCGCCGACCTCGCCGGAGCCGAAAACGTACAGTCGCAACACATAGCCGAAGCCATAGGTTACCGCAATCTGGACCGCGGCGACTGGGCAGAGCGCAGAATATACTAACAGACAATCCGTCCTCAAGCAATACCTCATCAAGGGATACGTCATCAATCAGCAGATAAAGCTCGACCGATATAACGAGCTTAAGGACGTGGTGCGGCTCCGTCGAATACAATATTTGCATTTCTAACGCTCAATACTATGAGTTGAACGCACAACAAAATCTTTGGTGCGAAATTCTTGAGTTTTGAGCGTGCAGCGATAGTATGCTGACATACAGCTGATTATGCTGCTGAGAAGAGAAGTGTGCAATGAATGACGGAGCCAAAAAGCATCATTTGGTTGCAATAGCGCCACTTTTACACTCCAATAGTGCCACTTTTATCATGCAATAGCGCCACTTTTACACTCTAATAGTGGCGCTATTGCATGATAAAAGTGGCGCTATTGTTAAGCGTGGGTGCCGTTCAGACAGCAGAACACCGTAAAAACAGCAAATCAGAACTCTAGAATCAATTTTTATTTTGTAACAGGTTTTTACCATTTGTACGATATTTGCATAGTGGACATTAAGACGTTTTTGACAAGAAGACATGAAGAACATGTTTTAGGCAAGAAGGAAATGCTTTAATACAATTCTTAACTATGCATCGGACCATCATTCCGACTATTTTGCGTATCTTTGCAGGATATATCGCTAATAAACTTTAAGCCGAATATTCAACTAACAACATATTCTGAAATGAAACAACTGTTACTTACTCTCGCCGTGGCAGGCATGTCACCATGCTTCATCTACGCGGCGCAGACAGCCAAAACAGCCGTGCAACCCACTTTCACAGAGTGGCACGACACGTACGTGAACAACGTAAACCGTTTCCCTATCCGCACTTCATTCTTCGCATACGAAACTCGCGACGCTGCTCTCAAGGCAGACCGCAAGGCTTCTGCAAACTATCTCTCCATCGAGGGCGACTGGAGATTCAACTGGGTGGCTAATGCCGACCAGCGTCCTACCGACTTCTTCAAGGAAGGATACGACGACTCGAAGTGGAACACCATGAAGGTGCCCGGCATCTGGGAGATCAACGGATACGGCGACGCGGAATACGTGAACGTAGGATTCGCATGGCGCGGACACTTCAAGGACAATCCGCCTGAAGTGCCCGTGAAGGACAACCACGTGGGATCATACCGCCGCACCATCAACATTCCCGACTCTTGGGACGGTCGTCAGGTGATTGCACATTTCGGAAGCGTAACATCCAACATCTATCTCTGGGTGAACGGCAAGTTCGTAGGTTATGCAGAGGACTCGAAGTCGGCAGCCGAATTTGACATCACTCCATACCTCAAGAAGGGCGACAACCTCTTCGCTTTCCAGACATTCCGCTGGTGCGACGGATCGTACTCGGAGGACCAGGACTTCTGGCGTCTCTCAGGCGTGGCTCGCGACTGCTTCCTCTACTCACGTTCGCAGACTGCCCACATTGACGACGTACGCGTAACGCCGGACCTCGACGCACAGTATAAGAACGGCACACTTGCCGTAAACGTAAAGGGTAAGGGCAACGCCAAATTCGTCATTGACCTCATCGCTCCCGACGGCGACATCGTAAGCCGCAAGATTCTCAACACCACGAAGGTGAAGAAGAAGGCTGGCAAGAAGGTTGCAGAGATAAATGCCACCGTCAAGTTTGACGTGGAGAACCCGCTGAAGTGGACTGCCGAGACTCCGAACCTCTACAAGGTGGTGGTTACTGTGCAGCAGAACGGCAAGGACGTAGAGTCTGTACCCGTACGCACGGGCTTCCGCAAGGTGGAGATAAAGAACCGTCAGATTCTCATCAACGGTCAGCCGGTGCTCATCAAGGGCGCTAACCGTCACGAAATCGACCCCGACGGAGGATACGTCATCTCACGTGAGCGCATGGTGGAGGACGTTAAGCTCATGAAGCAGTTCAACGTCAATGCTGTCCGCACATGTCACTATCCTGACGATCCTTACTTCTATGACCTCTGCGACGAGTATGGTCTGTACGTATGCGCAGAGGCAAATCAGGAGAGCCACGGCTTCTTCTATGAGAAGGACGCCATCACCACCACCCCACTCTTTGCCACACCGATAATGGAACGAAACGTGCACAACGTGCACAACCAGTATAACCATCCGTCGGTAATCTACTGGTCGATGGGTAACGAGACAGCCGACTCGAAGAACTTCTCAGACGTGAAGAAGTGGATTAACGAGTTCGACCCCACCCGTCCCGTACATTGGGAGCGTGCCATCCTCGGCGACAACACCGACATCTACGGCGAGATGTATATTACGCCCGAGGCTGCAGAAAAGTATGCCAAGGATCCGAAATACACCAAGCCGATGATTCATTGCGAGTATGCTCACGCTATGGGCAACTCTTGCGGCGTCATGAAGGACTATTGGGACATCATACGCAAGTATCCTACATATCAGGGCGGCTTTATCTGGGACTTCGTCGACCAGGGACTGAGAGGCAAGGACAAGGACGGCAACATGATTTACAACTACGGCGGCGACTTCAACTCATACGACCCGTCGGACAACAACTTCAACTGCAACGGATTTATCTCGCCGGACCGCAAGCCGAATCCCGAGGCTTATGAGGTTGGCTACGTCTATCAGAACATCTGGACTTCTCCGAAGGACCTCACCGGCGAGAAGAAGGTGAGCGTGTATAACGAGAACTTCTTCCGTGCGCTTGACAACGTATCGCTCTCTTGGGCAATCGTAGCCGACGGCGTGGAGCGTCAGAACGGCACCATAGCCGACCTCTCGAACATCAAGCCGCAGACCTCAGCAGACGTGGTTCTGCCCTATAACCTCAAGGACTATAGTGACGCCAAGGACATCCAGCTCAACGTGGAGTATCGCCTTAAGAAGGACGAGGGACTGCAGAAGGCTGGCGACATCGTGGCTTACCAGCAGCTGCCCATCCGCGAATTCAAGGGCACTGACCTTGCTGTAACAGCCGCAGAGACCAAGGCTGTGAAGGTGACGGACAAGAAGAAGGAAGCCAATGTGACGCTCGCTGCCGAGAACTTCACATTAGCGTTCGATCGTGCCACGGGCTTCATCACCAAGTATGAGGTGGGAGGAAAGTCATTGCTCGGCAACGGCGGCTCTCTGAAGCCTAACTTCTGGCGTGCCGTGACGGACAACGACATGGGCGCTAACGTCCAGGAGAAGTTCGCTGCATGGCGCGATCCGCAGATGAAGCTCACATCGCTGCAGGTGGACAAGAAGGCAAAGACCGTTACTGCCACATACAACCTGCCGGAGGTAAAGGCTGATCTGACCATCGCTTACCGCGCTACCGAGAACGGCACGCTCAACGTGACACAGTCGCTGAAGACCACACCGGGAGCTGAAATGCCTGAGATGATGCGCTTCGGTATGGTGATGAACCTGCCTTACGCAATGGACCAGGCAGAATGGTACGGTCGCGGACCGGTGGAGAACTATTCTGACCGCAAGCTCTCTCAGAACGTCGGCATCTATAAAGCCACAGCAGACCAGCTGTTCTATCCGTACGTTCGTCCGCAGGAGACGGGTACGATGAGCGACCTCAGATGGTGGAACATCAAGGACAACAACGGCTTCGGATTGCGCATCGAGAGCGACGCGCTCTTCTCTGCTTCTGCTCTCCACTACGACCTTTACACGCTGGACGAGGGTAAGGAGAAGAATCAGCGCCACTCACAGTCGCTGCCAAAGTCGCAGTACACCAACCTCTTCGTCGACCTCGTGCAGGCTGGTGTCGGCGGTGTAGACTCATGGAGCGATTGGGGACGCGCCCGCAAGGGTCATCGTGTGGAATATAAGGACTACACCTTCTCATTCCGCATCTCTCCCAAGACTCTATACTAAGAACTACAATATAAGTAGATAAACAGAAAAACGGCAATTACGTGAAGCCTTGACTTCGTGTAATTGCCGTTTTTTATTATGTCTTGCTCACGCAAGCAATGTTATTTCTTCTCCGTCTTGTCGTCTTCCTTCGTCTCTGGATGGATGATTTTCTTGACGGTTTCGCCGATAGGAAGCTGGTCGAGAACGCCGAGACTCGGCGCTACGGTCTTCACCAACGAGTTGAGGAAGTTGCTTGTTGCGCCGTCGCCACCGTCGAAAACGGTGACATTGCCGAGCTGCATCTTCTCGAATGCCTTGACCTGCTCGCCTGCAATCTCCTTCCACTGGTCCACCATCTTGTACTGGATGGCGATGGCAGGATTAGATTCGGCAGCCTTCACCATGGCCTGGAAACCGTCAGCCTCAGCAAGGAGCGACATCTTCTTACCCTCTGCCTCAGCCTCAAGCTTCATGCGGATGGCCTTTGCTTCAGCCTCTGCCTGGGCGAGAGTGGCCTTAGCCTTAGCCTCAGCCTCACGTATAACCTTCTCTGCCACGGCGTCAGCCTGAAGTATGGCCTCCTGCTTTGCCACCTCTGCAGGCACAATCTTCTCCGCCTTAAGAGAAGATTCCACCTTCATTGCCTTGGCTTCCTCCACCTCCTTCTGTGCCTTCTCACGTGCCGTCTGTACGGCTGCCTCTGAGCGAGCCGAAGCCTCACCGGCCTCCTTGTCGGCATTGGCCTGCGTTACCGAAAGCTGAGCATTAGAGAGAGCTATCTCCTTCTGAGCCTCATTGCGTCCTATAGCAGCCTTCTTCTTAGCCTCAGCCTGCTTTATCTCCATATCGGAATTAAGCTCTGCTATGCGGCTTTCCTTGGCAGTATTTGCCTGCTCCACATTGATGTTCTTCTCCGCCTCGGCACGAGCCACCTGCGATTCCTTCTCGGCATTGGCCTGAGCCACCTGCGAAACGCGCTCCTTATCGGTCTGGGCCACGCTGATTTCCTGCTCCTTACGCGTAGCGGCGATAGCCACTTCCTGGTCCTTGCGGGTTTCAGCCACGCGTGTCTCGCGCTCCTTTATCTGGTTGGCAATCTTGATTGCACCTAACTTCTCCTGCTCCTCTATGTTGGCTTGAGCCTCGTTCTGCGCCTTCGATTCTGCCTCCTTACCCAGGTTTACGATATAGTTGGCGGCGTCGCGGATGTCGCTGATGTTGATGTTCATCAGATACAGACCGAACTTGCGCAGCTCCGTATCGATATTGTCCTTCACCTTTGCAAGGAACTTGTCGCGGTCAGAATTGAGTTCCTCAATGGTCATATCGGCGATTACAAGACGCATCTGACCATATACCACGTCGGTGATGAGATTCTGCTTGTCGTCCATTGAGAGCCCGAGCATACGCTCTGCGGCGTTCTGCATCACCTCCGGGTCGGTGCTGATGGCTACGGTGATGGTCGTCGGAACGTCCACACGGATGTTCTGGGCAGAGATGGCGCCCGTAAGCTTACAGTCTATCTGCATCGGCTTCATCGAAAGGAAGTCGTAGCCCTGAATGATAGGCCACACGAAAGCAGCGCCACCATGATAGAGTTTGGCGGATTTTGTGCCGCCGGTCTTACCGTAAACGACGAGCACCTCGTCAGATTTACACTTACGATAGCGCGATAACACGCCAATTATGCCAAGCAGTACCACCACTACGAGCACCGCGGCAAGAATAAGAACGTTTGTTTCCATGTTATAGAAATAATGTATTTAAGAATTATGTATTATCTTATCGTGTCAACCTATGAAATACTTGTTGTCCCTGTATTCCTTTACCGTAACCACCTCGTCGGTCTTATAGTCCGTACGTCCCGACTCAGACACCACGTCAAGTTCGCGTTCGGCTCCGTCACGATTTACGAATACAGTATAGCGTCCGTCGCCCTGATTGATGTAGATGCGCCCTGCCCTACCCACTATGCTCACGGGCGGTTCGGGCTTGCGCAGGTTCTGCAAGCGGAAAGCAAGCATGTAGGTATAGAACAGCACCAGCATAAACACCATTCCTACCACCACAGCCAATGCGTACGTATACCATGCGTCGCCGACGAACAGCACCTTTGTCCATCCGAAGCCGATAAGAAAGTGGATAAGACCCTTGAAGGAGAACAGACTGCCAAGGTCGAAGTCGACGTTTGTGTCGCCGTCAACGTCGATGTCTAATCCTCCGAAGAAGATGGAAATGACAAACTGAAGGAGGAATATTCCCGTAGACACAAGTGCCAAGAGCATGAATATTTCGGATGTTGCCATAAGGTTGTAAGGTTTTAGTTTTATTAATATAGCAAATTTACATAATTAATTCGATATACGTAACAAATAAAAGATAAATTTAAGAAAAACATATCTGACATTCAAGTATTTTGTGTAAGTTTGCAAAGTAAAGTCTTAACTCAACATTTAGCGATATGAATTCATTGAAAGATAGATGCATACGATTTGACTGGGCCATTAAGCGACTGTTGCGTCAGAAGGCCAACTTCGACGTGCTGGAGGGTTTTCTTACCGTCTTCCTCAACGAAAAGGTAAAAATAATGGAGATTCTCGAAAGCGAAGGCAATCAAGTATCTGCCGACGACAAGTTCAACCGCGTGGATATCAAAGCCAAAAACTCGAAGGGAGAGATAATCATTGTGGAGGTGCAGAATACGAGCGAGCTATATTATCTCGAACGTATCCTCTACGGTGTGGCTAAAGCAATAACCGAACACATAAAGCTCGGCAATACTTATCAGGAAGTGAAGAAGGTCTACTCCATCAGCATTCTCTACTTCGACCTCGGTCGTGGCTCCGATTATCTGTACATCGGACAGAACAATTTCGTGGGTGTCCATACCAAAGACCACCTTGTCATCAGCACTAAAGAGGAGGGTGTCATCAAGCCTAAATACCCGGCAGAGATATTCCCCACATACTATCTCGTGCGTGTGAACAACTTCAATGAAGTGGCAAAGTCGCCGCTTGAAGAATGGATGCGTTATCTCAAGGAAGGAGTGATTAACGAAAAGACCACAGCCCCGGGTCTGCGCGAAGCACGCGAGAAACTCCAATACTACTCTATGAGCGACGCCGAACGCTACGCATACGACGAGCATGTCAATGCCGTAATGATTCAGAACGACGTGCTCGGAAATGCCCGTGCAGAGGGACGAGCCGAAGGACGTGCGGAAGGCGAGCATAACAAGGCTATGGATATAGCCAAAAATCTGAAGAAGATTGGTATACCGGTTGAGCAGATAATCAATGCAACGGGATTGACCAAAGACGAAATCGACGCTATAATGTAAGCGTAACAATACAAGAGGGTGTGCATTCCGTGTTTCTTTGCTTTTATTTCCTGCAAAGAAAACATGGAATGCACACCCTCTTAAGCTTTTATTATTCTATCTATTTGCTTTTCTTATTCCACCAAATCCTTCTTGGGCAATACCAGATTGAGTATTACGGCGAGGAGGAACACCACTGCTACGCAGTTTTCGGCGAAGACGGTGCGGATGATCTCAGGGAAGATGGCAAACATGCCGGTGGCTTGTGTGAAGCCAAGACCGATGCTGAGCGACAGACTTACTATAACCATGTTGCGCTGAGAGAAGCCTGCACGTGCCATCATGCCGAATCCGGCGAAGAGAATGCTACCGAACATCATGATGGTGCAACCGCCGAGAACTGCCTGCGGGATGGTGGTGAGGGCGTATCCAACTACTGGGAACACGCCACCGAGAATCATAACCACGGCTCCAACGGCAATGGTAAAGCGGTTTACGACGCCCGAAATGGCTGCAAGACCGACGTTCTGGCTGAACGATGTGATTGGCGTACAACCGAAAATGCCCGACAATGAACTAACGAAACCGTCACAACAAATGGCTGATCCCATCTCTTTTGTTTCAGGATCGCGGTGCAAAGCACTGTTGCAAAGGGCGGAAGTATCGCCGATGGTCTCAGTTGCAGAAACAAGATAGACAGCCACTACGGAAAGAATGGCGCCGATATTAAACTCCGGTGTGAAGGGAAGGAGGCGAGGCAAGGCGATGATTGACTGACCTGCAATGCCACTGAAGTCGACCATTCCCAGGCAGCAAGCCAACACATAGCCCACCAAAAGACCTACGAGAACGGAGAGAGAACGGAGAAATCCCTTTGCGAAAACCTGGCAAAGGAGGCAGGCAAGGAGCGTAACGCTACCCACAATCCAGTTGTTAAGGCTGCCGAAGTCGGCTGCACCCACTCCACCGGCAAACGAATTGGCACCAATGGGAAGCAGCGAGAAACCGATGGCGGTCACCACTGTGGCTGAAACTACGTGCGGAATAAGCTTTATCCAGTACTTGACGAAGAGTCCGAGGAAGCCTTCCACAAGACCACCGATGATGACAGCGCCGATAAGCGTGCCCATACCGTAAGCGCCGGCAAGGCTGATAGCGAGCGAAAGGAACGTGAAGGAGATGCCCATGACGATGGGAAGGCGCGAGCCGATACGCCAGACGGGATAAAGCTGCACAAGCGTACCGATACCGGCTATCACCATACAGTTCTGAATAAGGGCGGCACTGACTGCGCTGTCCAGTCCCACGGCTCCCGCAAGAATCATAATTGGCGTAATGTTGCTGACGAACATCGCCAGCACGTGCTGCAGCCCGAACGGGAGAGCTTTCCCGATGGGCACTCTACCGTCAAGCTGATAGAGATTGTCGATTGAATTTTTCATATCGCTAAATGATGTAAAATTTGTGTATGGCTGCAAAATTACAAAAAAAAGACCACAAAAACTGTACGTTCTTGTGGTCTATTGCGTTTGTCGTTGTAAAAACAAACCCTACCTATTATTATTCAACCTTATCTGCTTATACAATTCTAACTCATTCAGCTATCTACGTCTATCCATTCCTAACCGACCACGGTTATTTGTGTCTATACATTTCCTGACCGAAGCAGGGTCTGTTTTCGCGTTGCGATTATTTCACCTCAATCTGACGTGAAGCTTTCTCCTCCTTCTTCTCAATCTTCGGAAGGTCGATGGTGAGCACACCGTCGCTGACGTTGGCTGCAATCTTCTCCTTGTCTACATCGTCAGGAAGCAGAAGAGTCTGCTCGAACTTTGAGTATGAGAACTCGCGACGGAGATAATGTTCTTTCTTGTTCTCGTCCTTCTTCTCATCCTTATGCTCCATCTTGATGTGAAGGTTGCCATCGGCGTCGACGTTAATGTTGAAGTCGCCCTTCTTCATTCCTGCGGCTGCAAGCTCTACTGTATAGTCGTGCTCAGTCTCTTTAACGTTGATGGCTGGTGCGGTGGCATTTGTACGCGGCATGAAGTCGGTATCAAAAAAGTCATTGAAAACTTCAGGCATCCAAGTATTTCTCATTACTGGTAACATATCAAAAACCTCCAATTATATTTTAGTTGTTTTATCTTTTCTTTGCTCCCCTCGGGCTTCCGCCTTCGGTTTGCACTATCTCTAATGCAACTTGCATGCCAACGTCACAACCGTGAGGCTTTGCTGTTAAACAGTAAAGCGAAATATCAAACAAATAGACAAATAGTCAGAATATTCAGACAATCAGTCACAAAACATTGACAAATAGTCAGAAACAAAAGATAATCAATAAGCTTGCGTTCGTGGGTGCGTGGCTACGGCGAGACGCCATAGCCTCCTATGTTTGTTTCTGACTTGGTGTAATAAAAAAATCCCGGCTCCTTTTTGTTTCGGAACCGGGATTTCCCTTTATGTTATGTTCTGCGGATGTGCCGTCAAAGGGTCACACCTACCGAACCGTGTCATTTACTTGATGACAACCTTCTTCACCTTGCCGTCAGCAGTGCGAACGATGTTCAGACCCTTCTGCAGCTTGCTGATCTTAACGCCGTCAACAGTGAAGAGCTCTGCGTTAGCAGCCTCAGCGTTAATGCTGTCGATGCCGTTGGTAACGTCCTTAACCACGAGAGTAGCGTCGTAGATGCCACCACCGTTGTTGAGGATATTGTTGCCAGAAACAACGCAACCACCAGCGTCTACGCTGTTCCAGTCTACCTTGAAGCGGATGCGGTATGTACCCTCCTCTGCAGGAGCTGTGAACGAAGGCAGCGGGTTAACGTTACAGTTGTTGCTTACTGTCTCGCCCTTAGAGTTGAGACCGGTTGAACCATTAGAAGCGCTGTAGAAGCTGTAAGATACAACCTCAGTGCCAGTCTGGTCGTCGCTGTCAGCGTTGAATGAGAACTGCTTGTCGTTGTTGAGGTCTACGTATACGTAACCGTGCATCCACTCGCCAACATAACCGATAGCCGGAGTTACCTCAGCACCCGGAGTTACGGTGAAGCTCTGTGCTGTAAGATCCTCGTAGCCATTCATTGTCTTGCCGAACTCGATGGTCTGTGCCTGACCGTTAACGGTGAGCGATACAGATGTAGAGTAGCGGCTGGCGTGAGTCTGCTTAGCGTCCTTCTCGAAGTTGATAGCATAATCCTCCTTCGGCTCCTCAGGCTGATCATAGTTGAACTCGCCGTCATAGCTGAATGTATTGCCAGAGATGTTGAGAGCCATCTTGATTTCGTTCTCAGAAACGTTAACAATCTGGAACATAGCACCTACTTCCTCTTCTTCACCAAAGAACTCATTTGTAGCAGCATCAGGCTGAGCCACAATCAGAGTCTCCTCTGTCTCTACAGTGCCGCCTTCGTCGTACGGAGTGGCACGCTGCTCAGTACCGGTGAACACGAGGTCAGCGGTCTGCTCGTTGAGAGTGATCTGCTTGAGAGTGATCTTGTATGTATCGTCGCTGTACTTAACTACGTTTACAGTAGCCTCGTCAGCCTGGAAGAGATTCTCCTCGCTCTCTGACTCAGAATCGTAGATGCGGAGGTTGCTGGTGTAGTCCTTGTTAGATACCTCAGTTGCGGGAACCTTGTAGTTGAACTCGCCCTCATAACCGAATGTCTCGCCGATGAGGTAGAAGGTCATTGTGATGTTCTCGTCGTCAGTATCCTTCCACATGAATGTAGCACCGTCAAGTGCGCCACCAAGCACCTCAAGTGTAGCCTCGTCAGCTGTGCAAGAGATGGTGTTCAGTGTAGTTGTAGCTGTGCCCTCACCCTCTGTAGCCTCAGGAGCCTTGCCTGTGAATACGAGGTCAGCAGTCTTGTTGTTGAGAGTAATCTGCTTGAGAGTTACCTTGTATGTCTCGTCGCTATACTTAGTGATGTTCACAGTAGCCTCATCCATTGTAACGATGTCGCCACCGAATACAGCGTCAGCAATGCGGAGGTTGCTTGTGTAGTCCTTGTTAGAAACCTCAGTAACCTCAGGTGTTACGTTCTCCAAATCCACAACAGTCACATACTTGATAGTAGCGTTGCTGCGGTTAGCGCCTTCCTTCGAGCCGATGTTGATGCTTGTTGTTGTCCAGAAGTCAGATGTGAGATCCTTCCAGTCACCGGTAACACCACTGTAGAGACCGTTGAACGACTCGCCGTCGATGGTGCAGCCATTAGCCTTAGAAAGCTCGATGCGTACTGTGCCAGCCTCAACGCCATCGTGTGCGTCAGAAACGGGGTGATCGCCGCCAGTTGTAAGGTAGTCAGCCTTCATGCGCTTAGCAGACTTGGTGTAGTAGAAGTGCCAGCCACCTATCTTCCATGCGCCAATGTTCTCGCCTACAGAGAGGATGTTCTCGTTAGCTGTATAATCACCGCAAGTAGAGAGGTCGATAACAGCAACGAGCTTCTGAGTGTTCCAGTCGATAGGAATGTTGGTCCACTCGAATGACTCACCGTTAGGAGCGAAGTCAACAGAACCGTCTACGGGGAAGCCCTCAATCTCAGGCTTGGGCTGAGGAGCAACGTAGTCGGGGTCTGTACCTACAGTATACTTATCGCCATTAGCAGCCACCATGTCGATGAAGATCTTCTCTACGTCGTCCTTGGTGTAAAGAACAGCCTTGACATCATAGTTCATCATGCTTACCTCGGTAGTACCGGTGTATGTGGTGCGGTCCTTCTCGTCAGTACCCTTTACAAGGTCAGAAGACTTGATGGTCTGGTTGGCATTGTCGAATACCACTGACATGTTGATAGTGCCGTCAGACATCTCGTTGATGGTAACGTCAGCCAAGTCGAGAGGAATGGTTGTACCATACTGAGTGATGAAGATGTTGTCTGTGAACTTCTTAGAATCCACAACCTCAACAGGCTCTGTCCAGTCAAGACCTACCACCTCTACATACTTATATGTAGCGTTGCTGCGGTTTTCGCCCTGTGTAGATCCGAATACGAGGTCGTTGTAAGTGAGAAGCTTAGCGTAGTCGCTTGCCTCGAATGCCAATGTGCCGTCGATATAAACGCCATCCTGACGAAGCTCAACGCGAACGTTAGAAGGATCATTTACCTGAACGTACTTTGTCGGAGTTACGCTGAGGTCATCGCTGTTGCGGAACTGGATAGTGAATGTGTTGGTTAATTGCACATTAGCAGTACCATTCCATACATAAGCATCCTTTGTGTAATAGAAATGGAGAGAAGCTCCGTTAGAAGTGTTCCACTCTGCAAGGTTAGCAGCATTGTTAGAGAATGACAAGGCATTCTCATTAACGCCCTGACAAGTAGTCATATCCAGCTTTGCCACAACCTTGTGTGTGTCCCAGTTGATGGTGAAAGGCTTAGCCTCGATTCTTGCGCCGTTAGGAGTAAGACCTGCCTCTACGAGCGGACCCTCTGTTGTCTCAACTACACCGCCACCGCCGGTAGAACCGAAGTCGTCAACACCAAACTCAGCAGAGATAAGAGACTTATAGTATCCACCAATCTTTGCAGAGAACTTGGCATAAGCCTTCTCATCATTAAACTTGGCTAACAAAGTGGCATCCTCACCAGATGTCAGTCCAAGATCGCAATTGGCAATTGCTACAGTCAAACCTGTAAGGTCAATTGTTGTAAGACCGTCAGTTGTTGTTCCTGCAACATTGCTGAAGGTGTAAGTGCCATAATTGTCTCTGTAACTTCCAGAAACATTGATGACATCATTGAACGTCACGTTGTACGTGCCGTCACCATTGTCAGTAATAGACACAACTGCGTCGTCAGACTCTGTGGGGGTATTGTAACCGTAAGTTACGGTACGATGTCCCGTATAGTCCTTTGCGAACGCGGTAAGCGTCATCACTAACAATGCAAGAAGGGATAGAATCTTTTTCATAATCCTTTTCTTTTAATTGATAGTTAGTTGATATTGATAAAGTGAATAAAAAATAGACTTGTTTTTAATTTTAATCGTTTTTAGGTCACTATGGTTTAAGTGGTCTGTCGTGCTTCTTTGCACGCAAGTTATAGTATATTGATGCTAATTATATGTATTCGTTGCAAAATTAATAAAAAAAATATGTAGCAACAAATTTTTGAACTTTTTTGTTTAAAGATATGCAGTTAAGCCAATAAATAGAGTTATTGGAGCAAACAAGAAAACATGCAGTTGGTTTGGATTTGATCAGTTTTTTGGAAAAGTTGGTTTGGATTTGCTCAAGTTTTCAAGTAAAGTTGGTTTGGATTTGATTAAGTTTTCGCTCATTTTTGGTTTGGATTTGAATATTATTATGTATCTTTGTCACTGATATATAACCATTTAGATATGTTCAAACGAATAGCACTCAATTATCTTCGCGAATGGGCGAAGAAGGACGAACGAAAGCCTTTGGTCTTGCGTGGCGCACGTCAGGTGGGCAAGACCACGCTTGTAAGAATGTTTGCCGAGGAATTCAGCAACTATATTTACCTTAATCTTGAGGAAAAAGAGAACGCTGCATTGTTTGCTGCCGACTACTCTTTCGACGACTTGCTGTCCGGCATTTTCTTCAAAGCCAATGTACGCCAGGACAACAGACGCACACTGATATTCATCGACGAGATACAGAATGAGCCTAAGGCTGTGCAGACGCTGCGCTTTTTCTACGAGAAACGTCCCGACATTTATGTCATCGCCGCAGGTTCACTATTGGAAAGCCTTATGGACAGACATATCTCGTTCCCCGTAGGAAGAGTGGAATACATGGCTCTACATCCCTGCACGTTCGTGGAGTTTCTTTCTGCCATAGGAGAAGAGATGCTTGCTGAGAAGGTGGAGGCGGTGGACGTGCCGCAGTCGCTGCACAGCTATGCGCTGGACCTATTCAAGAAATACATGATAATAGGAGGACTGCCGGAGGTGGTGGCTAACTATGCTCAGCATCGCGACATGGTGAGACTCGGAGGCATATTCAACGCCTTGCTTTCGGGATATCGCGACGATGTGGAGAAGTATGCCAGCAAACCGAAGGAGCAGGACTCCATACGCTATATTCTCAACTACGGCTGGACATCCGCCGCCCACCGCATACAGTTCGCAAAGTTCACCAATTCATCATTCAAGTCGGCTGATGTCAGCAATGCCTTCCGTACGCTTGAGAAGACTCTGCTTCTGGAACTGGTCTATCCTCTTACGTCTACATCCTTGCCGATACTGCCCGATCTGAAGAAAAGCCCCAAGCTCTTGTGGCTTGACACGGGGCTGGTGAATTATGTGGCAGGAATGCAGGAAGAACTGCTCTTCTCCACTGACAGCGACGAACTGTGGAACGGCGACATCGCCGAACATATCGTAGCACAGGAACTGCTTGGAGCGACGACGACGTTCGGCGAGAAACGGATGTTCTGGGTGCGCGACGCACGCAACTCTCAGGCTGAGGTAGACTTCGTAATCCGACATAAGTCGCATCTGTTGCCGATAGAAGTGAAGACCGGCAACAACTCGAAGCTACGATCCTTACATCAGTTTATGGAGGATTCGAAGGAACGAATAGCCCTTAGAATATGGAACGGACCGATGACATCGGACGTAATAACACGAAGCAACGGCTGTCCGTTCACTCTCTATAACATTCCGTTGTATTATGCAGGGCAACTGGAAAGGTTTCTGGAAGAAAGACATGAAGACATGCAAATATCGTCTAAAGAGTAAAATTCTGTTACAAAATAAAAATTGATTATAGAGATTTAGATTGCTGTTTTTATGGTGTTTTGCAGTGCAAACGGCACTCATGCTTAACAATAGCGCCACTTTTATCATGCAATAGTGCCACTATTAGAGGGTAAAAGTGGCACTATTGCATGATAAAAGTGGCGCTATTGGAGGGTAAAAGTGGCGCTATGACAACTCTATGATGCGTGTAGTCATTGCACACTTCTTTCTCTATCTGCATAATCAGCTGTGTGTCAACAAACTATCGCTGCACGCTCAAAACTCAAGAATTTCGCACCAAAGATTTTGTTGTGCGCTGAACAAGGAGTATTGAGCGTTAGAAATGCAAATATTGTACATGCCGAGCACATCAAACCACCCACTCCATCCAGTTGTCGGGAGTAACAACAGCCGTCTGCTTCACGTCATAAGCCGTAAGGAATGAAGAGGGAAACTGGGTGTTGGCGCGGCGCGGATTCCATTTCATCTCAAAGACCGTAAACTGTCCGTCGCACTCTTCTATATAGTCAATCTCCTGCTGCTGGGTGGTGCGCCAGAAATAACTGTTGGCATAACGACCAGAATAATGGTTGGCTTTAATTCGCTCGCTTATGATGAAGTTCTCCCACAAAGCCCCTGTGTCTTGACGCAATGACAACGGCGAAAAGTTCTGAAGAATGGCGTTGCGTATGCCATTATCGTAAAAGTATATCTTTTTCCCCTTCTTCAATTCTGTGCGCAGATTGCGATTGAACCCGTTTAATCTAAAGATAATATAACACTTCTCGAGCAAATCAATGTATTTCTCCACGGTCTTGTTGTCGGTGCCTACGGTCTGTGCAAGTTCGTTATACGACACTTCACTGCACACCTGCAAGGCAAGAGCCGTGAGCAACTTGCCGAGCAGAACCGGGCGGCGCACGCTCTCAAGCGAAAGCAAATCCTTATAGAGATAGCTGCCTGCAAGATTGGTAAGCAACTCTTTTGCATCGTCAGCATGATTTATGATGTCGGGATACGATCCAAAGATGAGGCGTTGTTCAAGGGTTTGCTTCACACCCAACAGTCCCTGACTGTTCAGTATCTCTGACGTTGATATAGGATAGAGATGATACTCAAACTTGCGACCGGTAAGAGGCTCGTTGAGACGATCTTGCAACTCAAATGACGACGAACCGGTAACAAGCAACTGCACCGTGGGAAAATTATCGGTGATTCGCTTTAAGGTCATACCTATATTTTCCACTCGCTGTGCCTCGTCAATGACCACTATCTTATTGTCGGCAATGAGAAGACGCAATTCCGGGGTGTTGATATTGGTAAGCATATCCTTTACTTCCGGCTCATCACAATTCAACTGCAAAGCCTTGCAGTCCTGCTTCTCAAGAATCATTCTGAAAAGCGTGCTTTTGCCTACCTGTCGCGCTCCTATAACGATGATTGCCTTTCCTGCAAACATATGCGACTCTATCTTTTTATGTAACTCTCGTTCTATCATTAGCGTACGTATTGTTTATAGAGGCAAAGATAAGGAAAAAATAGCCTAATCCCAAAACTTATACTAACTTTTGGGATTACAATCCCAAAATTCATACTAACTTTTGGGATTAGGAACATAAATTGCTAAAAAACAAACTGTAATAGATGCGGGCTGAAATGCCCGCATCTATTACAGTTTGCCTTGCATTACAGCTCGTTCTTATGCAGCTCTGCCAGCAGCTTCACACTCTGCGAGTGGAGGTCGATGTGGCGCTGCAGCTTTTCGTAGATGCCGTTTATCTCCTCGTAATACACGAGGGCTGTTATCTCGCCCTGCTGCAGAGCCTTTGCGAAGAGGGAGAGCGACTCCTGCATGAGCTTCACGTCGCTATGATTGATGACCTGCTGTAGGCCCTGCAACTGATCGTAGCTGGTGCGCAGCGACGACTCTGCCTCATGCTGAGCCTGCGTCACCTGCAGCTCTGCACTCTGACGGCGCTGACGGGCTGCCTTTACGTTGGAGCTGTTGCTGTAGAGCGGAAAGCTGACGCCCACCTGGAAGCCGTTGATGCCTTCGCCCTGCTCCGTGTTGCGACGATAACCGAAGGAGATGCTGGGAAGCCACTCGTTCTTCTGCACCTTCAGATTCATGTCGGCGGCGCGGAGGGCGGTCTGAGCCACTGCCACGTCAGCGTCGGCAGCAAGGGCAAGCGTGCGATACTCCTCGAAGTTCGTTATCTGCGGATAGACGGGCAGCTCCGTGTCTGTCACGTCCAGCGGCTTGCCACCGTTGAGCTGGCGGAGCTGCTGCACGAGGGCTGTGCGCTCGCCCTGCGTCTCGCTGACGAGGGTGCGCACCTCCATGCAGTCGAGCTTCACCTTGTTAAGCTCAAGAGCGTTGGCATCGCCTGCCTCCATGCGCTTCTCATACATCTGGAGGAGCGTCTCGCTGTTGGTTAGACGCTCACGCAGCATGGTGAGGGTCTGATTGAGGCGGATAAGGTCGATGCAGACCAGCTGAGCCTGGAGGAGGATGTCGCGGCGCTGCTTGGCAAGGAGCTGGTCGCCCACGGTCTGCTGCATCTGAGTCTGCTTGTTGCGGGCGGCATACTTCGTGGGAAAATCAATCTCCTGGCTTACCACAAGCTCGCTCTCCGCCACGCCGGAGTATGCCTTCGTGAAGAACGGGCTGTACTCCACGGACGGTCCGGCGAGGGCGTTGCCAGCCTTTATCTCAAGCACATCGGCTTGGCAGTCGTGGGCAAGCGACTGCAGGGTGAGGTTATTGGCTGCCACCTGCTTGAGCACGTCGCCAACGGTGTCGGCAAGGGCTGCGCTATACGCGCTGAACGCCACTATTGTTGCGATTAGATATCTTTTCATATATGATAGGTACGATGAATGCGTTGAGTAATGTTGAGCTGATGAGTCCGCCGAGTATCACCTTCGCCATAGGCGACTGAATCTCGTTGCCGGGCAAGTCGCCGCCGAGTGCCAGCGGCACGAGGGCAAGGGCGGAGGTGAGCGCGGTCATGAGGATGGGGTTGAGACGCGAGAGCGATCCTTCCACGATGGCGTCACGGACGGTCTTGCCTTCCTCCGTGCGCAGACGCTTATACTCGGTGATGAGCAGCATGCCGTTGCGCGTGGCGATGCCGAAGAGCGAGATGAAGCCGATGACGGCAGGGATGCTCACTTCTCCGGTGGTCAGCACGATGGCGAAGATGCCGCCGATGAGCGCCAAGGGCAGATTGAGGAGGATTACGCCTGCCTCCATAGCGTTGCGGAACTGCATGAAGAGGAGGAAGAATATGACGACGATGGCGAGGATGCAGGTGAGATAGAGCACGCGGCTGGCGCTCTCCTGACTCTCAAACTGTCCGCCGTACTCCACGTGGTAGCCCTCGGGCAGCTGCACTTCTTCGCCTACGGCTTTCTTGATGTCTGCCACGACGTCGCTCAATGCCCGTCCGCTGGTGTTGGCAGAGATGACTATCTTGCGCTGTACGTTCTCACGGTTGATGGTGTTGGGACCTGCGCTGGAGATGATGTCTGCCACGTCGCTGAGCGGCACCTTGCGTCCGTCCTGCGTGTCGATGATGAGGTCTTTTATGTCGTCATACTTGTCGGCTTTCACCACAAGATTGAATGCGCGTCCTGCCTCATACACCTGCGACACGGTTTCGCCGGCAAGATTTACGGCGAGAAACTCGTTGAACTCGGGGAGCGTGATGCCGTTGCGGACAAGCAGCTCACGACGCGGAACAATCTTGAGCTCGGGACGCTCTATCTGCTGCTCCACATTGAGGTCGGCTATGCCGTCGATGTCCTGACAGGCGCTCTTTATCTGATTGCCTATGGTGAACATACGGTTGAGGTCGGTGCCGA
>ERZ1034680.464-NODE-464-length-20059-cov-21.600280_pt1 | contig 20059 bp, 18 predicted proteins | sample MGYA00520639_ERZ1034680 | MGnify/ENA primary metagenome ERZ1034680 (study PRJEB33766, sample SAMN09781760) | gut metagenome | biome: gut microbiome | host: Homo sapiens | place: Madagascar | study: EMG produced TPA metagenomics assembly of the PRJNA485056 data...
CCTTATGTCCTTATGTTCTTATGTTCTTCTGTTTACCGCGTTAGCGGCTGCCAAGCCACGCTACGGCGTCAGCCCTTATGTTTCTTGAGGCCACCCGGACGTAGTCCGTGGCCGACAGCCGCGCAGCGGCCTTATATGTTTCTTATGTAGCTTATGTTCTTATGTTCCCGCGGTAAGCGGCTAACACGAACGTTATATCTTATGTTCTTATGTCCTTATGTCCTTATGTTTTCCGCGTTAGCGGCTGCCCAGCCACGCCTCGGCGCCAGCCCATTACGACATCGTTATTTCCCTAAAAAAGCGGTAAATACCGATTTTACCGGTATTATCCGCCTTGATTATCAGCACATATATACTCATTAGTATTTTTTTTGTAACTTTGCACCCGGAGAAAAAGGGGATAGCACGCGTTGTGCCTGTAACACCGACATAACGCACAAAATCTTCTACTTAACTACACACGATTACACATTACACACATACAATTTTGACTGACTGATGAAACGCATAATACTGTTCATGCAGGCGGCGCTGCTGCTCTGCACCCTCAATTCGTGCATACAGGACGAACCACTCAATGCCGAGTGCGACATAACGGGGGTGGACCAGACATGGTACAAGCAATATGCTGCCGCTACGGACGATAACCCCGAAGGCAAGGATTATTGGGTGGGCGATGCCAAGATAAACGAAGACTTGCACCGCGTGAGCTTCACCGTAAAGCTGGGCACCGACCGTTCGAGCTTTGCCCCCAAGTTCAACCTTACGCCCGGTGCGTGGCTTACAGCCAAAGTAGACGGTGCCGACGTGGACGCCAACGGCATGACGCGCGACTTTACGCTGCCGCAGGTGTATACCAGCCACTCCGAGGACGGCAAGTGGACAAAGGACTACACCGTGTCGTTCAACTATCCGAAGCCCGTGGAGGAAATGAATTTTGCCAACTACAAGATGGCCGACAAAACCAAATACTACACCTGGGTGGAGACGGACGAGAGCGGTAATGAACTGGACTATTGGGCTTCGGGCAATGGCGGTTACGCCCTTGTGGGCATAGCCAAAAAGGCCGAGGACTACCCCACGGCGCCATTCAACGATGTGGAGCGCGGTCCCTCGGTAAAGCTCACCACCTGCCGTACCGGTTCGTTTGGCGACATGGTGAAGATGCCCATAGCAGCCGGCAGCCTGTTCATAGGCAAGTTCAACTCCAAGATAGCCATGAAACTCCCGCGCGAGGCCACAGCCTTTGGTTTGCAGGTGCTCAAGGGTGAACCAACGCGCCTTGAGGGGTGGTACAAGTATCAGGCCGGTGAGGTGTTCACCGACAAGGACAAGAAAGTGTGCCCCGAGCGCCGCGACACGGCCGACATTTATGCCGTGGTGTACGAGGTAGACCCCAACAACTTTGAGGCACTCAACGGTGACGATGTGCTCACCTCAGACCGCATAGTGCTCATGGCACGCATTGACAATCCTGGCGAACCCAGCGAGTGGACCAGTTTTAGCGAACCTTTCAAGCCCATGAACGGCAAGGCCTTTGACCCCGAGCGTATGGCCCGCTATGGTTACGCCATTGCGGTGGTGGCCACCTCGAGCCGCCAGGGTGCCTACTTTGAGGGTGCCATAGGCTCAACGCTCTGCATCAACCAGATGCGCGTGGTGTATGAGTAGTGGGAAGAGTGAAATTTGATCATTTAATATATTATCGTAATTATGAATATTGCATTAGACAACAATAATATTGAGACTCTGTCTTTGAACATACCCAAGGACGATATCAAACTGCTCAAAGATCTGGTAAAGAAATTCGGCTGGAAAATCAATCGCAAGAAGAAAACCGGACTTGAAGAAGCCATGGACGATATCAAGCACGGACGAGTGCACGAGATAGATGATTTGGACGACTATTTTAGGAAATTTGGTGTGAAATGAAGTACACTCTGAAGGAAACTAACAAGTTTAAGAAGGACGTGAAACGTTGTGTTAAGCGTGGACTTCCCTTGATAGAACTAAAAAAAGTCATGGCGTTGTTAAAGGTTGATGGCCAACTTCCGCCCCAATACCGCCAGCACAAGCTCAGTGGCAACTACGACAACTGCTGGGAGTGTCACATCAAGGCCGACTGGCTGCTCGTTTGGGAAGAGCATGAAGACGAACTCGTGCTTGTAATGACTGACACTGGCTCACACGCCGACTTGTTTTAGCAAATCATCATTCGTTCAATGAAAAAGATACTACTCAGCATACTCCTGCTGCTGACCCTCATGCCCGCTGCCCAAGCGCAGAAGATAGGCGAGGCCAAGGAGACAGACACCAACTTGATAAAGGCTGCCCTGAAGGGCTGGCACGTGCGCATAGGCGCCGGTGTGAGTTTGGGCGGTACATCGCCCATGCCGCTGCCGGCCGAGATACGCAAGATTAACAGCTACAACCCCACGCTGTGCATTCAGCTCGAGGGCGCTGTGCAACGCAAGTTTGGCCCGCACTGGGGCACCATGATAGGCGTGCGCTTTGAAAACAAAGGCATGAAGACTGACGCCACGGTGAAGAACTACCACATGGTGGCCTACAACACCGACGGCTCGGGCAAGATAGAGGGTGCCTATTGGGGCAATGTAAAGACCGAGGTGAACAACAACTACCTCACCTTTCCCGTGCTGGCCACTTATGCCTTCAACGACCGTTGGCAGGTGCAGGCCGGACCTTACTTTTCGTACCTCATCAATGGCTCATTTACAGGCTCGGCTTACAGCAAGAGCGCCGACGATGTGAGCTACATACGCCAGCCCGACCCCACGGGGCCCGCTACCGATGTGACGAGTGCCGACTACGACTTTTCGAAAGACTTGCGCCGTTTTGCATGGGGTGTGCAGTTGGGCGGCGAGTTCAAGGCTTACAAGCACCTGTCGGTGTCGGCCAACCTGGCCTGGGGGCTGAATGGCATTTTCCCGTCGGGCTACCAGAGTGTTACTTTTGCCCTTTACCCCATCTACGGCACACTGGGCTTTAACTACCTGTTTTGAAACAATCATCACACAAATATATGAAGAAAACTTTACTTACAATTTGCTTTGCCATGGCAGCCGTGTGCGGTATGGCACAAACTCAGACTATCTACAATGAGAAGATTGTGGTAGACGTGGATGGTGTGAGCACCGACAGCATTCCTGCTGTTATCAACGTTACGACCAATGCCGATGGCACTTGCGACTTTACGCTCCGAAACTTCCACCTCATTCAGGACGAGAGCGACATAGCCGTGGGCAACATCTCGGTAAAGGGCGTGAAAATGGCGGCCGATGGCAAGGTTACTGCCATCTCTACCAACCAGACCATAAAGATTGAGAATGGCGATGACGCGAGCGTGGGCTACTGGCTCGGTCCCGACTTGGGCGATGTGCCCGTGGTGCTGAGCGGCATATTCTGCGCCGACCACCTTTATGCCAATCTCGACATTGACATGACCGAACTGCTTGGCCAGTCTATCAAGGTGGCTGTGGGCAACAAGGAGGTGACTGCAGTGACCACCGTCAAGGCTAACGCTGGCACAACTGCCGCTGCTGCATACACACTGAGCGGTGTGCGTGTGAACAAGGCACAGGCCAAGGGCTTGTACATTGTGGGTGGCAAAAAGGTAATAAAGTAATATATCTACAGATGAAGAGAGTTTACACACTTTTGTTGCTCAGTGGCGCCCTCACGCTCCATGCGCAGCAAATCAATGGCTCGTTTGATGGCGAATGGGTGGCCGACACCATAGGCAACGCCTCCATTCCTGGCACATTGTTGCGCCCCGGCACGCAGCCCGAGGGCTGGCAGGCATCTAACGTGAACCAAAAGGTGATGATGACAAAGACGGCTGTGCTTGTCACTCCCGATGCCGACCGCACCAAGGTGGACGAGGGCCACTCTGTCAAGATGGTCAACACCTATGTGGGTGTGGGCCAGATAGGGTCGAATGCCCCTGCCTACATCACGCTCGGCGCGCCTTGGGTGTATGCCGTGATGAACCTCGACCAGTGCGACGGTGGTACATTGGGTGGCATGGCCTTTACACACCGCCCCGATGCCATTACTGGCTGGTACAAGGCCGAGGGCCTGACTGACACCGACCCCGCCAAGGTGATAGCCTATGCCTGGAACGGCACTTACACCTCGAAGGTGCTCACCAACCCCAAGGGGGGCCTCACGGCCAATACCGACACCACAGTGACCGACCAGGACCGCGTGATATGGAACCAGGAGGGTTACACCGAGGCCACTGACGATGCCAAACTCATATCAAAGTCGGAGTTGGCCATCAGCGAGAATACTGACGAGTGGACGCCGTTTACGATGTCGATAAACTATCTCGACACCGAAACGTTGCCCCAGAAGATAAATGTGGTGTTCTCTGCCTGCAACTATTGGCAGCGCAGCCTCATAGCCAAGGACGGCACCTTGTGGGTTGACGATGTGGCATTTGTTTATTACCACGCGCTCAGCGCACTTACCGTTGATGGTGTGTCTGTGGCCGGTTTTGCCGAGAAAAAGACAGCCTATACGGTAGATGTGCCTTACACCGACGATGTGGTAGTAGACTACAAGGTGAAGGGCGTTGGTGCCAAGGCTGAAGGCTCGTACAATGCCGAGACGTGTGTATACACCATCACTGTGAAGGGCGACGACTATGCCGAGAACCCCGAGAGCAAGACGGTGTACACCATTCAGTTCAAGCAGATTGACACGGCCATCGGTTCTGTAGGTGTTCATGGTGCGGCTTCTGCCCCTGTGTTCAATCTTAAGGGCCAGCGTGTGGCAGCTCCTGTAAAGGGTGCCAATATCATTGGTGGCAAGAAGCTTATCAAGTAATTAACAACATAACAATAACGGGGCTGTGCCGTGCCGGTGCAAACCTTGCGCTTGGTGCAGCCCCCTTTTAATGCAAAACAAAACAATGAAAAAACAACTTTTGACGCTCGCGCTGCTGGCTGTGGCTGGCACGGCGGGGGCGCAGCAATTGCCGAATGGTAGTTTTGATGAGGGTGATTGGGTAAATTGTGTGCCTTGGACAAGTACAGGTAATACAAAGACACAAAGTAAGCAACCACCATCATGGACTATTTCTAATGTGAAGGGCTTAAACGGAGGCAATACTGGTGCATTGACTATAGGAAGACCAGTAGAAGGAAGACAAGGGCATGCTGTGCAAGTCGAAAATGGGTCGACTAACGGGCAACCTGTACCAGGTTATTTTACTTTAGGTACAACGTGGAGTACAGCAAAAGTAAAATTGTCGGGTCTTTCAATGGATATTTCAGCTAAAGATGGTGGTACTTTTGGTGGTATAGATTTTGCGTATAAGCCCGATGCTCTTAAGTTCTATTATAAAAGAAGTTGTAGTGGGACTAATACGCGCTCTTCTGTAGTTGCTTATCTATGGAAAGGTAGTACATCACAAGAGAAAGTCCCTGGAGTTAACGCAAGTAATCCAACGAAGGTAACAATGGTTGACAGAGATATAAATGTCCTCAGCATGTCAACTGAAGGCCATCAAGGAGGTGAAGTTACTTACGGACAAAAACTTATTGCAAAGATAGAGGCTTATACGACAGAGCAACCTACGGAATGGACAGAATGGACGATACCTTTTGAATACGTCTCGGAGAATAGCAAAGAAACTCCAGAGAAAATAAATGTCATATTCGCTGCAAGTGATTATTTCAATTCATCAAACGTAACAGAGGGTGTCAAGTTGTGCATAGATGATGTAAGTTTAGTCTATTACAAACATCTGAAGTCACTCACGATAGATGGCACAACTCCTTCAACATTCGTAGGAGATGACACGCAGAATAACACCAATGAAGTTAAGATAGATGCTTCGGATAAGTATTACAAAAAGGGCTGTATTTCTGCAAAGGCAGCTGGTGCAGGTGCAAAGGTAAAAGAGACCTACAATTCAAGCACGCATGTTTGCACCTTGAAGGTAACAGCTGGTGATAGTGAAGTGAAGAACTACAATATCCAGTTCGGCGTTCCTGGCACAGGCAAACTCTCATCTTTGACCGTGAATGGTACAGCTGTTGAACTTGTTGCTGACAAGTACTACTATGTGGTGACAGGTGACCATACACCCAGCAGCGTAAGCTGTGTGAAAGAAGATGGCGACAAGGCTACTGCGACAGAGTCGTATAATGCTGATAAGCGCATTTCTACCATAAGGGTATCTGCCCCTGGCGCGGAAGATCACATTTACTATGTGAAGTTTGCAAAAACCACTACTGACTACAAGGGCAAGATGAGTATCGTTATGGAAATGGGTGAAAGCCTAGACCTGCTGTCGGCTGCTACATCAACCGTTGGTATTACGACCCCTGTTGATGGCAAGGCCGACTTCCAACTCCTTGGCTTTGAACTGAGTGGGGACCCCATCGGTGACATTTTTGTAACCGATGTACCTTATGCAGAGAAAAATGGTGTGGTAAACCTTTATAAGGAGCAGACCATCACTATATTTGGTGACAATGGCGCAGAACTTGGCGAACTCCCCGTAGTGCTCAAGGGTACACTGAAGGACGGTAAACTCACAGCGAATATTGGCATTGCTCCTGTTGGCGTCACTGTGGATATCGTTCCGCTTGATGCTTCAAGCCTTGACTTTTCGTCAAACGCTGTAAATTTAGAAGGTACTCCGCTTGCCGGCATGAAAGCCGACATGACCAACAAGAACTTGACCATCTTTTTGCCCGAGGCTACAGAGGGTGTAGATGCTAAGGAAAGCAACGTAGTAGTAGGCACCACCGCCAGCACCCTTTCACTCGCTGATGGCAATGACTGGGGTGTGACCAAGGACTTCACTGCCGCAGCAGTAAGCTATAACCGCGTATTTAAGACCGATGCCAACTATGTGCAGAGCTTTGTATTGCCCTTCGGCTTTACTGTGCCCGCAGGTACTACGGTGGCTGAACTCAGCAGCGTGAATGGTGTCAACCTCGTGTTCAAGCCCGTGGCTACGACTGAGGCCAACAAGCCTTACTTGGTGGTGACTAATGATGGTGAATTTATCAACAAGCTGACAAATGTGCAGGTGAAGGCTACTACTGGTGCCGACCTGACTACTACCGTGGATGGTGTAAGCCACATTGGTTCGTACACTGCTCAGAATGTAGCGAACGTGTATGGCTATACTAATGGCAAGTTTGTTAAGGCTAACACTGGTTCGGTGAAGCCCTTCCGCACTTATGTCAAGGTGGCTGGCGCACAGGGTGCTGCTCCCATGGCTTTCGGTGTGAACATTGAGGGTACTGTGACGGGCATCAACAATGCCACTACTGCTGCCACTGCCAAGGAGGCTATCTACAACCTGCAGGGCGTGCGCGTGAGCGGTGACTTGAAGCACCTGACAAAGGGTGTGTACATTGTGAACGGCCAGAAGGTGGTAGTGAAGTAACACATAATAATATAAAGAAAGACAATGAAAAAGACATATATGCGCCCCGAGGGGCATGTAATACAGCTCTGCATGGAGCAGCACATTCTTGACGGTTCGATTACGGCTGACACTTCAAAGGCCGACGCCAAGGACAATGTGGAGTTTGAATCGGCCGCCAAGGGCTGGGGCAGCGAAAGCTGGAACGAGGAGTAAAGGCGCTCATCAGGCTTAAGCTCAAAACTCGAGCATAAATGGGGGCGATGCGTCCCGCATCGGGGTAAAAGGGGGTTGCACTCTCTTTGCCCCGGCGCGGGGGGTGTCGCCCCCATTGGTGTTTTTTGGGGTGGGCATAATGGGCATAATAGGCATAATAGGCATATTAGGCTTAATAGACAATAGGCATATTAGGCAATGGGCATATTAGGCAATAGGCATAATAGACAATAGAAATAATAGGCTTGATAGGCATAATGGGCTTGATAATACAGCCCGCTCGCACATTTTTTTGAAAAAAAGTGCGTGCGGGCTGTAACTTTTTGCCGCTATGACCGTCTACATAACAGAGAGCCAAAAATGAAAGAGATAGATTTTCGACAAGACCTCCTTCCGCTAAAGGATAAAATATACCGTGTGGGCCTGCGCATCACGCTCAACGCCCAAGAGGCGGAAGACTTGACGCAGGACACGCTGGTGCGTGCCTGGACAAGGCGCGCTGAACTGGCGGGGGTGAAGAACTTGGAGGCTTTCTGCATAACCATTTGCCGCAACCTTGCGCTCGACCGCATGGCGCGGGCCGAAAATGCTAACCAGCCGCTCGAGGCTGCGGGCACGGAGGCTTGTGACACGGCTCCGGGGCCTGACGAGAGGCTGGAGAGGGACGAGAAGTTGCAGCGGGTGCACCAAATATTCAACGCTCTGCCCGAAAGGCTGCGCACGGCGCTGCAGTTGCGCGACATTGAGGGTTTGAGTTATGCCGAGGCCGCCGGGGCAATGGAGCTGACGGAGGCCGCCTTTAAGGTGACGCTGCACCGCGCTCGCAAGGCTGTTAAGACACAATACGAAAAAATTGAGAACTATGGACTATAAGTATATTGAACAACTCCTTGACCGCTACTGGGCCTGCGAGACCTCTGAGGAGGAGGAACGCATACTGAAGGCTTTTTTCAGCCAAAAGGACGTGCCGGCCGCACTGGCGCGCTACAGGGCTTTGTTCGTATATGAAACCGAGCAATGTGCCGCCAGCACGCTGGGCGACGACTTTGACCGCCGCGTGATGGAAGCTGCCGGTGTGGCTGACGGGGCTGAGGCTCCTGCCGCAGGGCGTGTGGTGCAGGTGCACCACATTACGCTGGGGCGCAGGTTGCGTCCGCTGTGGCGCGCCGCTGCTGCTGTGGCCATAGTGACGCTGCTTGGCACGGCTGCGCAGCACTCGTTTATGCAGCCTTCGGCCACGGACCAGGCTGCTGGCTGGGACTATAACCAGTCGGCTTACAAGGATTCGTACCAGGACCCGCAGAAGGCTTACGAGGCGAGCATGCGCACGCTGGAGATGTTTAAGGAGGGCGCACAGACTGCTGTGAACGACTCTGCTACTCATAATGCGGCTGACAGGGCTGCCAAGAACTGATGGACGGGGCTATGGCACTGAAACATTGGTTTGTGACTTTGCTGCTGGCCCTTGTGGCTGCGGTGGCCGCCCGTGCACAGGGTGGCGGCGAGCAGGATTTTGCCTCGCGCTTTATGTCGCTCTATGGCAAGGGCCGCGCGGTGGAGTGTACCACGGTGTCGCCGCTGATGCTTGAGCGCATGATGCAGCTGCCTGATGTGGAGGGTGACTCGCACACGCGTGAGGTGCTGAAGCAGCTTAAATCGATAAGGCTGGTGAGCAGCACGGCGGGGCATGATGTGACGCACCTTTATGCTAACGCGCGCCGGCTGGCTGAACGTAATGCCTTGCGCTACAAGTTGTACGCCGAACGGGCTGGCAAACGCTTGTATGTGCGCCGCAGGGGCAAGTATATAGTGGAGATGGTGCTGATGATGAGGCACTCGGGCCGCTTTGACTTGATTAACCTGACGGGTAACATGACGAACGACTTTCTGGACACGCTGATGAGGCGCTGAGGCGGGCTGAACCGGGTTGTTCTGGCTTTGGTCTCTCGCTCTTGACTTTTGACAATCAATTTGCACTTTATCATAAAACAATCAAACGCTCCCGCCCGTGCCACGGGGTTGAAATAATGGCGCAAGCGATCTTTAATAAAACAATCAACTTTTGACTGTATGCCTCTGGGCGCGGTGCACGACTTTGCCTTTTACCTGTGTGCTGCATGGCTGTTTCTGGCCCCCGGAATAATGGTTTCAGTTTTCTCTCTCTCAAAATGGGGTGGCTGGGTGGCACTAACTTGCTGGCAGGCGCTCTATGCAAGATAAACAGGGGAGCATGTTGCTCGCACACAATGTGGTGGGCTGCTTGCTTCCCTTTATCTTTTGCTCGGGGGGGTGATGATGGGCATATTAGGCATAATGGGCATATTAGGCATAATAGGCATATTAGGCATAATAGGCCTAATAAAAAGGGCTGGCGCCTTAGCGTTACTACTTGCAACGCTAAGGCGCCAGCCTATTAGCACATTAGGCTCGCGGCAGCAGGCTTTTGTGCACAAAAAAATATCCCGACGCTTCACAGCGGCGGGATATCTTCTTCGTGGAGTCTCCTCTACGAATATTTGGATTTTAATGGAAAAATGAATGGAGAAATGAAATTCAGTCCATGTATGAGTATGTCATGAATTACAAGTTGGGGTTATCCTCGCCCCACTTCTCAACGGGAGGTACGATGCCGAGTTCAACAATCTCGTCGCGCATCTTGCAGAGGTGCTCATACGACTTGTTGAGGGCAGCCATTTCCTCTTCGGTGCCAGTGGGCTGTGTAAAGTGCACACCGGTTTTGTCGATAGTGGTAGGCATGGCCATCATGACATTTTTGTAACCACACTTGTCGCAGTTTACGTAGCAGCCTGCGGGCAGAGTGAAGGGTTCGCCGCCCATGGCAGCTTCGATCATCTTGACAGCGTTGTAGGCAGGGCTCTGGAATGAGCTGCGGCCGCGGAGCTTGATGATGTTTGAACCACCCTGTACGGTGTGGTGCTTGATTTCCTCCCAGCGCTCGGCAGAGAGTCCCATCTCTGAGAGGGGCTTGCCGTCAACCTTTACCTGTGAGGCAAATACGGCCATTTGTTCGCCGTGGCCGCCATAGGTGTGTGCGCCGGTCACCTTGTCCTGCTGTACGCCGAACTCGTGGGCGAGAGCCTGCTGCAAGCGAGTAGAGTCGAGTGCAGCGAGTGAGGTGAGCTGGTTGGGCTTGAGGCCTGAGTGGATAAGTGCTGTAAGGGCAGTAACGTCGGCAGGGTTGAAGATAACGACTACGTGCTCTACATCGGGGCAGTACTTTTTGATGTTGTCGCCAAACTCGGCAGCAATTTTGCAGTTGCCTTTGAGCAGGTCCTCACGTGTCATGCCGTCCTTACGGGGTGCACCACCTGATGAGATGATGTACTTGGCACCGGTAAAGGCCTCTTTGGGGTCGACGGTGTAGGTTACGTTGGCTCCGGGGAATGCGCACTGCTGTATTTCGTCGAACACGCCGTGTACGCCCGGTTCGTAGATATCGTAAAGACAGATGTTGGGGGTAAGGCCGAGCATCAAGGCGCTCTGTACCATGTTTGAACCGATCATGCCGCCTGCGCCGACAATGACGAGTTTCTCATTGCTTAAGTATGCCATAGTTGTATTACTATATATATTGGTTATATATGTGTGTCTGTATGGTGTGTACGGTTGCACACCGGAGGGGGTGTGTGTCGTATCACGCCGCAAAATTACAAACTTTCGCGAATTATGGTATATGCGACGCGTTATTTTTTTGATACATCTTTCGGCTTGTGCGCTTTTTTAGGTTTTTTGAACTTTTGCGGTTGGGAGGTGCCAGGCAAAAAACGGGTATTGCTGGTTGGTAAAACATGAACATGCGATAGGACTCAAGCACCAAACGCAAGCTCTAGTGGGGGCGACGCGTCTCGCGTCGGGATAGTGCAGCTGTTATTTAGTGGGGTTTGTGTGTCTTTTCTTTTTATTTTCCCGACGCGAGACGCGTCGCCCCCATTAGTGCTTGCGTTTGGTGCTTGAGTTCGTTAGCATGTTTGTGCTTTATCAGACAGCCAAGCAAAAAACGGGTTTTCTGCTTTGCACTTCACTCACCTTGCACTAATTTTGCACACAGAATATAACGCAAGGACAATGACACAGATTAAAGATAGCTGGAAAGCGAAGGGCTATGTTGACGAGCCCGTGCCGCAGGGCGTTGACCTCAAGGCCGAAATTCGACGCATGTGCAAGGAGAAAAATGCCATCATTCTGGCACACTACTACACCGAGGGCGTGCTGCAGGATATTGCCGACTTTGTGGGCGACAGCCTGGGGCTGGCCCAACAGGCGGCTAAAACTGATGCCGACATCATCGTGATGTGCGGCGTGCACTTTATGGGCGAGACTAACAAAATTCTCTGTCCGCAGAAAAAGGTGCTCGTGCCCGACCTCAATGCCACATGCTCGCTGGCCGAAAGCTGTCCGGCAGACAAGTTTGCCGACTTTGTAAAGGCGCACCCCGGCTACCAGGTGGTGTCGTATGTCAACACCACGGCGGCCGTCAAGGCGCTGACTGATGTGGTGGTGACGTCGAGCAACGCCAAAAAGATTGTCGAAACTTTCCCCAAGGACGCCAAGCTCATCTTCGGTCCCGACTACAACCTGGGCAACTACATCAATGCGCAGACGGGACGCCAGATGCTGCTCTGGAACGGCGGGTGCCATGTGCACGAGCGTTTTTCGGTGACGAAACTCGTGGAACTTAAAAAGGAACACCCCGGAGCCAAAGTGCTGGTACACCCCGAATGCCGCGGCGCGGTGGTGAAACTGGCCGACGTGGTGGGCTCTACGGCCGCACTGCTGAAATATGCCATCGACTCGCCGTGCAACACCTTCCTGGTGGTGACGGAGAGCGGCATACTGCACGAAATGCAGAAGCACTGTCCTGACAAGCACTTCATACCCGTGCCGCCCGACGACAGCACCTGCGGCTGCAACGAGTGTAACTACATGCGCCTCTGCACGCTCGAAAAGGTGTATAACACGCTGCGCTACGAGTGGCCCGAAATTGAGGTGCCGGCCGAGGTGGCTGCACGCGCCATCAAGCCCATCGAGCGCATGCTCGAACTGAGCAAATAGGTTGTAAATTATTATACCCATGACAATATCCCAACGTGTAGAAGCCCTTGGCCAGTGGCTCGCAAGCCATGCCGGGGCCGAGGGTGGGGCAGTAGAGGCATACATCGTGCCCACTGCCGACCCGCACAATGATGAGTACATACCCGTGCGCTGGCAGTGCCGCCAGTGGCTCACGGGATTTGACGGCTCGGCCGGCCTGGCCGTGGTCACCACCCGTGGCACTGCCGCACTGTGGACCGACTCACGCTATTGGCTGCAGGCCGCCACACAACTCGACGGCACACCCTTTGCACTGATGCGCGAGGGCAACCCCGACACGCCCACCATGCCCCAGTGGCTCAAGGCACAGGGCGTCACCCGCGTGAGCGCACCGGCCGACATGGTGACGCTGGCTGACGTGGCCGCATGGACCGCCGACGGACTGGCCTATGTGGCACTGCCCGACGCCTTCGACACCCTGTGGACCGACCGTCCCGCCGTGCCGGCAGAGCCCATCGTGGTGCAACCCGCCACCTGTGCCGGGGCCACCATGCAGCAAAAGCTCGAACGCCTGCGCCAGCACCTCAGCAATAGCGGCATGACCGACGCCTGCCTCTTTACCGACCTGGCCGACCTGGCATGGCTGCTCAATCTGCGCGGGGCCGATGTGGCCTACAACCCCGTGTTTGTGGGCTACCTGGGCTACGAACCCGCCACGGGCAGCTTCACCCTCTTTACCCACACCAGCACCCTCACCGCCGAGGCCAGCGCCCAGCTGCACGAGGGCGGGGTAGCCGTGCAGCCCTACGAGGCCGCGGCACCCTGGGTGGCCACCCACACCACACGCCTCGACCCCTCGCAGGCCACCATGTCGCTGTGTGCCGACCCACGGCAGCAGCCCACCTTCAGTTCACCCCTCGAGGGTTGGCGCGCCATCAAGACCGAGGCCGAGGCCGAAGGCTTTCGCCAGGCCATGCTGCGCGACGGTGTGGCCATGGTACAGTTTCTGCGCTGGCTCGACGAGCAGCAAGCCGCCGGCAACGAGGTCACCGAAATCTCTGCCGACGAAAAGCTCACCGCCCTGCGCGCCCAGCAGCCCGGCTATTGCGAACTGAGTTTCCCCACCATAGCCGCCTGTGGCGCCCACGGAGCCATAGTACACTACGAGGCCACGCCCCACACCAATGTGCGCCTCACCCCCCACGGCCTGCTCTTGCTCGACAGCGGTGCTCAGTACGACTGCGGCACCACCGACCTCACCCGCACCATAGCCCTTGGCAACCTCACCGCCGAGGAGCGCCGCGTCTACACCCTTGTGCTCAAGGGCCATCTGCGACTGGCGCACCTGCAGTTTCCCGAGGGCACCACGGGTCTGCAGCTCGACCTTGCCGCACGCCAGGACATGTGGGCTGCCGGCTACGACTTTGGCCACGGCACGGGTCACGGCGTGGGTTCCCACCTGTGTGTGCACGAGGGCCCGCACCAGATACGCAAAAATGTGCGTCCCTGCACACTCATACCCTTCGAGCCCGGCATGACCATTACCGACGAGCCCGGCATCTATGTTGAAGGGCGCTTTGGCGTGCGCATCGAAAACACGCTCCTTTGCGTGCCGTCGCGTGAGACGGATTTCGGCCGTTTCTTGCGTTTCGAAACCCTCACCCTCTGTCCCTACGACCTGCGTGCCGTAGAGCGCGACATGCTCTCCCCCGACGAGGTGGAGCAAATCAACGCCTACCACATGGTGGTGCGCCGCCGCCTCATGCCGCTGCTCACTGACGAGGCCGACAAAATATGGCTGGCCCGCGCCACAGCAAGCATCGAGGACGACCGCGGGTAGGCGGCAGGCACAGGGCGCTGGCAACAAACTCAAGCACAAAGCTCAAGCACAAACTCTAGCTCTAATGGGGGCGACGCGTCCCGCGTCGGTACAACTCAGCCACTAACCGCTAACGCGGGAAACATAAGGACATAAGAACATAAGGACATAAGATAACGTTTGTGTTAGCCGCTTACCGCGGAAAACATAAGAACATAAGTTTACATAAGAAACACATAAGGCCGCTGCGCGGATGACGGCCACGGACTTGCGTCCATGTGGCCTCAAGAAACATAAGGGCTGACGCCGTAGCGTGCTTGGTGCTTTTGCTTCCTTACATATATAATATGACGCTCGAGGTTGTAACGGCGTAGCCCTTATGTTCTTGAGGGCACATGGACGCAAGTCCATGCCCGTATGTCTTGAAACACTTATGTTCTTATGTCCTTATGTTCTTATGTTTTCCGCGTTAGCGGTTAGTGCCTGGGTGCTTGAGTAGCACCGACGCGAGACGCGTCGCCCCCATTAGAGCGAGCGTCTTGTGCTCATATTCAGTGCTAGCGTTTGGTGCTTGACTTCCCCCCCCCCAAAAAAAAACTCATTACCCCCAATCAATAACACACCCTTACAAATATGGAAACAACAAGACAACAAAAGATAGCTCGATTGATACAGAAGGAGCTAAGTGACATATTCCAGCGTCAGACACAAGCCACCCATGGCGTACTCGTGTCAGTAAGCGCCGTGCGCGTAAGTCCCGACCTCAGCATAGCCCGCGGCTACCTGAGCATATTCCCCTCAGAGCGCGCCCACGAAATACTCGACAACATCAACGCCAACACCCGGCAGGTGCGCTACGAACTCGGCACACGCGTGCGCCACCAGCTACGCATCATACCCGAGCTCAAGTTCTTCATCGACGACTCACTCGACTACCTCGACCACATCGACAGTCTGCTCAACGAAGGCACACACAAACCACAACCCGACGACACCACCCCGAGCCATGCTTAACAGCCAACGCCTGCCATGGTTCATGGCCTTGCGCTACCTCTTCTCGCGCAAACGCGTGGCCAGCATCAACATCATATCCGGCATAGCCGTCACTGGCGTAGCCTTCGGCACGGCAGCCCTGCTCTGCACCCTGAGCGTGTTCAATGGTTTTCACGACCTCATCGGCTCCCTCTACACCGCCTTCGACCCTCCCATCGAGGTAGTGCCCACACAGGGCAAACTCGTCACCGCCGACGACCCCGCCCTGCAGCGCATGGCCACCATGCCCGAGGTGGAGGCAGCCTCATACTGCCTCGAGGACAACGCCCTCATACTCTTCCGCGGCCGTCCCACCATCATCACCCTCAAGGGCGTCGACGACCATTACGACCACGTCACCGGCATACGCTCCATACTCTACGGAACAGGCACCTACCAGCTCCACCGCGGCACCATCGAGTACGGCATACCCGGCATCGGCCTGGCCTCCGCCATGGGCAGCATCGACTACGGCACACTCCAGATCTGCGCCCCCCGCAAGGGCGAGCGCATCAACCTGGCCAACCCCGGCGAGAGCATCAACGCCCTCGACATCACCTCACCCCGCGTCTGTTTCAATGTCAACCAGCGCAAGTACGATGACAACTACCTCATCACCTCCCTCACCTTTGCCCAGGCCCTCTTCGAGCAGCCCGGCTGCGTGAGCGGTCTTGAGCTCAAACTCCGTCCCGGGGCCGACCTCCAGGCCGTCAAGTCGCGCATGCAGCAGGTGGCAGGCAACCGTTTCAAGGTGCAGGACCAGCTTGAGCAGCAGCAGGACGTGTTCAACGTCATGCAAATTGAAAAGCTCATGGCCTACCTCTTCCTCACCTTCATCGTCATGGTAGCCTGTTTCAACATCATCGGTTCAGTGTCCATGCTCATCATCGAAAAGCGTGGCGACATGGCCACCCTGCGCCATCTTGGAGCCACCGACAGCATGATATTCCGCATCTTCCTCTACGAGGGCCGTCTCATCACCCTCCTTGGTGCCGTCATCGGCATCGTGCTCGGCCTCCTGCTGTGCTGGCTGCAGCAAACCTTCGGCTTCATCAGCCTCTCCTCGTCAGGTGGCAACTTCATCATCGACGCCTATCCCGTCAGTGTCCATGCCCTCGACGTGCTCATCGTCCTCCTCACCGTGGTCGTGGTAGGCTCCCTCGCCGTATGGTACCCCGTGCGCTACCTCAGCCGCCGCTGATGCAGTAGCGTGTTTCGGCAGCCGCTAACGCGGGAGACATAAGAACATAAGGACATAAGATATAACGTTTGTGTTAGCCGCTAACGCGGGAGACATAAGGACATAAGAACATAAGATATGACGTTTGTGTTAGCCGCTTACCGCGGAGACATAAGAACATAAGCTACATAAGAAACATATAAGGCCGCTGCGCGGCTGACGGCCACGGACTAACGTCCGCGTGGCCTAAGAAACATAAGGGCTGACGCCGTAGTATTACATATAGTAACGCTACGGCGTCAGCCCTTATGTCCTTATGTTCTTCTGTTCTTGTGTTTACCGCGTTAGCGGCTGGCAGGCCACGCTCGCGGCCACACTGTCCCCATAAATGTCACATAATCAAGCATAATATCAAAAAATATTGCAAAAAACTTGCACGAAATAAAACAACTCTCTATATTTGCCCCGTAAAATCTAACGAAAGCAAGCACACTACCTACACATTGCTGGCATTGCACTACCTACCTACTCTTTATTAACGCACTGCCCGCAACAGCAAACACAGGATTTTATAACCATATATTTTAACAACACCAAATGAAAAAAATTACAACTTTATTGTTGCTGTGTACAGTGGCATCGTCTTCGGCCCTTGCACAGACAAAGCCCGTTGTAAATACGGGTGGTGAGGCTTATGCCAAGGCCTACGTTGCAGGCAGTTACAACAGAGGTGGATTCCTCGCCCAAAGCGGTGATAATCTTAAGCACATCGCGCAATCAGCTTACACTTATTGGTTCTTGCAGAACGGCACTGCCGAGGGCAGCGTGCAGCTCATCAATGTTAGAACAGGCAAAGGTATTAGTGTAAATGCCGCAGATGGCTCTTTTAATCTTGCAGGTACAACTGCCGACCTCTACGTATTGGGCCACCAGTATAACAGCGAGGGCTTCTCTATCTCTAAAACCAACCCAATCGGAACCAATAGCTGCATTGATGCCAGAAATGATGGTGATGGTTGCGGGGTGTACGACCCTCGTGACAACGACTGGGATGGTACTACTTGGGTGTTCAATGAAGCACCGGGCTATTTCGTGTCAGCCGCTCAGGGATTGGAACCTGCCACCACAGGGCAGTACCACTTCGACTCAAAGGTTATCACACTTTCCAAGCCTACAAGCAAACTGCGTTTCCGCGTGGTGGGCACAGTCCAAGGTAAAAATGGTGGTGGTCCCAACGACCCCTCAGGTCTTTACCCATTCTTCACCATGGCCGAGTTCTATTTGTACGATGCTGAAGGCAACAAAGTAGCATTGACTGCCGACAACTTCAAAACAAATGCACAGGAAACCGTGTCAAATTCTGATAAGGTAAATACTGTGGCACACCTTTGTGATGATGATAAGACAACCATTTTCCATTCGTCTTATAGCACAACTCCTAACACCTATCACTACATTGAGGTAACATTGCCCACAGCCATGCAGAGCTTCAAGTTCAGCTTCGATGGCCGCTCAACCGCAACCAATGTGCCTGCCATGATTCAGATCTTCGACGATGATGCCATCGCAAAAGCCAATGTAGAGGACCAAGTATTGCAGGGTCGTCCGTCATTACAATCGCTTTACAATAGCACAAATTATACCTTCGGTTCTAACTATCAGCAGTACACCTACAATGGTGACCAAAGTAAATTTACGTCAGCACGCGCTGCAGTCAACGAAGTGCTGTCCAAGTACTCTGGTGCTGTAACTCTTGACGAATTTAACACTGCCAAGACTAATTTGGAAAGTGCTGTTGCAAAAGCTACCATCAACACACCTGCCGACGGCTCTTACATTCGCATTCGTGCCACAAGCAGTGCCGATGCCGGCATGCCTTATCTGACATCTGACCTCAGCGATGTGGAGAAAATGACAACTCGTGCAGCACTTGTGTCAGGTGCAAATGATGCAGCCAATTCCATCTTCTACTACAAAGACCAAAAGCTCATTGCATACGGCACAGGTTACAAGGCTACAAGCAATAGCAACTACCTCGGTTACAATGGCATTGCCGATGGTACTGTCGTAACATTCAAGGCTGCAACTGAAGCTCATGGCGAGTACAACGTATTCTTCAACAATGGTGGCTGCAAGCTTTGCACACAAGTAAGTGGTGGCAAGTATTACACTGATGCTTATGATGGTAACCACAACCGCTGCCGCTTCTGGATTGAGAATGTTACGAAACTCCCCGTCAGCGTATCAGCTGCAGGCTATGCCACACTTTATGCACCCGTTGCTTTGACCATTCCCCAAAATGTGCAGGCATATACAGCCTCATTTGCAGACAACAAGGTAACGCTCACCCCCATCGAAGGTACTATTCCTGCCAACACGGGTGTAGTAATCGAGGCTGCCGAAGGTAGCTACGACTTTGTCATCACCACCACCGAAGCCACTGCTACAAGCGACCTCAGAGGTGACGTAGCCACTGCCAATGTAGATGCTGCTTCTGCCGCTTACATTCTTGGCAAGACTGATGCCCAGGGCGTTGGTTTCTTCAAGCTCAACAGCACCGACCGTGCTATCAAGGGTGGACGTGCCTACTACGTAGCCCCCAATGGTGGTGCAGCTGCCTACCTCTTCAATGGCAATGTAACTGGTCTCGAGGCTATCAAGACAGCTCTCAACGATGCCAATGCCCCCATTTACGACCTCAGCGGTCGCAAGGTGGCCAAGGCTGTCAAGGGCGGCCTCTACATCAAGAATGGCCAGAAGTTCATCGTAAAGTAACAAATCTGACTTAAGCAAATAACAAAATGACTAAGAAACAATATACAAGCCCACGTTCTGAGGCTGTTGCATTTTTCACCGAAAGCCTCATGACCACCACGTCTTTGACTAAACACGACGATGTAGAATTGGGTGGTGACGAAGCACTTGGCAATTCTAAGGGCTGGAGCTCTGAAGGCTGGGCCGACGAAGATTAATACTCCCCCGAATCTTCATAGATTAAAACACGATTAATATTAACGAGCCGCGCAAGGCGCAACCCCACAAGTTGCAGTCCTTGCGCGGCTTATTTAATGTGCTAATGTGCTCCGCTAACGCGGGAGACATAAGAACAGAAGTAGTATATCGTTTGTGTTAGCCGCTAACGCGGTAAACAGAAGAACATAAGGACAGAAGAACATAAGATATATCGTTCGTGTTAGCCGCTTACCGCGGTAAACATAAGAACATAAGCTACATAAGAAACATATAAGGCCGCTGCGCGGCTGGCCACGGACTAACGTCCGCGTGGCCCAAGAAACATAAGGGCTGACGCCGTAGCGTTACTATATGTAATACTACGGCGTCAGCCCTT
>ERZ1034680.468-NODE-468-length-19934-cov-27.509684_pt1 | contig 19934 bp, 16 predicted proteins | sample MGYA00520639_ERZ1034680 | MGnify/ENA primary metagenome ERZ1034680 (study PRJEB33766, sample SAMN09781760) | gut metagenome | biome: gut microbiome | host: Homo sapiens | place: Madagascar | study: EMG produced TPA metagenomics assembly of the PRJNA485056 data...
CAACATAAAGGGTTAAGGCTTTTGCCCTTACAGGGCGCGGAGACTCTACTATGCGGGAACCCCAGGGTGCCGCTACGCTTGCCCTGGGCTATGTGCTCCATTGGGCTTTCAGCCCGCCCTTGCTAAATCCGAAACTTGAGTTAGGTATTTGTTAGGCCTCGCTACATAATGTTCCGTTGCTTGCAAAAGTAATTATATATTTTTAGATTGCGCATACTCATTGGCCATAAAATGCAATCATGCGTCACGTATGTTAACAAAACAACCCCCAACAGGTTGCACGCTTGATGCAGCCCGTTGGGGGTTGTTGGTAGGGTGACCGGCCTGCGAGGGGCCGGTTGTGAGTTGACTTACTTCACGGTGATGAGGAAGTAGTTCTTCTTGCCACGCTGCACGAGGAGGTATTTGCCATCGATAAGGTCCTCGGCCTTGATTTCCTGGTCGAAGGCGGCGAGCTTCTCCTTGTTAAGGCTTACGCCACCGCCCTGGGTGAGCTTGCGCATCTCGCCCTTTGAGGCGAAACACTTGGTGGCCTCGGCAAAGAGGTCTACGGCCTTTGCACCTACTGCCTGGTCGCGGCTTACCTCGAAGTGTGGCACGCCGTCGAACACGCTGAGGAAGGTTTCCTCGTCGAGCTTCAAAAGGCTGTCCTTAGTAGCCTTGCCGAAGAGTATGTTTGAAGCTTCGAGGGCCATTTCGTAGTCGGCGCGGCTGTGTACCATGCAGGTAACTTCCTCGCCAAGGCGCTTTTGCAGCAAACGGCGGCCCGGGTCGGCACGGTGCTCGGCTATAAGAGCGTCTATCTCGTCGTGCTCGAGCGAGGTGAATATCTTGATGTAGCGCTCTGCCTCCTCGTCGCCCACATTGAGCCAGAACTGGTAGAACTTGTAGGGAGTGGTGTAACGACGGTCAAGCCATACGTTGCCCTGCTCTGTCTTGCCAAACTTCTTGCCGTCGGCCTTGGTGATGAGCGGACAGGTTAAAGCATAGGCGTCGGCCTCAGCACCGAGGGTGCGGCGTATCAGTTCGGTACCGGTGGTGATGTTGCCCCACTGGTCGGAACCGCCCATTTGCAACTTGCAGTTCTTGGTTTCGTAGAGGTGAAGGAAGTCGTAGCCCTGCAAGAGCTGGTAGGTAAATTCAGTGAATGACAAACCATCGCGTGCCTCGCCGTTAAGACGTTTCTTTACGCTATCCTTGGCCATCATATAGTTGACGGTGATGTGCTTGCCCACCTCGCGCGCAAAGTCGAGGAAGGTGAAGTCCTTCATCCAGTCGTAGTTGTTGACAAGTTCTGCCGCATTGGGTGCGTCAGAGTCGAAGTCGAGGAAGTGTGACAACTGCTTTTTGATGCAGGCCACATTGTGGCGCAGAATATCCTCGGTAAGGAGGTTACGCTCAGCGCTTTTACCTGAGGGGTCGCCAATCATACCTGTGGCACCGCCTACGAGTGCTAATGGCTTGTGGCCAGCACGCTGAAAGTGGCGAAGCATCATGACAGAGCAGAGGTGTCCGATGTGCAGCGAGTCGGCAGTAGGGTCTATGCCAACGTATGCTGTAGTCATACCCTTTTCAAGGAGTTCGTCTGTGCCTGGCATCATCTGGTGAAGCATGCCGCGCCATTTGAGTTCTTCTACAAAATTCATTGCGTGATATGTTTGTTTTGTGGTTGTTTCGTGTATTTGTTGATGCAAAGGTAATGCAAACCGCGTACAATGACAAATGAAAAGCTTAGTCTTTTAACTTGTCGCTGTACGCGGTAGGTGGAAAGCGGTACGCTGTCAGAGTGCGAGATACCTACTTGCCATATTTCTTCACAAACTTGCGGGCGGCAGATGGTGTGCGCCATGCACGCGTAAAGTCGCCATTGAGTGTGTTGTCAAAGAGCAGGTAATCGGCATTGTCCATGCCATGCAGCACCACGTTTGAGGCTGACAGAATATATTTAGCCCTCGTAGGTTCGGCGTTAAATTCCGCATCACGTGCAATGATGTTTGCAAGGTCGGGCTTTACAGCTTTGTAATAATTGCTGGCATCGCGCACCATCAGCATGCCATTGCCACTTTGGATGTCTGCTGTCAGAGCCTGTTGGCTGCTGGCATCGATGCAAGCGGTAGTAGTCTGTTCGGTGTCGCCGCTTTCGAGGTCGGGCTCAAGGAAGTAGGACTTGTCGCAGAAGTGGTACTTCAGGAAGTTGAGCAGCGTGAAATACATGGCTTGAGCTTGCTCACGTTTGTCGTCGGGCAGTTGGCCGTTGTCGTCCGAACTCTTTTCGACAAATTGCTCGATGCTCTCGATGGTGGGCAGACCTGCTTCGACGGCTTTTTGCATACCCTCGTTGGTAGGCACGAATATGGTGTAATTGAAGTTATGGAAGAAGTTGACCAACATGGTGTTAGCATTGCCATAACGTGCATAGCTGCCGCTGGGGTCGGCAAAGATTGTGTACTTTCGGCTCAGAGCCTCCGATGCCTCATTACCAAATAGCATATTTTTCAGAGTGTAGGCATTGTTCAGTGCCTCGGCATATTCAAAGAACATGCTAAAGGCATCGTTGGACTTAAGACGTTGGTACACATTTTGGGTGGTTGGCTGCATGGGGCGGTCTATGACGACGCTTGTGCCTGTGCTGTTTTGGCCTACAAACTGCAAGGTGCAATCGTGTTTGTCGGCAGCATCTCTCTTGTTGAGGTCGATTTGCATACCACCATTTACCACAATGTTGAGGTCGGTGTGCTCCTTCATGTAGATGGGCATACCACTGCGCGAAAGATACCAGCGCCGCGGGGTGTTGAGCAAACTATTCACATCTTGCAGCACAATGTGCTGGTCGAGCATATCGGTCAACAATTGGCGTTTTATAGGTCCAAAGTTGCCATAACCACAATTATCGTTGGCACTACTTGAATATATCGCACCCAGCGGTCTGGCTGTCTCGGTATTGCGTACCTCTTTGTAATCATAGCGATAGGCTTTTGTCGCAACGGCTATTTGGTGTATTCCATAAACGCTGACACTGTCGGGGGTTAATGACCAATAACGCCACGAAACGCGGTTGTTTGAAGCCATGCTAATAGGGTCAACCAATCCGTACTGTTTCAGCCCCTCGTCGGTAGGCACGAACATGGTAAATGGCTTGTTGTGCATCTCACGTTGGTAATCGGTAGAGAATGGAGCAGCGTTAGTATTGTATTCGTAACGGTCGTTTGCGGTCAGTGCAGCACCAGCTACTCGGCCGGCAAGCTTGACAAAAGTAAGTTCGTTGCGCAGGTCCTCGGCATTTGGCACAGCATCAACTACTACAATAATACCATCGGCAGCGGTAATGACTTGCTGCACCGCAAGCTTGTAGGCTTCGGGGGTGGTGACACCGGCTAACAACTGGTGCCCCTTGGCACTGCGCATATTGCTATAACGACTCGGCAGCACGTCGGTGAATGATGTGCGGAACCACTCTTTGACAAAGGGCTGCAACACCTCACGCGGCAAGGACATTAACATGGTGTAATAGTTGTCCTGGTTGATGCCAAACGACCTAAGAGGATTATCGGCGGCTAAAAGGAATGCCTTCAGTGCTTCATTGGTGGGTAGTATGATGGCTGGCGTTTGTAAAGTGGTGGCAACTCTGTCAAGCAACGAATTACAGACAGTCCAAGCAGAGTCGATATGGTTATAAATGTCGCTATATTCTGCGTCGTATTTAAGATAGTTGAACCTTTGTACCAAACTGCTTGCCAATGAGCATTTCCCGTCAGAGCGCGCTTGGGCCAAAGTATACATGAGGTTGGGCTGCGGTACAACCACTTCGTCTACCAAATGCAGATAACCATTTTTGCACCGCTGGTTGGGTTGGGTGATGTGGGCATTGCCTATTGTGATGTGCTCTGAATCCATGGTGTCTGCTGCGCCTACGAAAGCCAAGTCATCATGGCTCAGCCCATTATATTGCCAATAGTCATCATTCCATATCATGGTGCCACCCCGATAAGCAAATGCAACACCTGTATTGTCATTGTCGCCTACTGTGCCATACCCAATCCACACTCCATCCTCTTTGTGCTGGTTGAGTTCTTTGGTGTAGTCAATCTTACCACTATTGGCATCTGGCGAAAAGGTGTTGATATCTGTCCCCCCCGTGTGTTTGTAGGGCTCGAGATTGAACTGTCCAGCAGCCCCCCAGGCATACAGACGCAGGTAGCCATTGACATTCTCGCTTGCGTGCAAACTATTAGCGGTGACGAACCCCGGAATATAACTCATACTAATGAGAGAAAGCTTTTGACCATGGCTCAGTTGCTCATAACTGCTTATGGCATTGCCTTGTTCGTCTGTCCATGCGTTGTGGGCAAAGAAACGGGCAAAGGCCTCGTCATTTGGAGCGAACACAGTAAGCGTGTCATCGCAAAACACGTATTTGCGTTCGTCGTCGGTGAGTTCGTTCTTGAACGCGCGCTGTATGCCAGCGAAAGAGTCAATCAAGCGCAAATAGGTGGTGTAGTTGCCTAACGCTTGCAAATTGTCATAAAGCGTGTTGCCAGTTTTAACCTTGTCGTTGGTGTTGAACGTTGGCACGGGCGCCACCTTGATATTTTGCTTGCTGCCATCGTACATCTTGATGGTGCCGTCGCTTTTTATTACGCGCACATTTTGCGCCATGACGCCTAATGGGAGTGCTGATAGCAACATACAACCAAAGATGCGCCGTATGGTATGTTTGTATATGGTATTCATAGTGTGTGAAATGAGTTGAATAAGAAATATTGTAGGGTGTGCAGTGATGTCGTAATGAATACGGTACAAAACGTTACCACACGTCTTCACGATAAGGTTCGCCTGCTACATCTACGAGCCGCGGCACGAGCTCAATATAATCGAGGTGCAACTGTGCACGACTGCTGTTGTTCAGTGATTGGAAACGAATGTAATACCTCTTTCGTGGCGACATTTTTGAGGTAGTGAGCACACGCCGCATGTTGCCACCATTATAGCTTCTACCCAACTCGCCACGGGCGGGGCTGTCTGTGTAGCCAGCTATGTGGAAGTATGCCGGTGCCTTCATGTAGCCCAATTTGTGTAGTGCATAGTCATTTTCGGCGCAAAGCAATTCGTCGTAATTCAAATCAGCATCTTTTTGGGCAATGCCATCGCTAAACATGACTGGATCGCTCTGGTCAAGCACCAGGGGGGCACCCCAAGTGCCTTGATTGCCAGCCTCGTCTTCGCAGACAAAAGTGAGCAGACTCTTGGCACGCAAGGTATTGACACCATAGCCAATGCGCAGTTCGTAGGTGCCATAATGTGGCATGGCGGGTACTTCGAGCGTGAAGTCGTAGTTACCAGTAACAAGCAATTCGTCTCCTTGATAGTCTACCCAACCTTTGCGCACATATAATAGTTGAATTTTGGTGTCGGCGCTTACATTGGTCAGTGTGCTGAAGTAGTCGGTGGGGAAGTAGGCGTCCTTGCCACGCAAGTTGTTGCTTGCTATTTCGGGCAGCAGCGTGGTGAAGTCCATACGCACGCGCTCACTCTTCATGGCACTTGCATAGTCTGAGTTGAAAATTAGTATATTATCTATCGGGTGATAGCTGCCATCTAATGCCACGTTATTATAAACAGAGTTGTCCACCTCGTTGCGGGCGTGAGCCAAAATGCCCTCTTGCAGAGTGCCTGTCTCGACATAGGTGCCCGTCAAGCCGTTGTCGTACTTGCTAAAACGGTTGAGGTAGAATTGACCGTCGGGCGTTTGCGTGATTTTGAGCAATTTGCTCTCTTGTGGCCAGGCAGTGCGGTAGTAGTCCCACACGTTGACGGTGTAGTTGGTAGAAGGCTCGTTTATGTTCTCGCCCGTGGTGTAGCCATATTCTGTGGCATGGCGCACAGCGCTGTTGTTGGCTAATTGCATGTTGCTGTTGAGCAGGTGGGTGGCCACGAATATGTTTACGGCATTCTCCTTGTCGGTAAGGTCGCCAGGCTTGAGGTTGGAGTATATTTTTCCACATTGCTCGTTAAGTACTTGCTTTATGGCCTCCCAGTTTGTAATGCTTTGTGTGGCTTCATCATATACCGGCATGGGCACACCCCACTCTTTGTTAAACACTTCATCGGTCTCGGCAAAAAGGGTGAATCCTTGGCGGCGATATGCTTGGAAAGGGGTTCTGGTGCCAGTATTGTTGGGGTAACGACCAGCATATGCTTTATATTTCTCGGCAAAAGCCTTTTCGGCTTTTGCGTCCGGCATCATCTTAGCCCCCCAACCTGTGGCATCGAGCAGTTTGGCCCAAATGCGCATATTGGGTGCTTGCTTCAGGAGTTTGACCACCGAGGGAGCCGTCACTTGTGGGGTACTGCCGAGTGTTGCTTTGTCAACAAATGCTATTTCCCAAATATCGGTCATGTCGTAAGTGTCATCGCCCACCATGATGCTATGGCCCGATTCGAGAGGTGATTGTGCCGCAGCTGTCAAAGGGAGCAATGCTGCCATGAAGGCACTGCCTATATGTTTGTACAGATTTCTCATTTTGCAATGATTTTGAAGTTAATACTTGCTGTGCGCACCACATAGGGGGTGGCAAGGCCTGTTGCAGGCAGTTGTAGTGTGGCACAACCTTGATTGTCAGCCTGGACGGTCATAACCAAACGGCCTTGCAAGTCGTAGAGCGTCACCGATGACTTGCCGGGCAGATTTTTGATGTATAGTTTACGCCCATTCAGGCTGAACGATACCTGCTTGCTGGAGTTGGTGGCTGGAACTTCGTCTATGCCGGTAGCTGGATCGGGTATGAGTTCGAGCGACCAATTTGCATCGAAACTGAAAGTATAACTGCTATTGGGAGTTGTAATGATGTAGCCATTGCCTTGTTGATAGTCATATCTAACAATAATGTACGGCACCTCTGCCTTGTCAAGGTCTTGCCCTAATGTGAACCACACAATCTCACCTTCATTCGAGGTAAGCTTGACCCTGTCTTGCGCCAACGCAGGGGTTGTACTACATAAGAGCAAAAGGGCCGCGAGCGTATTTTTCATAATTGTTTTCCGTCTCATTTGCCTAAGTTGTTTTTCGCAATGCTAATATTATGTTAACGTTGCAAGGTTAATAAAGTATGATAATATCGCAAATATACAATATTATAGACATTCGTTGCAAGTTCTCAGGCTATTTATGTCACAATATCTGTAAATATCACTAATTTTAATGAGCATACTAATAAATCGCATCATTTGAGCTTCGAATTTAGCCCGCGCTGCAAAAAAGGCGCAAGCTCTAATGGAGGCGACGCGTCTCGCGTCGGACTGATAGGGAATATATATCTTATCTGGCATATAGAGTAACAAACTTTGTTCTGCGCTTTAAGAGCTGTCGCCCTTGTGCCGCTTACCGCGTAGACATAAGAACATAAGCTACATAAGTAACATAAGGCTGACGCCATGGTCCCGTCAGTCCTCTTGTAAAAGAATGTGTGTGCTTTTACTGCCATCTTACACTTTTTGTACGTAACAATCTGAAACACAGAAGTTTCGAGAGTGTAAGATGATTCCAAAATATCTTACACTCCCCTGCATACATCTTACACATCACACCCGCCGCCTCGCAGTCGATTTTGTCGTATGCGGTGGATTTTACGGCACAGGGACGTAGAAGATTCTGTCGGAGCAACAGACATTTCTGTTCCCCTATGCCGTGGTATTGCTCTCCCGTGCTTGTGCTGTGTTGTAGCATGTAGGTTGTGTAGGATGTGTGTAGGTGGATTTGGCAGTATCTTACACTGCGTAAAGTGTTGAAGGTCAATGAGTTGCAGCGTATTAGTGTAAGATGCAAGATACTCGACAAGTAAAGCTTTTGTAGTATTGTAAAGGTCCAATGTGTAACTTTATTGCCTTGGCGCTTTTGGCGTAAACACGCAAACGGGCTCAAGCACTAAACGATATCACTAAGCGCTACCACAAAACGCTACCACAAAACGCTACCTCTAATGGGGGCGACGCGTCTCGCGTCGGGCATTATGGCATAGGCACGTACATCAAATTATTGTTTTCCGCTAAAACCCTTCTAATATTATGCTCACGGATTACACCGATTACACGGATTTTTTTCGCTCGTGCAACGTGCTTTAGCACCACGGAGATGACGGATTTGACGGATTTTGTGAGCATTGCATGCTCACTTCGCTATTAGCTCGTTGCTACGGGCAGGTACCTTACTACATAATCTGTGCTAACGTATTTCGCCAAGGGTACGTTACGGACAAATAGCGAAGTGAGCATGCAATGCTCACAAAATCCGTTAAATCCGTTAAATCCGTCATCTCCGTGGTGCTAAAGCACGTTGTGCGAGCGAGAAATCCGTGCAATCGGTGCTATCCGTGAGCATAATATCAGAATGGTTTTACCAGACAGTTCCCTTTGCCAGAATGGCAAACAAGTTGAGATAATAACAAAGATGATATTTGAACTTTGTTATATAGAAGCAACAACACCAAACAAAGGCTCACAGACAGCGATAATTACTCGCCTGTCTGTGAACCTTTGTCTTGAATTAAGCGGGACGAGGCTGCTGAAAAATATCCCGACGCGGGACGCGTCGCCCCCATTAGTGCTTGCGTTTCTTCTAGCACAAAGCGCTATCACAAAACGCCCCCATTAGAAGTTGCGTTTCTTTGCAGCGCGTTTCAGTCTACTTGTTTACTGCTGTTGGTCAACTTGTGTAACTATCCATCGAGAACCGGCGCCTGACATCGAATAGAATTTCAAGTCGCCACCATTGCCTCCCCACATATTGAGCGACATGCCTTGGTTCTCCTTATTGGTTGTAATGCCAAAGCCTGGCTTGTCTCCTACTTCGGTAAAACGCGTGTCTAAATACCAGGTGGCAGCCTCATCTTGGGTCCATGATGCGGCCTCGCCATGCGAACAAGGACTCAATGCGGTCAACTTGTAGGCTTCGCCAAGCGCCTTGTTATAGATGGCAAAACCATCGGTCTCATTACCCACAAAGCAGAACAACTGGCTGTCCTGGTTCGTGTCGAGCAGGGCCGTTTTAGCTTCTTTGCTATTGGTGGCGCTCCACACATAATCGGTGTTGTCGCAGCAGCTTAAACGCAGCCACTTCTCGCCGTATGTTGTTGAGAAAATAGCGCGATTGAGCGGGAGAATCACATCAGATTGCGCCCATGTGGCCACCGATAGCAGCGCGACCATGAGCAATAGAGATAATTTCTTCATGCGTTATAGTTATTAGGTTATTGTTAGGTTGTTGTCAAGTTATTGTTCTTTCACCGAGTGTTCAAGTACAGGACTCCTGCAAATATACGACAAAGTGCGTGTTAATCACAACAAAAGGGTTAACAATGTTTCAAGCAATACGCAAATCGTACAATTTGTCGTAAAATAAGGCACAGTGTGTCAGCATCAATCGCTTTCGGTATGACGGCGCTGGGGAGGCGTTACCTCCCAACTGGCAGCATTGTGCAGCTGGCCAAAACTCAAGTCTATGCCAGCATCAAGCAGTTGACGCGCCAAGGCTGGTTTGCCCCTGAAGCCATGGATGGTCCATTGTGTGGTGGGGCGCAACTGTTTGTGCAGACGCAGCAAACGGTCGTAGGTGCGCACAATGTGCAGTGTGACGGGCAACTGCTGTGACTCGGCCAGAGCTATTTGTGCCACAAACAGGCGTTCCTGTTCGGCAAGTGGAGCGCCGCGCAAGGCATCAAGTCCACACTCGCCCAACATAATGACCTGCGGGTGTTGCAGCAGCAGTGGCATATTGGCTAACATTTGCCTGCAACCTTCGGCGTCGGCCGTCCACCACGGATGTATGCCCACAGCATACCATGCGCCGTTGCGCGGTGCGAAATTCGCGGGGTGGCGCACCCAATCCTCTGGCACGCTGATAATGGCGTTGTCGGCCTCGAGGTTGTGTGTGTGAAAGTCTGTGATGTCAGGCATCGGCATCATGTCATATCAAGCTTTGTTTGAGCACCATGCGGCTCTCGGGTCCCATATTAAACAGCAAATCAACAATGCTGAGATTTGGCAGAAAGCCCGTACGCTCCTTAAACACTTGATAATAAGGTTGCACTCTAAACTGCGCGTCGTGCTCAACCGGCACTTTTGGCGAAACCGAATTGCGCAGGTCGGCAGCACCGGCTGGCACCTCTGCCACATAGTCACGGCTCACCTCAATGCTTGGCGTGAGCGACAAGAGCGACAGCACAACGTTGTGGAGCGCGGCATTGAAGTCGGCTAAATACTCAAAGGGGTGTTCATAGAGCGGACGGAAATCGTCGGCATAGTATTCAAAATAAGGACTTCCCTCATACGCCGACGCCAAGGCGTTCCAGTGTAAATGGCGCCAGTCGCCATGGTCTGACAGGCGTACCTCGCCCATAGGGGTATGTCCCACCCCATCGCGCACTACGGGCAGGGTGAGTGGTTGTGCTCCCGAGGGTGTGGCTATGTAACAACGGTTGCGGTAGGTCTGCTTTACATAATGTTCGCCAAGGTCTACCAACGCATGGTCGGTGGCATAAAGGTGGGCGTAATATTGTATAGGAGCAAGATAGGCTGATGAGAGAATTATCACGACAGTATAATGTTTAATGGAATGAGGGGGGGGCGTACAGCCTCGAGGCTTCCGCTTGTGCAGCAGTTTTTATATAACGCGGGACGAGGCTGTTGAAAATTAACGCAGAGCGAGGCTGTTGAAAATTAGCCCGACGCGAGACGCGTCGCCCCCCATTAGTGTTTGCAGCTTCTGTCCCCACCCCCAAAAGGGCACATTCAAGGTTTGTAGTAAACCACCTTGCCCACCAAAGCATCGTGTGGCACAAGTATGAATGAGTCGGGACACGTCTCCACCCAATAATAGTCGCGCATAAGGCGCACCCTTGTCAGCGGTTGTCCGCCAAGCAGCAAGTGGCCCAAGGTGTCAACCTCCACACTGGTGCAGTGCTCATACTGGCGCATGATGTAAGCCAACAGACGGGCATTGTAGGGTGTGACACGCACACTATGGTTTTGGCCGGGTATCACAATGGGTTGTGCGTCAGGCGAAGTGCGTCCGGGTATCACGATACGCCTTACGGGGTCAATCCAAACCGTTTGGCCGGGCAATGCACGACACACGCCCGCCATGGTCATTGGGGTGTGATGCCCATCGTCGACGGTAAACACGAGCGGATCGCCCTCGGCGGGCACGCGGTAGCCCCAACGGTGGTAGCCCCACAAGCCTTCACCCGGTACACGCAGCCCATAGTAGGTAAGGCTCACCAACGCGTGCTGGCCACCAACCATGCGCGCATGACCTAACAAGCAAAAACGCACTACGAGTAACAACAAAGCCAGCACGACATAGGGCCTCAACCACACCCACCCCTTGCGCAGGGTTGAGGCGGTACGTATGGCAGTATGTCGTGCTGATGGTGCTTTCATGTACTATATTTACTAACCAGATAAAGGCTATTACTTAATGTCCCACACGCGCTTGAAGATGCGGTTCCAGCGCACATGGCCGTCAAACCAGCCGTAGTCGGGATCGAGCGAGAGCCATACAAAGAGCGGCTTACCCACAATGTGATCCTCGGGCACGAAGCCCCAAAAACGTGAGTCGGCAGAGTTGTCGCGGTTGTCGCCCATCATCCAGTAGTAGTCGAGCTTGAAGGTGTAATCGTTTGCCACCTTGCCATTGATGTAGATTTTGCCACCACGCACCTGCAGGTCGTTACCCTCGTACACGCGGATAGGACGCTCGTAAATGGGCAGATTCTGCAGGGTAAGGTGCAGTTTGGCTCCCTTTTTCGGTATCCACAGCGGTCCATAATTAGCCGTTGTCCAGTTTTTCTGCATATTCTGCGGATAGAGCCAGTCGGCCGTTGGGGCAGCAGGCTTGATGCTGCTCACCAGTTCGGGGTGGTGGGCCAGTTCGTTTTTCACCGCATTGGTCAGGGGCATCCACACCGTCTGCCCGTTGCGCATGGTGTACAGATCCTCGTCGGTGATGCCAAGTTCCTTCTTCAATTCGACAGGCATATCTTGCTTGAAAGTCACCTCATAGGCAAACTGCACATTGGCGGGCTGCGGGTTGGGCTTGCCGTCAAGGTAAATCACATTATTGCGAATTTGCAACGTCTGTCCGGGCAGTCCCACACAGCGCTTTACATAGTTCTCGCGGCGGTCGGTCGGACGCGCCACAATCTGGCCAAACTGTTCGGGTTGGCTGCGCATGTAGGCGGTTCCGGCAGCATAGAGGCGGTGGTAGAAGGCTTGTTGCTCGTCGTAGCTCATGCCCTGGCGCATGGTGCTTGTAGCCAGCGTGGGCTGTGCATCGGGGGTGGCAGCAGGTTGTCCCAGCATTTGGTCGCCAATTTGATAGGCCAGGCGGTAGTAGTCCTGGTTCTGCTGATTGAGGGCCACAGTGTCGCCTGCGGGATAGTTGAACACCACGATGTCGTTGAGCTGCACGTGACCAAGTCCCTCAACACGACGGTAGTCCCAGTGCGGGTGGTCGAGATAGCTCTTGCAGTTGAATATGGGCAATGTGTGCTGCGTGAGCGGCATGTAAAGCGGTGTTTGCGGAATGCGCGGCCCGTACGACAACTTTGACACTAACAGATAGTCGCCCGTGAGCAAAGTCTTTTCGAGTGACGACGAGGGAATGACAAAGTTCTGGAAGAAGAATTGGTTGAGAAAGTAGATGGCCACGAGTGCAAACACAATGGCGTCTACCCAACTCATAACGAAGCGTGTGACGGGACCTACCTCGGGCTCGCGCCACCAACCCCAATTTATCTTACGTGATATGTAGAGGTCGTATATAAGGGGCAACACGATGAGCCCCCACCACGAGCCTACCCAATAGAGGAAGGCCAGATACAGCGCAGTAGTTATGCCGAACATCACCCACGAGGGCTTTTTGTCCTTGCGCCCGGCTTTGTTCATTACGGTAGTGTCTTGTGCAGAACGATTGTCTGCACCGTCATCTTTGGTATATTGCATACTGAATTAGCGTGTGGTTAGAACTTGAACAAATCGTCGGTAGTGAGCAGTCCCTCGTGTGTGGCCGTAAATTCGGCTGCCAGCACGGCACCAAGGGCAAAGCCGCTGCGGTTGTGTGCCGAATGGGTTATCTGTATCATGTCGGCAGGCGAGTCGTAAGTCAGGGTGTGTATGCCCGGCACCTCGCCCTCGCGTATGGCATCGATGCGGAGCAGATTTTCAGGCTGATCCTTGCTGCCCGTGATGGTGCCATCGGCATTGTGCACCTCGCCCTTCACCCAATCGTCCTTGCGGTCAAGTTCAGCACACACCTGCTCTGCCAGCGTGATGGCGGTGCCGCTTGGGGCGTCGAGCTTGTGAATGTGGTGTGTCTCTACCTCGCTCACGTCGTAAGTGGGGTAAGCATTCATGATGCGGGCCAAATATTTGTTGACAGCAGAGAAGATGGCTACGCCCAACGAAAAGTTTGAGGCCCAAAACAAGGTGTGCCCCTCTTCGGTGCAAGCCTTGCGCACATCGGCCTCATGGTCTTTAAGCCAGCCAGTGCTGCCGCTCACCACCTTAACGCCCTGCTTCCAAGCACGCAGATAATTGCCATAGGCTGCGGTAGGATTGGTAAACTCTATGGCCACATCGGCGCTGCGAAATGCGTCGCTCTCTATGTCGTCCATATTGTTTATGTCGATGATGCACACTATTTCGTGTCCGCGCTGACGCGCTATATTTTCTATCATGTGGCCCATTTTGCCGTAGCCAATCAATGCAATTTTCATTTCGTTTTGTGTTTGTCGTTTTTATTTTAAGGCAAAAATAATGTTTTATTGTGGCACTCACAAGTTTAGCTTTATTTATTTGACTTTTCCGTCCCTCCTCATGCGGGTTTGCGGCATATCATTTATGCCCCGCACTTTTTGCACCAAACGTGCGCCCCACCCGCTTCTGTGCCACCGCAGCGGCTCCATACGGCAACTGCTGGTAAGGGACTATGCCTACAAGGTAAAACCTATATAAAAAAAGCCGTTGGCGGAATTGGTTGACACGTTGCTTGGCCAACCAATTCCGCCAACGGGCTATGTACGCGTGCAAATGTTGCCACACATTAGCGGCATTCACCCGCTACTCTCCCTTAGCCGCCTGCAGGGTGTTGAGCATGAGCATGCAGATGGTCATAGGACCTACCCCACCCGGCACGGGGGTGATGGCAGAGCACAAGGGCGCCACGTGCTCAAAGTCGACGTCACCACTCAAGCGGAAGCCCTTGGGACGTGTGGCATCGGGCACACGGGTGGTGCCCACGTCAATAACAACAGCACCAGGCTTGACCATGTCGGCCGTGACAAAGCCCGGGCGGCCTATGGCTGCTACTATGATGTCGGCCTGGCGGCACTCCTCCTTCAGCGTGGCACTGTGGCTGTGACACACAGTTACTGTGGCATCGCCATAAGCCTTCTGCATCATGAACATGGCCATGGGTTTGCCCACAATGTTTGAGCGTCCGAGCACCACACAACGCTTGCCGCTCGTTTCGATGTGGTAGCGTCGCAACAATTCGATGATACCCTTGGGCGTGGCCGGCACATAGCATGGCAAACCTATGACCATGCGCCCCACATTGACGGGGGTGAAACCATCAACGTCCTTGCGCGGGTCGATACGTTCTGTTACCTTTTGCGCATCGATGTGTGCGGGCAAGGGCAACTGCACAATGAAGCCGTCAACCGTTGGGTCCTGGTTGAGCCGGTCTACACAAGCCAGGAGTTCTGCCTCCGTCACATCGTCCTCGTAGCGAATGAGTGACGATTGGAAACCACAGGCTTCACAGGCCAGCACTTTGTTCTTTACATAAGTTTCGCTGCCGCCATCGTGCCCAACAAGCACTGCGGCCAGATGCGGACGCTTGCCGCCATTTGCCACAATGCGCTTTACCTCTTCGGCAATCTCTGCCTTAATGGTAGCCGCTGTGACCTTTCCGTCAATAATTTGTGGTGTCATAGTATTTTTAATGTGTTTGATTACAAGTGTACGGTTAGCGGGGCGAAGCAGAAGATCGGTTAACAGGTTGACGGGCTAACGGGTTGACAAGTAAGCATGCTTCTACATTCGGCTTGTCGACAACAGAGCCTTGATGAGCAAAATAACTTGTTAACCCGTTAACCCGTCTCTACTCGTTAACCCGTCAACAGGTCAACCCGTTAACCCATTAACCGGTCAATTCATTAACGTGGCATTCCCGGCATGCCGGGCATTTTGGGCATGTGAGCCATCATGCGGCCCATTTTTGAGCCAGTGACCATTTTCATCATCTTGCGAGTTTGGTCGAACTGCTTGACAAGGCGGTTAACCTCCTGAATGGTTGTGCCGGAACCCTTGGCAATACGGTTTTTGCGACTTTGGTTGAGCACCTCGGGGTGTTGGCGCTCCTTGGGTGTCATTGACAGAATGATGGCTTCGATACCCTTAAAGGCATTATCGTCAATCTCAACGTCCTTCAATGCCTTGCCCACACCTGGTATCATTGATGCAAGGTCCTTGAGGTTACCCATCTTCTTGATTTGCTGAATTTGGGCAAGGAAGTCGTTGAAGTCGAACTGGTTCTTCTGAATTTTGCGTTGCAGCTTGAGTGCCTCTTTCTCGTCGAACTGCTCCTGCGCACGTTCAACCAAGCTGACGATGTCACCCATGCCGAGTATGCGGTCGGCCATACGCTCGGGGTGGAACACGTCGAGTGCCTCCATCTTTTCGCCCATACCCACAAACATGATGGGCTTGTCAACCACGGTGCGTATTGACAAGGCTGCACCACCGCGGGTATCGCCGTCGAGCTTGGTGAGCACCACGCCCTCGTAGTCGAGTCGGTCATTAAACTCCTTGGCCGTGTTGACAGCGTCCTGACCCGTCATGGCATCTACTACAAAAAGGGTGTCGTCGGGGGTGATGGCCTGCTTGATGGCGGCAATCTCTTTCATGAGTTCTTCGTCTACCGCCAAACGGCCGGCAGTATCGACTATCACGGTGTCGTAGCCTTTGGCTTTGGCCTCCTGCACACCATCGCGTGCAATCTTGACAGGGTCTTTCTCGCTGAGGTCCATGTAGATGGGCACCTCAATCTGCTCGGCCAACACACGCAGCTGCTCAACGGCGGCCGGACGGTAAACGTCGCAGGCCACGAGCAGGGGTTTGCGGCTCTTTTTCGACTTGAGGTAGAGGGCAAGTTTGCCCGACAAGGTGGTCTTACCAGCACCGTTCAAACCGGCCATCAGTATAACCGACGGACGGCCGCTAAGCTTGAGTTCGCAAGCCTTGCCGCCCATAAGCGCTGCCAGTTCGTCGTGCACGATTTTGACCATGAGCTGGCCAGGCTTGACACTCGTGAGCACGTTCTGTCCCAAAGCCTTTTGCTTGACCGTGTCGGTGAACGACTTGGCTACCTTATAGTTGACGTCGGCATCGAGCAAAGCGCGACGCACATCTTTCAAGGTTTCGGCCACATTTATCTCAGTTATCTGGCCTTCGCCTTTCAATATTTTGAAAGACCGCTCGAGTCTTTCGCTTAGATTTTCAAACATTTGGGGATTTCCTGTTATATTTTCGCTGCAAAGATAGTGCTTTTCTCTTTCGTTGCAGTATCTTTGCACTAATTTTTAATACTGTAACACTGTGAATAAAATACGTAATAGGCAGTCTGCTGCACCACAAAGCACAACCGCTGCACCACAAAAGGCTTCGAAACGCTTTGGAGCCTTAAAACCCTGTGTGGCGCGGTGGGCTACATACATTGTGGGATTTGCAGCACTTTTTTTGTTTTTAACATGGGGCTACGGCGATGTGCTGGCCCGAGCTGAACAAGAGAGTTACATATCAGCCTCAGCCGACACCATGCACGGCTTGCTGCGCTTGCCCATGGGTGGCATTTATTGGGTGGGGCGCTGGGCCTTGCTCGTCTACAAATGGGTGTGGAGCGGTGCGCTCTGCATGGCTGCGGTGTACACGCTGACGGCTTGGCTGGCCGACCGTGCCATGCGCTTGCCACGCCAGTGGGACGGCATAGGCTTTGTACTGCCCGTAGCCCAACTGGGCTGGATTATGTGGCGCGGGGTTAACCTGTACTACAAAAACGAGCCGTCGCTGTTCATCATAATAGCCCTTGCAGTGCTGGCCGTAGTGGCTGTGCTGGCTCTTGTGAGCTGGCTGATTACACGCAAGCAGGCTAAAGCCGAATTGCCCGCACGGGTGCAACCGTGGGGCATGCTGGTAGCATTGGTGCTCTGTGCCGGAGCTACCGCTGTGGCACGTACTGCCGGGCAGAACACGCTGCTGACGGCTAAAATGCAGCTGATGCAATGGGACGCCGACTGGGACGGCATGATTGCCGCCGGACGCTCGGCCAAACAACCCACACGGGCGGTGGCTGCCTACTATGCTGCGGCACTTGAGGAGAGCGACCAACTGCTTGAGGGGCAATACGACATTCCCTACGATTTTCCGAAACTTAAGCTTGACAGTCTTGACGGCAACGAGGAGTATGGCTTGTTTGAGTCGGACTGCAACTACCACGCTGGTCTGCTCAATGCAGGCTACCGCTGCGCCATGGACAAGGTTGTGATGGGCGGACCGCGCCTGTTTTACTACAAGCGCATGGCGGTGTGCGCTCTGCTGATGGGCGAGAAGGCACTTTGCCGCAAATACCTCACCTTGATTGACCAAATGCCACTTGAGGGGGCTTTTGTTGAAAAATACTGGGCCATGCTTGATAACCCGGCCTTGGTGAAGGACGGTGCCGAACTGCAACATGTACTGTCGCTCGACCCGAGAGAAGAGCGTTTCGAGCAGAACTACCAACAGCCCTTGTTCCTTGGCTACAACATAGGACTGAACTCGGGCACCGATGCCACACTCATTACATCGGCAGCGGCCTGCCTTTACAGCAAGGATTTGCAATCGTTCTTGGCACGTGCACAAATTTTGGCACAGAAGGGGGCTTCCTTCCCCAGTGCCATGCAACAGGCTCTGGCCATACTGAATGTCAAGAACCATGGCTTGCTGCAACAGTTCCCGCAAGTGGGACAGTTTGTACCCGGCGAAATCAGCTCATTTTATATGGACGCCAAACCCTACATGGGCAAGGAGAACCGCTTGAAGCTGCGTCACGAGCTGCGTGAGCGCTGGCTGGGCACGTATGTGTATTATTACTACACCGAGAATAACGACCCCGACCAGGTGGTCAAACCTAAACAGAACCAATCGCAGGTGAACTGATGTGTCACTTGGCATGCTTTCAAAAGAACACAATGAATATACATCATATATATAAATGTGTGGCCACTGGCCTTGTGATGGGCTGCATGGTCATGTTCAACGCTTGCAAACCGACGGCGGTGGTGCCAACGGAGGCCACAAGCGTAAGCGAAACCGCTAAAATATACCCCGACTACCGCGACGTTGTGGTGCCGCCCAACATTGCACCGCTTAATGTACAGGTAAAGTCGGCAGGCGACGAATATGTGGGCTGCATCGAGGGCGCCGGACACCAGGTGCTGGCCGCAGCCGGCAAGGACGGCGTGTTGCAATTCGACTCGCTCGAATGGAAACAGATGCTCGCTGCTGCCCGCGGAAAGGACCTTGACGTGACACTCTACGCCAAGCGCGAGGGCGAATGGGTAAAGTTTCCGTCGTACAAAATCAGTGTGGCACAGGAGGACATTGACCGTTACCTGTCGTACCGACTGATAGAGCCGTCGTATGAGTTGTACCGCCAAATGGGACTGTATCAGCGCGACTTGCAGGGCTTTGACGTGCAAACTGTCTACGAGAACAACGATAAATACGACGACAAAGACAACCATTGCGTAAACTGTCATAACTACCAAAATTACAGCACGAAGCGCATGCTGTTCCATGTACGCGCCAAGCATGGCGGCACCGTGTTTATTGAGAATGGCAAGGTGGAGAAACGCACCATCAAGAGCGACTCCATACTGGCCGGCGCCACCTACCCCACCTGGCACCCTACGCAGAACTGGGTGGTGTTCTCGTCAAACCAGACGGGACAGGCTTTCCACATACGCAACCACCAAAAGATTGAGGTGGTGGACTATGGTTCGGACCTCGTGTTTTACGATGTGGACAAGGGCGAGGTGTCGAACATTCTGAATACGGACGCCGACATGGAGACCTTTCCGTGCTGGGCACCCGACGGACGCAAACTTTACTATACATCGGCACACGTTGAGGCGTTTGCCGGCAAGAACGACAGTGTGCGACGCGAAATTATCACACACATATATAAGGACGTGCGTTACAACGTGATGAGCATGACTTTCGACCCTGCCACCCGCCAATTTGGCACACCACAGGTGGAGGTGGATTGCGCCGCCATGGGTAAGAGTGCCGCCGTAACACGCGTGAGTCCTGACGGACGCTATTTGCTGTTTACGTTGGCGGACTACGGGCAATTTCACATTTGGCACAAGGCTGCCGACCTGTATGTGAAGGACTTGCAGACGGGCAAGGTTTACCCGCTTACCGCCACCAACAGCAAGGACGCTGACAGTTACCACACATGGAGCTCTAACGGACGCTGGATAGTGGTGGCCTCGCGTCGTGACGACGGGTCGTACACCCGCCCCTACATAGCTTATTTCGACCGCAACGGACAGGGGCACAAGGCCTTTTTGCTGCCGCAGCTCAACCCTGTGCAGAACATATTGCTGCCAAAGAGCTACAATGTGCCCGAACTGACCAAGGACGCTGTCAACACAACGGGCATAAAGGAGGCTATTTACAAGGACTGATGCCCACATCGGGTGGCAAGATTAGTGAACGGGCAGACAGGCTTTACGTTACTTATCTTGCCACCTTATAATATAAGGAATAGAAGTTTCGAATTTAGCAAGGGCGGGCTGAAAGCCCAATGGAGCACATAGCCCAGGGCAAGCGAA
>ERZ1034680.470-NODE-470-length-19828-cov-11.924645_pt1 | contig 19828 bp, 20 predicted proteins | sample MGYA00520639_ERZ1034680 | MGnify/ENA primary metagenome ERZ1034680 (study PRJEB33766, sample SAMN09781760) | gut metagenome | biome: gut microbiome | host: Homo sapiens | place: Madagascar | study: EMG produced TPA metagenomics assembly of the PRJNA485056 data...
CCTCGCAGCCATCATGGACGAAATGTCCGATTCCTTCTATACCGACAAGGAGAAAGAGGTGGTAGGCAGACTCTTTTCCACCTGCGAAAAGATAAGCATCGACTACGCCGTAATGGAGAAGTCGAAAGACATCTTCACCCTCCCCGCCGAGTTCGGCTGGAGCGACTTAGGCAGCTGGGGCAGCCTCCGCACCCTCCTCCCGCAGGACGATAACGGCAACGCCAAGGTAGGCAAGGACATCCGCCTCTACGACTGCAAGAACTGCGTAGTTCACGCTGCCGACGAAACCAAGGTAGTAGTCCAAGGCTTAGACGGCTACATCATAGCCGAAAAGCACGGTCAACTCTTAGTCTGCCAGCTAAAGGAAGAACAAAGAATCAAAGAGTTCGGCAAATAGTACAGTATTGAGTAGTGATTAGTGGTTATTGAGTAGTTATTATTGTTTTCTCTCAAGCAGCCAATACAAACCTAGGAGGCTATGGCGTCTCGCCGTAGCCCCGCACTCACGTACAGCCAAGAAACCATGATTATTTGACATGAAGACATGGTGTAGGGTGCGCAGGAGTCTTCCACGGATTACGATTCACACAGATATAGGGTGCGCAGGCGAAGCCAAGAATAACTCAAAACTCAAAATTCCTAATTCTTCGGTGGTTCTGACGAAGACAATATTTGCATTTCTGATGCTCAATACTATGAGCCCGGCGCACAACAAAATCTTTGGTGCGAAATTCTTGAGTTTTGAGCGTTTGAAGCTATAATACTAATACACAGCCGGTTATGCGTTTTCTGAAAAAAGTACATGTACAAACGGGTTGTCAAAGTGGCACTTTTACGGTGTAATAGTGGCGCTATTACCACCCAATACCTCTACTATTGCGTTGTAATAGTGCCACTTTTAGACTGTAAAAGCGGCGCAATGAGGGCACTTTGTGTTTTTGAAGGTTGACAAGAGAGGCTTTGATGCTGTAAAAACCCATAAAAACAGCTTTTTGATTCTCTAGAATCAATTTTTATTTTGTAACATGTTTTTACCTTTGTACGATATTTGCATCCCAGATAATAATTACCAAATACTCACTAATAATTATATTAGGCCTCGCACCCACGAATACAAGCAGATTGAGTATGAGCAGCAGGGTTCCGCAAAGCGGGACCTACAATCCGAAACCCACTGCAAGCTGCGAAGCAGCGCCGCTGTGGGCAAGTAACCCTCTCTTTTTATTTTGTTCCGCGAAGCGGGACAAACGTATAAAGTTAAAGGAATCTGAAAAAAACTTGGTGGTTTAGTGATAAAGTTGTATCTTTGTCAAATTCAAGAAGAATAAGATAATGAAGACAATAGATCAAATATTAAAGATTAAGGCAGTGGTGCTTTACATTCTTAAGGCATTTCCTGAAGGAGTGGATTACATCCACCTCTTCAAGGTGATGTATTTTGCCCAGCAGAATCAGTTAAAAGAGTACGGCTTGCCAATCGTCTATGATACTTTTGTGGCAAGAAAGCATGGACCTGTTCCAACGTTAACCTATAAGGTTTTACGTGGGGTAGAAGGAAAGACTGATATTTCTTCTCCTGAATTGAAAGACTTTGCAGATTCTTTGGATGTTCAGTTATCTCAAGATGGACATCAGGTTATCCTTGCTTCAAAGAATGCAAAATGTGATATGGATGAACTCTCTGTTGCAGATGTCAAAATGCTTGATAAGTGGATCGACAAATGCAAAAATGTAGATCCATTTGACCTGTCTGATAAGTCCCACGAGGATAAAGCTTGGAAGCGAGCAAAGCGTCAAGCTGACAAGACAGGTGAGGACACTAAGATTACAATGTATGACATGGCAGAAGCAGCAGGTGCCAGCAAGGCTATGTTGACAGTTATCCGTGAGCGCCAGTCTTTCCAAAAGGCTTTGGCATGGATTTAAGGGAACTACAAAAGGCTTATCTTGACAATCTCCGTAAAGTTACAGAAGAGAAGTTGGAGATAGGTTCATTAATCAGAACCATTATTTCTATAGATGAGGGCTTGGTGTTTAAGGATGGAAGAAATCAGAAGCCAAAGAAGTTGGTAATCATAGGAGTCGATAAGGTAAAGAAGGTTTGTTATGGGTCGGTATTGGTAAATACCAAGATGAGTCCTAAATCAGCCTATTCTGCCTCATTCCTCTCTGCCCAGTATCTACTTCATCAGACCGATTACCCTGAATTCTTGAAGTATGACAGCTATGTAGATTGTGGTATGCTCTTCTCTATTCCGTTGGAGAAACTCATGGAAGGAGAGTACTTCGGTACGCTTATAGACTCTGACCTTCAAGGTATTTTTGATATTCTCAAAACAACAGAGACTCTTACTAATAAGGACAAGAAGAGATTCGGCATAATTTAGTAAGGTCTTTGTCATGGCGAGGATAAGATACATGTTGAGCACAAACATCCGAAACCCACTGCAAGCTGCGAAGCAGCGCCGCTGTGGGCAAGTGACTCCCCCCCCTATTTTGTTCCGCGAAGCGGGACAAACGTATCAAGTTAAAGGTGTCTGCAATATGCCCATAGAAATGGCTACGCCCAAAATTGAACACAAACCATACGCACATCACGATGACAACTAAAATAAATCTACTTGCTTTCTTTAATTCTTCTTCCTTTTCTTCATTTTATGAAGAGAAGATGAAGCATAAAAAGGGTGGCGGTTTTAACTTTCCCTCATCAAGTCGCTATTAATATAAGCAATGTCAGTTTTAAACCATATGAAGCAATATTCATTTTATCTTTATTCTGCAAGACATAACCAACTGCTAACGCTGGTCGGTACAGAAGCATTTGTGAATGCTTTGTTTGAAGAACTGTCTGCGCTTATATCCTATGGAAGTAATCAGATGGGACGTATTTGTGTCTCCTCTACAGTAAAAGACAGCCTTGTGAAGTTTTCAGATAAATGGAGCAAGGACTGTCCAAAAATTAAAGCACTCTTATCGAGCGTATCTAAACTGAATGATGGAGAATATATCTATATTGTAGATGCTACTTTCCCCGATTTAAACCGTCAGTTAGCTTTGATATGGATTAGGGAGACAGCCAAAGGTCATGATGCCTCAAAAGTATGGGATGCATACTTGAAACATCAAGGACTCTTAAAAACTAAATACGATTATTATTCATTTGGATTTGACGGAATAAAGCATTACGAGGGAGAACCGGACAAAAGCAAGCGTGAGTGCAGGTTTTGTCATGGTATTGCAAATGAGAATCCTCAGTCATCGGCATTGAATAGTCAAGGACGTAACATTGTAAAGTTCGGTGACAAGAATAATGCCCATGCCATATCAGATGCTATTGGCAACAAGTTGCTGTTCTGTCTTGAAGAATGTGTAGACTGTAATAGCAAACTCTCAAAAGTAGAGCGCGATTTTATCTACTTAATGGATTGGAGGCGAGCTATTAATGGTATTAAAAATAAATATGGTAAGCTTCCTAATGTTTTTGGAGACGAAGCAGCCTTAAGGACTGATGAGAATGGTGTGCAAACACTGTATGTGAACAAAGATTATATAAGGGAAATTACGGGAAATCAAGTTCGGATCAGATTGAACAATAAAAAGGTTATGACAGACCAGGGTGCATATCGAGCTATATGCAAGTACGCCATCAATCTTATGCCGTCTTCTTACCTTCCTCATTTTCAGCAGACAATCGATTGGGTCGCTGGTCGTATGAATGCAACAAAGCTTCCTGTGGTAATGACGGCGTACAATCTCCCACACACAGACCAACCCGTACTTGATCTGTTCTTCAGGCGTTCGGATGACAACAGCCAACCCTTATGTACCGCAATGCTGTATGTTTGTGATATGTGTTATCTCTATGTGTTACCATTTGCTGATACTGATAAGGCGTGTGTTACGCATATGAATGGATTAGACGTTTATTGGCAACCCTTCTGCCAACTACTCCCATGTGCAATATGGAAGACTGAGGATATGAGTGATTTTGATATCTCCACACCTTGGATAGAAATGAGTCTACCATTAACGGATGAATTAAAAGTTAAGATAGTCTCTAGTGACGATGAGCATTTGCGCCAGCCGGTTTCAAGTAAGCCTAACACAAAGCCAAGAGAGGAAGACACTGAACAAGACTTTCCTGAGTTCGATTCCACTTGTGCACGATACACCAATACCGAGGTGTTAGTCTCTGAAATTGTGAATTCTAAACCAATACCTTCTGATGCTTTGCATCATGCTACTAATAGGTTTGGGGTAAATGTAGAGCTTAATCTGCAAAACGCATCAGCAACAGTCTTTGTTTACCTTGCTATATACGATCCTACTGGAAACATAGAATACTTGAATTTTACTTTTGCTTCACATTTTGCCATGAACAAAATGGAACGTTACGTAGTATGTAATGATGAGTATGTGGCTATTGACTTTCATTTGCGTGACCATTTATTTTATACAGCATGTATGATGGCAGATCCAATCTTCAAGGCACGTATCAGCAATACCCAATATGCCATTTGCTCTTTAGAAAAAGCATTATGCACAGACAAAAGGGTTCTAAGCTGCATAGACTATTATATAATCAATATGGAAACCTATACATATCATGTAAAAGACAATGACATACATCCAGTTCCGTATGATGTGTGAGTAAAAGCTCTCTATTATTGAGAAAAATCATTTTGACTATAATGGTGAGGAAATGTCTCAAAATCAATATGTAGTCAGTAAGCACTCAAATTAGGGCTTAAATTAGAAATAAGTAACTTCGCTGTTGAATTTTAAACATTGAATTATGTACAGCAGTGAAAATCTGGAACATTTTCGGTAAGTGAGAACAATGAAAGCTTGCTTTAATATTGTCGAGCGAAGAATTTTCGTGCAAACGAGTGCAGAGCCAAACTTGTTTGAGCTATGCCGAGTGCCGCCGAAAATCACTTGTGTGTAAAATGTATGTAATTGTTAATATACAAGATTTTTTTTAACATCTCAATATATAGGCACTTGTAAAAGTGCCTATACAAAGGGCTATGCCCTAAATTGAGTACTAACACTTAAAACAATTATAATAATAGAAGGATGAAAGATAATCATAGATACGCTATTGAAGTTTCAAAAATAGAGATGGCATTAGAGGAATTTAAAAACAATAATAAAGGAATAAATATTGCTCGTATTGATAATGCTAAAGAAATAAAAATAGAAATCACTGATGGTACACGTAAAGGAATCCTTCATTTATATCGGAAAAAAGGTGGAAACTTTAGCCATTCAGAGCAAGGGGGATGGATTGCAATAGCAGAAAATTGTTGGCGACATTTGCTGACAAAATATGGTATGCAAATGGAACATTGTGTCTTGCCATCTATTTCAAATGTAGAAAAGGTTGATTTTGAAGCTTTTCTTGATTGCTTTAAAGATACAGATGATTACCAAATAAACAATCGCACCTTACCATTAGGAGCAGAATATAATGTAGAAATAGTAGATAAGCAAGAAGCAAAAGTGATCTTAACTTACTATGGAAGCAAAAAAATGCTCATACAAGGATCGGTAACAAAACTATTGGTAGATATCGTTTCTGAAAGTATTGACGTGATACCGCAAGCAGATAAATTGTTGTTAGATAAAATACTTCCACCTGATTTAAATGGTCGTGCTTTGTTAGATATAAATATTGACGCTCATATCAAAAACACAGAACCATTTAAAGGAGGTAAAATAGAGAAGATGATAAATACATCACTTGTCTTAGCAAATTCTGGGATTATTGTTGATGACTATAGTTGTTTTTCTACAAGCATATTACGAGCCCTCGATGCCATGATAAATGGAAAAATTAGTCAAGTTGATGGTCCAGTATTGAATTATCACGATTATTTTGAAGGGAACTCATCTTGTGGATATAAAATGAAAGAAAGTAACAATCCATTTCCTGATGATACAGACCTTTCGCAGCTATTAGCTGATGCCTATACTTATTACCATAACCATAGGCATCCAATTGCTCATACAGATCATCAAAATGTGGAAACAAGTTGCATATTGACATACGAGGAAGCAATTATGGAAATAAAAGACACGTTGTATCTAATTAATAAGATATGTGAAAAATGGTGACAATGAATAATTATTATAATATCCAGTCTATAACTTCAAGTACATTCTTGGTAACAATATTATCTTGTGAAATGTCTGAAGTATATTGGGAAAGTCTTATTAATGACATTAAAACTGTCAACAATAATACGATTGTATATGTAGATTTCCTCTTTAGAAATGGATTCAACGATAGGTATTATGTTTTGCAATCTAATGATGATGGTAAAATAACAGTGATTCCTTGCAAAATTGAATTAAGTGTTGAGCGTGTCGCAGATTTGTTTTTTATGAAGTATCCTTTATTTATAGAAAGAAGTTCTTTAAGTACATTTCAGAAAAAATTCTATTATAATAGACTAAAGAGGTTGTTCAATCAAGTTTAATAATAATGTCAAATCAAACATCAGATAATAATAAACGAATAGCGAAGAATACTTTGCTTCTTTACTTCCGTATGCTCTTTATGATGGTGGTGTCGTTGTATACGAGCCGTGTCATATTGAATGCGTTGGGAGTGGAGGATTTTGGAATAAATTTCTGTCAACCGTAAACACATTTTAAAGTTCGTTGCTTTGTGCAAGCTTAACGCAAAACACATAAAACAATTAAAACGTAAAACATATATTTAATGTCAAACCAAGCATCAGATAATAATAAGCGGATAGCTAAGAATACATTATTGTTGTATTTCCGCATGATTCTCATCATGCTCGTAACGCTCTATACATCAAGAGTGGTGTTGGCTCAGTTAGGAATCAAGGATTATGGTATTTATAATGTTGTTGGAGGAGTGGTTACAATGTTCGCTTTCCTAAACAATTGTATGACTACATCCACCCAGCGATTTCTGACTTTTGAGTTGGGTAAGGGAAACACACAAAGGCTGAAAGATGTATTTGCAGCATCATTAAATATACATATTGCTATAGCTTTAACTATTGTGGTATTAGCAGAATCCATAGGTCTGTGGTTTGTCAATTACAAGTTGGTCATACCTGCTGACCGTTTGGTGGCTGCTAATTGGGTGTTCCAATTCGCTATACTGTCTTTCTGTGTAAACATAATTCAGGTTCCATATAATGCTGTGATTATTGCGCATGAGAAGATGAATGTTTATGCCTACATCAGCATTGTCGAGGTGATGCTGAAATTGGGTATCGTATATTTGCTCAGTGTTAGTCCGTTTGACAAGTTGATAGCATATGCAGTTTTGATATTTGCCGTTCAGCTTCTGATTCGCGCCATCTATCAGATATATTGCCGAAAGAACTATGAGGAAAGTAAGTTCCGCTTATTTTGGGATAACAGTCTTTATCAGCAAATGTCGGGCTTTGCGGGATGGAATCTTTTTGGTAGTATAGCATGGTTGCTGAGGGATCAAGGTTTAAATATCGTTTTGAATCTTTTCTTCGGTCCGGTCATCAATGCTGCTCGTGGTGTGGCGGCACAAGTTTCGAGTGCAGTGATGAACTTTATATCCAATTTCCAAATGGCATTGAATCCGCAAATAACAAAGAATTATGCTAATGGCAATTTGGAAGAAATGGAGAAATTGACATATTTAGGTATTAAGTTCTCATATATGATTCTCTTCTTTATGGCATTCCCGTTGTCTTTGAATATTGACTATGTATTGCATCTGTGGTTGGTTGAAGTGCCAGATTACACAGCATTATTTGTTGTTTTAATACTTGTTGATTCTTTGGTAGGCAATCTTTTTGGTACTCCTTTGATGACTTCATTGTCAGCTACAGGAAAGATTCGTAATTATCAGATAGTTGTAAGTGCTATTATCTTGTGTATTGTCCCGGTGGGTTATGTGGCTTTGCGGTTAGGTTTTGGTGCCCCCTCTGTATTCTATATAACAATTGTTTTTACAGCTATTTCTGGTTTCGTTCGGTTCCTCTATTGCCGAAAGCAGATAGGGTATTCTTTGAAAGCAATGCTTAAGAATGTTCTGTTACCTGTTTTGGGTATGACAGTTGTTGCTTTGCCTCTTCCTATTTTCATTAAGCAAGAGTATTTTGAAACCGAAACATTATTGAGTTTTGTCCTTCTTTGTTTTATAGCGGTAGCCATGACATTTGTAGCGGCATGGTTCGTAGGATTGAAATCGAGTGAAAGAGATATGTTGGTGGCAATGATAAAAAACAAAATACATAGATAATGAAAGTGATATGCGATTATAAAGATTGCACTGGATGTGGTTTGTGTGCAGCAAGATGTCCAAAGCAATGTATTGAGATGAAACCTGGCTTCCTTGGACATCTGTATCCTGAGATTAACCAAGATAAATGTATAGACTGCAAACTGTGTCAGAAAGGTTGTCCTTCATTACAAGATATAGAGAGTTCTTATCCAAAGAAAGCCTTTGCAGCATGGTCAAAGGATGAAGAGGATTATGTGACGAGCACTTCTGGAGGAGCAGCATCTGTAGTGTCTCAATATGTTATATCTAAGGGAGGTGTGGTATATGGATGCTCGGTTCTACCAAATATTCAGATTGCTCATATACGAGTGGACAATCTTGAGGCTCTTCATCTGCTAAAGGGATCGAAATATGTGCAAAGCCAGATAAAGGGCATTATCCCACAGTTGCGTAAGGACGTTAAAGATGGACTTCCGGTATTGTTTATCGGAACACCATGTCAAGTTGCTGCCATCAAGCAGCTGTATAAAACCATCCCAGACAATCTGTACCTTGTTGACATAATCTGTCATGGTACTCCATCCAACAAATTCTTGAAGGATTATATCCAAAAGGATTTAAAGATTGATGCAGCAAGGGTGACAAACGTAAAGTTCAGATTGCCTGATGCTTATAGTTTGTGTGTTTTTGAGAATGATAAACTATTGTATAAATCTAATAACCTATGGACACATCGTTATGAAGATTTATATATGGATACGTTCATTGATGGTTGCACTTCTCGTTATAGTTGTAACACTTGTCATTATGCCAAATCGGAACGTATATCAGATATAACAATAGGTGATTTTTGGGGATTGGGAAATGAGGTTTCAGATAAAGAAATTCCAGAACATAAGAACGGTATTTCTTGTGTTCTGCCAATCACAGAGAAGGGAATGCAGCTTGTTGAGGCGATTCGTCATAGCTTAAATATCTATGAGCGTCCCGTAACTGAGGCCATCAATGGAAATGACCAGCTTCGTTATCCAAAGGAAGAGAGTTTAAGAATTATACTATTTAAGAGAATAGCGTCTATTATTGGACTCAGAAATGCATACATATTTTGTATGATAGATAAAATTATAAGAAGGAAAATAGGCAAAATAATAAAAAAACAATAAGATAATATGAATATCGACTATTTAAATAGACAACCCAAATGTGGAATTGTCACTTTTCATTCTGCTCATAATTATGGCTCTGTGCTTCAGGCGTATGCTATGGTCATGACAATGAAAAAGCTGGGGACAAATGCAGAACTGATAGATTTTCGTCATCCTCATACCACAGATGCATACGAGTGGAAACTTTGGACTCCTTATAAAAATTGGCGATGGAATATAAAGGATATTTTCCTTCGTGGAATTATGGGCATCGGAAAGGAAAGAGAGAAAGTATTCAAAGATTTTATCGAACACAAACTTCCGAAATCAGAACGAATCAATAGCCGAAAAGATATATTGTCGACAAAATATGATGTATTGGTTTGCGGTTCTGACCAGATATGGAATCCTGTCTCCACTGGAGAGAATGATCCTATTTATTTTCTTGACTTTGGAGAAACAAATTGCAAGTTTTCCTATGCGGCAAGTGCTGGTAGTAGCAAGTTCCCTCAGAAAGAGCATGACAAGTATTTAGGTTTCTTTAAGAAGATGAAATCTATTGGTGTCAGAGAAATATTTCTCAAAGAATATTTAAAAGAAGAGTTTGGACTTGACTCAGTTGTAAATCCTGATCCAACACTTTTGTTGAACATGAATGAATGGGAAAGAATAGAGAAACCATATCCTAATTTACCTGAAAAATATTTATTGGTATATACCCTTGCTAAGGTTGATGAGACTTTGGCCTTTGCCTGTGAGATAGGAACAAAGTTAGACTTGCCTGTGGTACAAATCTGTAATACACGTGGACTAAAGGGTGAATCCAAAAAGAATGTTGATTTCAATCTTATGGATGCTTCTCCGCAACAATTCCTTTGGTTGTTCCATCATGCCAACTTTATTGTTACTAATACATTTCATGGCAATATGTTTTCTGTAATTTTTAGAAAACCTTTTGTCCATTATGATGTTAATGGGAATGATTCTCGTATCACTACTCTCCATGATGCTATAGGATTAAAGATGACGAGAATGATTAAAAATGTGAATGCACTGAAAGAACGAGATATTAATTATGATTTGATAGAATGTCAAATTGAGGCTTATGCAAATAAAGGGATTCAATACATAAAGAATAATTTAGGTTAATATGGATGAAAGAAAAAAAATAAATGTGGGTGTCATTTGCAAAGAAAACCCGTATGACCGCCGACCACAAAGTGGAACTACATTTCAAGTATTCAAGGCTTTAAGCCGACAAAATGACTTGAATGTTTTTTGGATTCCTTTCAATGACAGTTTCCTTTCAAAATTTTGGCTGAATTTCCAAAAGTTAATATCCAAAGCATTACGCATTACTATGCCTGGTGATAGAAGTCCGTTGTATATCCGTTTGAAAGAAAAGTCCATCGACAAAGAAATGCTTTCAAAAGCTGATGTATTGTATTGCCCTTTTACACAACTTATCTCAGTGGAAAAGCCTACTGTATATATGTCTGATGCATTGTTCCATTCGATGATTAATTATTATTGGGAAGCGGACGTTGAGGCAAGGTCTGTGAAGATAGGAGACAGAACTCAGCAATTGGTTTTAGACCATGCAACGAAAATAGTCCTTCCTAGTCAATGGGCTATTGATACTGCACTTGGCTATTATCATCAGTCTCCGAATAAGGTTTCATTGGCAGAATATGGCCCTAATATTGATGAGAAAGATATTGTGCCCCATAGTTGGAGCTATGGTGAACATCTTCACATTTTGTTTTTGGGCGTTGATTGGCAGCGAAAGGGCGGTGTTAAGGCTGTTGAGGCATGTAGGTGGCTCAATGAAAATGGAGTTAAATCAACTTTACATATAGTTGGAACGCCATATTTGGATGAGCGAATTAAGGAACTTGATTTTGTGGATTATGTAGGCTTTCTTAATAAGAATGACAGAAAGCAATATGAATGTCTTAAAGGTGTTATTGCGCAGTGTCACTGTATGTTACTTCCAACGGAGGCAGAGTGTACAGGAATCGCATTTTGTGAATCTACTGCTAATGGACTGCCTTGTTTTTCATACCATACAGGAGGTATTCCAAACTATGTGTTGAATGGTAAAAATGGTTATTTACTTTCAATTTCAGCAAGTGGTGAGGATTTTGGAAAGAAAATCAAGGATTGTTTGGTAAGTGGCGAGTTGGAACGTATGTCAAAAACTTGTTTGGATGTTTATAATACAGTATTGAATTGGAATGTTTGGGCTAGAAAAACAGCAAAAGCATTAGTTCAGGCAATAAATGAATATGGTTATCCGATTTTTATGGAAAAAGATAATTTTTAAATTTTCATGAAACTTCTATTTTTCTTACTCTTTGCTGCTATTAATAAATGCTGCAGAAATATTAAATCTCAGTATTTTCAATTTTATAACCTTCAAAATCTAAAATGGAAAGGAGCTAAAATAGGAATCCATCCTACTATAAAAGGTAAGACAGCTATATCTATAACCTGTGGTGGCTCTCTTCAAATTGGTGATAATTTTATATGTCGTTCTGGATTTGGAGGACATATATTAGGAGGAGAATACAGTAGCTTTAATATTAATTCGGGGGGGTAATAATTGGTAATAATTCTGGTATAAGTGCCACTAACATTAATTGCAAGGAGTCTGTAACAATCGGATCTCATGTCTTGATCGGTGCTGGCTGCCTGATAACAGATAGCAATCATCATTCTATAGATTGGCGACAACGTTGTTTTGAAGGAGACTCCAATATCAAAAGCGCTCCAATTACTATTTGTGATTATGTGTTTATAGGAGCAAGGAGTATAATCCTTAAAGGTGTTACGATAGGTGAAAAAAGTGTCATTGCCGCAGGAAGTGTGGTTGTTACTGATATTCCTGCTAATTGTATAGCTGGTGGCAATCCTTGTAAGGTTATTAAATATCTTAAGTAGAATATGATAGGAATAGTATTGTTGCTTATTGCAATCATTTCATATTTCCGTCCAAGGTATCGTTACTTCTCATATTTCCTTTATTTGAGTTTTATGATGGGATCATGGGGAGGAGGATTTGGACTTTGGACGGATGAAATTATGGGAATAAAAAATGGTGATTGTGCCATTATATATACTTTTGTAGTAAGTTTGTATTTGGTTTCTCAAAAAAAATGGAAAATCCCCTATATTCAAGGACGTTTTGTTCTGATAATTTTATTGCTTTTTATTTTAGCTAGTGTATGCTTCTCGTATTTGTACTATGGATTGAGCCTTTATTTAATACTGCAAGGAGGAAGAAGCTGGCTTCTGTTGTTCTCTATCCCAGTATTGTTGCGTGCAACCCCTATAGAGGTCTGGAAAGTTATGAGGCTGCTCTTTTGGATATGTTTGATTACCAGTGTCCTATACATATTACAGGTGTTGGTCGTAAAAGGTCCAATAATGCCATATCCAGGAAAGCCAGGCATTGACCCTTCTACAGGATTAGTACGAATGCATAATCCACCAGCTAACCTTGTTGTATTTTTAACTTTGGCTTTTTTGTGTCCTGCATTTCTGCCAAAGAAACTTAACTTAAATTTGGTAAAGGGTATTTTCCTTGTTGCTTTAATCTGCAATTTAGGTCGTACAGCTATTGCGACAGGAATATTCATGGTATTATTGGCCTTGTTGATGAATGGCAGTTTCAAGAAAATAGGAGGAGCAATTATTATAATTGGCATTTTGACATTACCTTTTGTAGGAACAATTAGCAATCGTTTTGAAGAGGGTGGCACGTCTAATGACTTCGATGAAATATTGAAAGGTAATTTTGATGATAATTATGTAAATGAAGGCGATGCAACCATGCTTTATCGCTTTGCATGGTGTTATGAGCGTGCAGACTATTTAGCAAGACGGCCTATTGGTGAGCAAATCTTTGGGATGGGACTGTGTTCTGATTCACAAGATTGGGTAACAAAAAAATATAATTTTAAACTTGGCTTGCCTAATAGAGAAATGAGAAGACCATATCAATTAATAACGCCAGATATTTCTTTCGGAAACATGATTACAGGATTAGGATTCGTTGGAACTATTATCTATCTGGTATTTTATTTTTATTTAGTCCTTTATTTCTGGAAACGTAAAAAATGCAATATTTTATTTCTTTTGATGAGCGCTTATACATTAATACAGATAGTTGTGGCATTTGCAGGTTCTAATCTTTCAGAAGTCAGAACATTCAGTTTGATGTTCTTCATTATGTCCTTAGCGTTTCATCCTTACGGGAAAGGGTTTATGGCGTTTGATAAGACAAAAATAAAAACATAATAAAATAAATGAAAATAGTACATATAGAATCAGGTCTGGGCAACCAGATGCTTAGTTACTGTGAATACTTGGCATTAAAGAGCCTTCATCCCGACGAGGATATATACATAGAGACGATGATATACGACATTCCCGAATGTAACGAGGTCATTAAGCAATGGAATGGTTATGAGCTGAAGCGTATCTTCGGGATTGATGCTCCTAACATCAAAGAGCGATTTACGGAAGATCAGTGGAGGCAAATCATGAACGAGGTGCATGTCTCGGAGTTTTGGGACAAAAACTGGAACTATCCAGTATATATCACATACGCTTTGCGCAATGCAGGTCTTGATATCCGAAACATACGCGGTGACTTCGAGCTGAAGGTAGCAACACGCAACCTCAATATGAAGGTGGGATACAAGCAAACGTTGAAGGAAAGGTTGATAGACTCGCCATTGGGTGACTGGTTCAAACGCACCTACCGCACTATCCGCAAGCAGCATTTTATCGTCCGTGACAGCGAGTATCAATATGTGTTCTACAACGGAAGCGGCAATGTCTTTACAGGGCAACGCCTTTCGCTGAAAAGAATCGGGAGCGGTATGGAGCGGATAGAGAAGGAAGTAAGGGAGGTTTTCACTTTTCCGGAGTTCAAGGACTCTCAGAACAAGGAAATGGCAGCCTTCCTTGATGGTTGCAATGCCGTTGCCATCCATGCTCGACGTGGCGATATGCTCGGCTGCAATGGTTATTGTTATAAGTTCGGTTATTTCAAGCGAGCTATCAGTCATATCAAGAAGAAGGTGGAGAATCCTGTGTTCGTTTTCTTCTGCGACCCAGGGAGCGTGGAATGGTGTAAGCAAAATGCCCAAATTTTCAATCTCGACTTTGCGAAAGACAAGGTGTATTTCGTGGATTGGAATAAGGGAGAGGAAAGCTTCCGTGACATGCAGCTTATGGCGCACTGCAAGCACGCCGTCATCACCAACAGTTCTTTCGGTTGGTGGGGAGCGTTCTTCATTCAGAATCCGAATAAGATAACCATTTCTCCAAAACAGGAGATTTCCACCAATACCACTTATCATTGTTAAAAACAAAGAATCAATGGAAAATAAGATATTTTACTCAATCATAACACCTGTGTACAACAGGGCTGACTGCATCATGAGGTGCATGCAGAGCGTGGAGAAATCCATGCAAGTGAGGGGCAATATTGAACATGTGATAGTAGATGACGGCTCGTTGGACTCAACAGCTTCTATCGTTGAAGATTATGCCAAGCTGCATCCTCATGTCGTGTTCGTGAAATTTCCTCAAAACAGAGGAACGAATGCCGCCCGCAATGAGGCCATCCGCAGAGCAAAGGGCAAATGGGTTGTCATACTCGACAGCGATGACTATTTTTGCGAGACTGCACTCTCGGACATAGACAATACCATCAAGGCGAATCCGTCCTTCGGACATTATGCTTTTGCTGCCGATGATATGCTGGGATATTATAAGGACAATTTGATTATCAGGGGGGGCAAATCGGAAAGTGTTGAGCTATCCGGATTTCCTGAATGGTTATGTGAATTGCGACTACATCCATGTGATGCAGCGTGAGGTGTTGCTTCGCCATCCATTCGATGAGGAACTGAGAATATACGAGGGACTTTTCTTCCTTCTCTTTTATCGGGATGTGCATCAGGTACTGTTTACCAACAAGGTGGTCACTGTCAGAGAACGCCAGCGTGCCGACTCCGTTTCCCGTGATGTTATCAGAACTAATATAGTCGTTATCCGAAAGAATGCGAAAAGTCAGGAATTGATGCTGCAATATTTTGGCGACGACTTGAGGCTGTTGGGTATGACAAGGCGTCTCCATGCCATCAAAGTATCGCTGTTTGAGGATTATATTCTCTTGGGTAAATATGGCAAGGCAAAGGGGCTGAATATCTCAAATTTCTCTGGAAAAAAGGAGAAAATTCTCGGTGTGGTCTGTCGTTCGCATACAGGATGGTGCTATCGTCTGCTATTACAGTCTTATCTTCTTTTGAAATATAAATTATTGAAGAAAAAACTAAAGGTATAGAAATGAAAATATTACATATATGCTGGTCGCTCGATAATGGCGGAGCAGAGAATATGCTCGTTGATATCATAAACTATCAGGTGAAGTACGAGGATGTATCGTTGTTCATCGTCAACGACCGTATAGACTACAGTATCTTCAACCGCCTGGACAAACGGTGCCATGTCAAGCGGATGGGAAGAAAGGAGGGCGACAAGAATCCTTTTTCTCTGTTGATTATTTACAGTTACCTGCTCTTCCACCATTTTGACATTGTTCATCTTCACAATCCTGACATGATCAAGTATCTGTGGCTGAAGCGCAATTATGTACGCACTGTACACAATACCAACATCAGTAACCAAAACTACAGATGGCACAAGGGAATCATTGCCATCTCGGAGTCTGTTAAAGAGGATTTGGAAAGTCGTGGCATTCATGGAAGCGTAGTCATCGACAATGGCATCAATTTCTCATTGATTAAGCCTAACATGCGAAAAGAGAAAAATGAAGTGTTCAGAATGATTCAAGTAAGCCGAATCTACTTCGGACAGAAGGGACAAGACATTTTGGTGGAGGCGGTCAAGAAAGTGCTTTCGCATGGAATAACCAACATTCATTTGGATTTCATCGGTACAGGGCAAGACATTGACAGACTAAGACAAATGATAAAAGATAACCGTTTGGAGGAGTATATATCATTGTTGGGCAACAAACCACGTGAATACATCTATGAACATCTTTGCGACTACGACCTTTTTGTGCAGCCGTCACGATTCGAGGGTTTTGGCTTGACTGTGGCTGAGGCAATGGGGGCGAAGATTCCTGTGCTCGTGAGTGAGAACGAGGGACCACTTGCTATCATTGAAAATGGCAAATACGGTTTTACTTTCGAGAATGAGTCGGTTGATGATTGTGCAGAGCAGATAGAGAAAATCATGAAGGTATATCCATCTAGGAATTTCTTAGAGTCTGCTTATCTGCATGTTCATACCTTGTATAAGGTTGATAATACAGCACAAAGGTATTTGGATTATTACCGAAAAATATTGGGTTAACTTATAGTGGTTAAACTTCTGCTATGTTCTGATTACATAAGATAGTATAAACCGTACGGTAGAAAGCTTTATGCTCCCCTTTGCAAGACTATGTGAGAAGAATATTTGACGAATAATTTTTTAACATCTCAATATATAGGCACTTGTAAAAGTGTCTATACAAAGGGCTATGCCCTAAATTGAACACTAACTTTTTAATTTAAAGTATAAGAAAAATGAGATTATTATTTCTTGTGATTTATTATGGCTTTGCCCAACATCTACCAGGTTCATACTCAATATGGGGGGGGTAAGCTTTGGAATGCAATAAGAATTTTCTGCTGTCGCAGAATCTTTAAGTATTGCGGTAAGGTGTCGACAATCGATCGTCATGCCTATTTTGGCAATGGCAGAAATGTAGAAATTGGTGATTATAGCGGTATTGGTGAGAATTGTATAATCCCGAATAATACAATCATTGGAAAATATGTGATGATGGCACCGGAAGTTTATATCGCTTCTAATAATCATTGTACAATTGATACTAAAACACCAATGTGCTTTCAGGGGTATGTAGAAAGTAAGGTGCAGACCATAATTGGCGATGACTGTTGGATTTGTCAAAGGGTAATTATGACCCCAGGACATCAAGTCGGAAAAGGGTGTATATTGGCTGCTGGTGCCGTTGTTACAAAAGATGTAGAGCCTTACTGCATTGTTGGGGGGAATCCTGCAAAATTAATCAGAAAAAGAAAATAAGGCATGGACATGTCAAAAAGTATTATATGTTGATTAATTATGAAAGATAGAGATTATAGTGTTGACATACTGAAATTCTTGGCTGTTTTTCTGATTATCAACAGCCGTATGGATGCTTTGTATGTAAGATATGGTATGTTGGCAACAGGTGGAGCCATTGGTGATGTGCTTTTCTTGTTTGCTTCGGGGTATACTTTGCTGCTGAGTAAGCGTAACCTGAGTTTTGACAATTGGTATAAGCGAAGAATCAACAGAATCTATCCTTCTGTGTTTGTTTGTACTGTTATGGGGGCTTTATGCTGTATTTGATTTCTTGAAGATGATAGCTAGCTTGCTATTCTTCTATGGAATTCAATTTGCTGCGAAGAAATATGCAATTGTTGCACCATATCAAATTATTACGCTCTTGCCTCTGATGGGTATTGTGTATTACTTCTACAAATGGTGTCATGCAAAGTTTTGGGAGAAATTGTATTCTAAGAAGATTGGATATACTATAATTATGACGATTTCTGGTCTTTGCTTGGAATCTTATCTTATACAGTACAGTGTGTTCACTACAAAAATGAATGGCATTTTTCCATTGAACTTGCCTATCATGGTAATATTTGTGTTGTTGGCTTCTTTCTTATGTAAATGTCTTTCTCGCTTGTTCTCACAAACATTTGGTGATGGGGATTACAAATGGAAGGAAGTGGTAAAGTTGTATTGAAATAATGAAATATATAAATAAAGATTTTTCCTCTCAAGTCCTTTTCTTGGGAGTATCTAAGAAAACAAAGGGAGGTATGACGGCTGTTCTCGTGTCGTATGATAAGTATATAGAGAATATGCGATTTATACCTACTTGGAAGTTGGGAAATAAAGCGGTGAAATCATGGTATGCCTTGCAAGCTTTGGTAAGAACTTGGTTCTTGCTGACGTTTGACAAGAGAATCAAGATAGTGCATATCCATGGTGCAGCTAATGCTTCGTTTGATAGATGTAAGTTATTTATTCATCTTGCCAAGAAATGTGGCAAAAAGGTGATTTTGCATGAGCATGCTGCTGATTTCGTGGAGTATTTTGATGAAGCAGAAGACAAACAAGGTATTACAGATACATTGAAAAAGTGTGATGCCTTAATTGTATTGTCGCAATCATGGAAAAAGTATTTTGCATCCATTGGAATGGCCAAGAACAAGATTCATGTTCTTAACAACATCGTATCACCTCCAGAGATAGCTCCAGAAAAACATACAGAAGATGGTAAGTTACATCTGATGTATATGGGGGAAATTAGCAAGCGAAAAGGTGGATTCGACTTATTAAAAGCTATTGTGGACAATAAGGAGTATTTTGCCGATAAGCTTTTACTTCGTATGGGAGGTAATGAGGTTGATGGTGATATCAAGGCTTATATTCGTGAGAATGGCTTGGAATCGTTTGTAACATATGAAGGCTGGATTGCAGGGCAGAAGAAGATAGATTGTTTGGATTGGGAAGATGTGTATATCTTGCCATCCTACAACGAGGGATTGCCTATTGCAATCCTTGAAGCTATGGCTTATAGTCATCCTGTCATATCTACTCCTGTAGGGGGAATTCCTGAGATTATCAAGAGTGGTGAAAATGGCATCTTGGTTCAGCCTGGTGATACAAAGGGTATAGCTGATGCTATCAAGTTCTATATAGAGAATAATGAAGCTATCAAAAGCCAAGGAGATAAGGCTTACGAAGTAGTACAGGACTTCTTCCCTAATAAAGTATTTGGGGATTTGAAAGCATTATATTTGAAAATGTTAAATTAAAAGAAATGTACAACGATACGCAAGTAATTATTATGGCTGGCGGCATCGGCGTCGCTTCTGGCCCATGTCCACCCCTGACTACCCCAAGCAGTTCATCGACGTGATGGGCGTGGGACGTTCACTCATCCAGCTCACCGTCGACCGCCTCAATCCCATCTGCCCCGTGGAGAATATGTGGGTGGTTACCAACGAGAAATACATCAGCATTGTCAAGGAGCAAATCCCTGACATGCCCGTTGACAATATTCTTGCAGAACCAGAGGCTCGCAATACGGCACCTTGTATTGCCTATGCTTGTTGGAAGATTCAGCAGAAGCATCCGGAAGCCAACATCGTGGTGACTCCATCCGATGCTCTGGTCATCAACACCTCGGAATACCAGCGTGTCCTCAGCAAGGCACTCAGCTATACTGCAGACAAGGAAGTCATCGTCACCATCGGCATCAAGCCCAGTCGCCCCGAGACCGGCTACGGCTACATCACCGCTGCCGAGCCCACGGACGTTG
>ERZ1034680.479-NODE-479-length-19484-cov-14.140975_pt1 | contig 19484 bp, 20 predicted proteins | sample MGYA00520639_ERZ1034680 | MGnify/ENA primary metagenome ERZ1034680 (study PRJEB33766, sample SAMN09781760) | gut metagenome | biome: gut microbiome | host: Homo sapiens | place: Madagascar | study: EMG produced TPA metagenomics assembly of the PRJNA485056 data...
CTTAAGGTTATTGATGAGATAAAGCAGACCGGAAATCCAAATTTATAGTTAGAAATATGAACATACTTATAACTGGAGCTAATGGACAGCTTGGCAATGAGATGCGTATCATTGCCAAGCATTCCGCCGACAATTATATCTTTACTGATGTCAACCAGATAGAAGGTGTCGAGACTACTTATCTAGACATTACTGATTTGGAGGCAATCAGAAAGATGGTGAATGAGAACAATGTTGATGTTATAGTGAATTGTGCTGCATGGACAAATGTTGACGCTTGCGAGACTGACGAAAAGCTTGCTGCCCTTGCAGAAAAGCTGAATGCTGATGCACCAGAGAATCTTGCTAAGGCAATGAAGGAGGCTAACGGTCTGCTTGTGCAGATTTCAACAGATTATGTGTTCGGTAAGGAACCATACAACACTCCATGTAAGGAAGACCAAAAGGGTACTCCAACTGGTGTGTATGGCACAACAAAGCTTCATGGTGAACAGAAGATTATGGTAACAGATGTTAAGCACGTCATTATCCGTACTGCTTGGCTTTACTCTGAGTTTGGCAAGAACTTCTGCAAGACTATGCTCAACCTTACTGCCACCAAACCTGCATTAAAGGTGGTATTCGACCAGTGTGGAACTCCTACTTACGCCTACGATCTTGCAAAGGCTATTGAGGTGATAATAGAGGATTACAAAAAAGAAAACTCTTCGTCTGAGTATTCAAAGACAGGTATTTATCATTTCTCAAACGAGGGAGTGTGCTCATGGTTCGACTTTACAAAGATGATAGCTGAGTATAGTGGTCATAAGGAATGTGAGATTAATCCATGTTATAGTGCCGAATATCCAAGTCCAGTTAAGCGTCCTGCATATTCGGTTTTGGACAAGAGCAAGATAAAGGAGACATTTGGAGTGAAAGTGCCGTATTGGACTGACTCTTTAAAGATATGTATTAACAACCTACAGAACTAAAATAGAAGATGGAAGTAATAAAGACAGCAATAGATGGAGTGGTAATCATTGAGCCAAAAGTGTTCAAGGATGCCCGCGGATATTTCTTTGAGAGCTTTTCACAGAGAGAGTTTGAAGAGAAGGTCCGTAAGATAAACTTTGTACAGGACAACGAAAGTATGTCAAGCTATGGCGTTATGCGTGGCTTACACTTTCAGCGTCCTCCTTTTACACAGAGCAAGTTGGTTCGTTGCGTAAAAGGCAGAGTACTTGATGTGGCAGTAGATATCCGTAAGGGAAGTCCTACATACGGACAGCATGTAGCAGTAGAACTTACAGAAGACAACCATCGTCAGTTCTTTGTGCCAAGAGGTTTTGCTCATGGTTTTGCTGTATTGTCAGAGACAGCTGTATTCCAATATAAGTGTGATAACTTCTATGCTCCACAGGCAGATGGTGGTATCTGTATCATTGATGACAGTCTTGGTATAGACTGGCAGATTCCAACAGAACATGCCATCCTTAGCGATAAGGACACAAAGCATGAGCTACTGAAAGACTTCGACAGTCCATTTAACATTAACACAGATCTTTATTAATATTTTAATATGTTTTCATTAGATAAACTCCTTTCACTATCAAATGGTGAGATCGATAAAATATTTAAGCATAAAAAGGTTCGGGTTCACACAAAAAGCAAAGAAGAGGATTGCGAGTTCTTTGTAAAGACTTTAGCATTAGCAGCAAACCCTCCTTTTTTGTTTGTTGGTTTCATAGATGAGAAAGACAAATTTCATGGAATAGAGAATATTAGAAATATAGAAGTTATAGAACAATGAAAAATATCGTAATCACAGGTGGAGCTGGTTTTATCGGCTCACACGTAGTAAGACTTTTTGTAAACAAGTATCCTGAGTATAAAATCATCAACCTTGACAAGTTGACTTATGCTGGCAATCTTGCTAATCTCAAGGACGTTGAGGACAAGCCCAACTATAAGTTTGTCAAGATGGACATTTGCGACTTTGACGCTTTCTATCAGTTGATGCAGGATGAGCATGTAGATGGTATCATTCATCTTGCTGCCGAGAGTCATGTAGACCGCAGTATCAAAGATCCATTCACATTTGCCCGTACCAATGTAATGGGTACATTGACTCTTCTCCAAACTGCCAAACTCTATTGGGAGTCGTTGCCTGAGAAATATGAAGGCAAGCGTTTCTATCATATCTCTACAGATGAGGTATATGGAGCTTTGCAGATGACTCATCCAGAAGGAATAAAGCCTCCTTTTACTACAAAGGCAAGTTCTGAGGAGCATCACCTTGCTTACGGTGAGGACTTCTTCTATGAAACAACCAAGTACAATCCTCATTCTCCTTATTCTGCTTCAAAGGCAAGTTCCGACCATTTTGTACGTGCCTTCCATGATACCTATGGAATGCCGACAATCGTGACCAACTGCTCTAATAACTATGGTCCTTATCAGTTCCCAGAGAAGTTGATACCTCTCTTCATCAACAACATTCGTCAGCGCAAGCCACTCCCTGTTTATGGCAAGGGAGAGAATGTGCGTGACTGGTTGTATGTAGTAGACCATGCACGTGCTATTGACCTTATATTCCATGAAGGTAAGGTTGCGGAGACCTATAACATTGGTGGATTCAACGAGTGGAAAAACATCGATATCATCAAGACAGTTATCAAGACTGTTGACCGCTTGCTTGGACGTACCGAAGGTGAAGACCTCAACCTTATCACATACGTAAAAGACCGACTTGGTCATGACGCTCGTTATGCCATTGATTCAACAAAGCTTCAGAAAGAGCTTGGATGGGAACCATCATTGCAGTTTGAGGAAGGTATAGAAAAGACAGTAAAATGGTATCTGGATAATGAAGAGTGGCTTGAGAATGTTACGTCTGGTGACTATCAGGCATATTATGAGAAGATGTATTCTGCAAAATAAAGAGTAGTCGTGAATATATATAATACGATATTTATAAGCATTTTCATAAAATATACGTTATTTGTAGAGTAATAGCAATTTATGGTGTATAATATTGTAATAGTTGCAAATGAAGCATATATACAGCATTCTGCTGTAATGTTGTGTTCTTTATTTGAAACTAATAAAGAAAAACAGTTTGACATATATCTATTAACAGATGGCGTTAAGGATGAAATATGTACCAAACTGCAAAGTTTATGCAAGAGTTATAATTCTAGGCTTTTTGTAAAACAGCCAGAAATTGAACTTGGGGAAACATTGAATATTAATCTAAAGGATTTGCCAACGGGACAATGGAGTACTATGATGTACTACAAATTGTTTATGCCCGTTATGCTTCCTTTGGAGTGTGAACGTTGTCTATTCTTAGACGGCGATATGATAATTAATGATGATATTGAGGGGCTTTATAATTGGAATTTTGACGGAGCTATAATAGCTGCTACTGAAGATATCCCCGACTGTATAAAGATAAAAGAGCATTTAGGTTTAAAACCATCGGATAAATATATAAATTCTGGTGTAATGGTGTGTGATTTAAATGCGTGGCGAAAATTAGAAAGCCAAAGCCCTATATTTGAATTTGTCAAAAGTGTTGCGGATATTATAATAAATGAGCAAGATGTAATAGCTGTGTATTTCAAGGATAAGCTCACATTCCTTCCTATACGTTGGAATATGACTACATTCTATTTTATGAGAGTGCCGAAGATATTTGATAAGTATCTTGAAGAACTACAAGAAGCGAAAAGGTATCCAGGTATTATCCACTTTGCAGCTCCTATAAAGCCTTGGTATCGTGATTGTATACATCCTTATGTTGGATTGTATAAGAAATATCTCAATATGACATCATGGTGCCATTATATTTTCCCATATGGAGAACACTTAACAAGAAAACAAAGGATATGTAAAAATATAAAAAACGTATTAAACAAATTAAATATATTAAAAGATCCGTTATTCACAAAAATATGACAAAGATTATAAGAATTAATAATATTGTACGTAACGACTTATCCGTTGTTGCCGATTTAAATATAGACGGAAATGCAGAACAACTTGAAATAAATGTAAATACCAATTGTATACCATATTTAACAATTGATCGTATCGACTTTATAGTTGTTGGTTTCTTGTATTTTGCAATGAAAAATGATTATGATATTGAGTCGAAATTACCCATGACACAAGAACTTTGGTATAATATTGTATATCATTTTATTCCACAACTTGCATTAGGAAATCCTCATTTGCATAAGCCATCTATAAAATGTCCATTTGTAAGTAAAATAGATTCATCTACTAAGAAATATAATGCTACTGGAATATCATGTGGAGTAGATTCTTTATATACTGTAGCTACAAATACATCAAAGGAAATTCCTGTTGAGAATCGACTGAATGCACTTTGCTTCTTTAATGTAGGGGCGGCAATGAAGGGGAAAGAGGAACTTAGGACTCCGTTAGTTGCAGGAAGATTGAAAATTGCAGAAAACTTTGCCAATGAGTATCATTTCCCTTTTTTCTTTATAGAGTCCAATATACATATTTTAATTAATAAGTATAGTAATTATTCTCATATCGAAATGCATACTTATATGGGAATGTTTTGTGTATTATTGATTCAAAAGGGAATAAAGCAATATCATTATTCTTCTGGTTATACTTTATTGGATTTCTCAATAGTTAATAAAGACAATTTAATACTTGGCTGTGCGCATTATGAAATTTTAATATTCTCAACACTTTCTGCAATAGGTATTTCTGCTTTTAGTGAAGGTGCAGATGTGGACAGAAAAAGCAAGATAGCCAAATTAGTGAAATGGAGTCCTTCATATAATTATCTTAATGTTTGTGTTGATAAGGTGGATAATTGTGGTATTTGTTTTAAATGTATACGAACTTTGCTTGAGATAGATGCATTTGGCAACATAGATGATTATAAAAAAGTTTTTGATATAGATTTTTATAAAGCTAATAGAAAATTATATCTTAGAAGATTGTATTTGGAAAGCATAAAAAATAAGGATATTTACCTTAAAGAATTGGTTCCTTATTTTAAGGATGAATTAACAATTGTGTTCAAGTTCAAATGTTTGGCTTCAGTAATAATAAATAGAATACTAAGAAAGCGTGAAATTTTATAAAGAATCGAAACTTAGCGAGCTTATAACCAAGCTCATCTTTGTTTTTAAAGAATCGTTTTGTCATTCTATAGTTGTAAATGCTTGTTTACATTATAGATATGGTAGACTCCGACATCGTAATTGGGGAGATGATTTGAATATCTACCTATTGGAGCATATTTGGGATAAACCTTTATCTTACCTTTATTCTTCAATAATAGCAACACGAAAGCAGACGGATAATTACCTTGTAATTGGATCAACTCTTGCAATGCTTTCAAATCGAAATACTATTGTATGGGGAGCTGGTGTTATAGATGAAAATGAAAAGTTAGATAGACCACCCAAAAGGATTCTTGCAGTACGAGGTCCTAAAACGCGACAATGGCTTATTGACAGAGGTATACAATGCCCTGAAGTGTATGGCGATCCTGCTATGTTACTTGCAGAAATATATACCCCAAAACCAACGGGTAAACGTTATAAATTGGGAATAATACCACATTATGATGATTTTGATCATCCCGCACTTCAATTTTTGAAGAATGATTCAGAGGTGTTATTTATACATATGGAAGGATATAAGGATTGGTTGGGCATTATTGATGATATTGCAAGTTGTGACTATATAGCTTCTTCTTCACTTCATGGTTTAATTATGGCTGAAGCTTATAATATTCCTAACCTATGGATTGAAGTTTCTGGGAAATTAATGGGGGGCCATTTCAAATTCCATGATTTCTTTTTGTCTCTTGATGCAGATCGTAAAATGCCATATGTCATTCAATCACAAACTTCTGCAGATGATATTTTAAGGACAAAGGGGGATTATATACAGGGGCATATTGATTTAACACCTTTAAAAAAAGCATCACCATTTCAACTTAATATGAATCGAATATAAATGGAGTCAAGCAATAAAAGAATACTAAAGAACACCATCTTTTTATACATACGCATGTTTATTATGATGGTATTGAGTTTCTTCACTACTCGTATTGTGTTACAGAAACTTGGGGCAAGTGATTATGGTGTCTACAATGTAGTTGGTGGCTTTGTTTCTATGTTTACTTTACTTAATAGTATTCTTCAGACTGGTACCAACCGTTTTCTTGCATTAAGTTTAGGTAAAGGAGACAAAGCAAATAACAAGTTGACTTTCTCTACTGCATTTGTTATTCACTTAATGATAGCTGGCATTGTCTTCGTTTTATTGGAGAGTTTTGGTATTTGGTTTTTGAATAGTAAATTAAATATAGAATCCAGTCGTTTCTTTGCTGCTAATTGGGTTTTTCAGCTATCTGTTATCAGTTGTATGTTGACAATCACACAGACTCCTTTCACGGCAGCTATTACAGCTAATGAGAAGTTTGAAATATATGCATACTTGAGTATCTTTGATGTGATTCTAAAAATATTAATAGTTTACTTGTTAGTAGTTATCCCTGGTGACAAACTTATAGTATATGCAATCTTGATGCTTTCCAGTACTTTCGTTACTATGAGTTTAAATCGCCTCTACTGTGTACGAAAATTTGAAGAATGTGCATTCTCGTTAAAACTGGATAAACAACTCTTCAAAGAGATGGTTTTGTTTTCTGGATGGACAACTGTAGGACATCTATCTGCTGTATTGAATGGTCAAGGTGTCAATGTACTCTTAAATTTGTTTTTTGGTACTATTATCAATGCTTCAAGAGGCTTGGCTATTACTGTGGTAACAACGGTGAAACAATTTGTAGGTGGATTTACAACAGCCGCAGTTCCACAGTTAGTTAAATATTATGGAAAAGGAGATAAAGAAAATTTCAATAAACTTGTTTTTAAAATATCGCAAGTGACATTGTTTCTATTGGCTATATTTATAGTGCCTATAATGTTAGAAATAGATTATGTTCTAAAGTTATGGCTTACAGAAGTGCCTGCTTATACATCTACTTTTATTAAGATATCCCTCATTCTAGCTTTTATCTCTTATTCAAATTTCATGATTGATCAGGCAGTTAATGCGATTGGCCGTGTTAAGGAAATGAATTTATGGGTCACACCTATTTATCTTATTGTTATTCCGATAAGTTATGTTATCCTTAAAAATGGAGGTGGCCCTACTACTACATATTGGGTTTCCTCTGCACCTATGATCATTGCTCTATTTTTAAATCTATTAATACTAAATAGATATTATGGTTTTCCTGTAAAAGATTATCTATTGAGAATCGTTGGAAAGAATTTGTTGTTTATACTTCTTGCTTCTATAATACCTTTAATTGTACAATATAATATGTGCCCAGGTCTAGTACGTTTTATTGTTGTATGTTCACTATCTGTTATTAGTACAATAATAATAATGTATCGTTTTACTTTAGGTCATGAGGCAAGAAGTCTTGTTAGGCATAAAGTACAAGGTGCGATATTAAAATTCAAAAAACATAGCAATGATAAATAGAAGTATGCTCCCGAAAGTTTCTGTAATAGTTCCTGTGTATAATGCTGAGAAATATCTGCGTAGATCTCTTGATAGTCTTAAAATTCAGACACTAAAAGAGTTTGAAGTCATTTTGATAGATGATGGTAGCAAAGATTTCTCATCAGCTATTTGCGATGAGTACGTTGGTTCGGATTGTCGTTTTAGTGTTATACACAAGCAAAACGAGGGAGTTTCTGCTGCTCGTCAAGAAGGTCTTAATGCGGCGAAAGGTGAGTATGTCATTCATGTAGATTCCGATGATTGGATAGAACCTACAATGTTGGAAGAACTGTATACAAAAGCTATATCTGAAAATGCTGATATTGTAATCTGTGATTACTTTAATAATAGCGGACCAAAGCAGACTGTATGCAATCAGCGTCCTTCTTCATTAGAACCTAAACAAATTCTTCAGGAGTTATTCCAACAACTCCACGGGAGTTGTTGGAACAAGCTCGCAAGGCGAGCTTGTTACAAACAATATGGAATACAATTTCCATGCGGTATTAATTATTGTGAAGATTTGCTTACATGGGTTCAGTTCCTTTCTCATGAAGAGGTAAAAGTCGCATATTTAAATAAAGCTTTTTACCATTATTGTGACAACCCAGAGTCGATAACAAGAAGTTATCAGAGGTCGCAATATGAAACGAGATGTAAATTTGTACAACTTCTTGCGGAAGTATTACCTGTGGGTTTAAAATCTACAATATTAAAGAAAGTTACATTTGATATATTTGTAGAAGCAAACATATATGATGTTCTGACACAATCGGAAATAAAAGAAGGATTGATTATTTTTAAACAAAATATATCTAAATTGGGTATAAGATGGAGATTTGGTTTTATTTTACTTTCAATAGGTTTGAATAAATTAGCTCATAAATTTTTAAAATACTAAGAATATGATACCAAAGATTATTCATTATTGCTGGTTTGGTGGTAATCCTATTCCAACCGAATATCATAAATATTTAGAGAGTTGGAAAAAAATCCTACCTGATTATGAAATAAAAGAATGGAATGAGGATAATTATGATGTTAATTGTATTCCATTCAGTAAGGAGGCATATGAAGTGGGTAAGTATGCCTATGTGAGTGATTATGCACGTCTTAAAATTCTCTATGAAAATGGAGGTGTTTACTTCGATACAGATGTGGAGGTTATTCGAAGTATGGATGACCTAATGGCAAAAGGTGCATGGATGGCTATAGAGAAACATACGAATACGCCAGATGCTGACGATATGGTCAATCCTGGTCTTGGATTTGCCGTAGAACCTCATAATCCTATTGTAAAGGAGATAATGTCGTTTTATGAGAATACGCATTATATATTTCCAGATGGGCATATGGAGCAAATACCTATTGTGCCAATTACAAGTAAGGTGCTTAAGAAATATGGCCTGAAGCCACATGCTGATAAACCTTATGATTGTGGAGGCATTACTATTTATCCTTGGGATTATTTTTGTCCGATTGAGTTTCTTTCTAACAAACTTGAGATAACAAATAACACATACACCATTCATCATTATACAGCAACGTGGATGTCTAAGGCAGACATACGTAAAATGAAACGTGGATATTTCTTTAGTGCAAATCCTATTGGAAAATTTTTAAAACGAATTATTGATTTTATAAGATGAAAATACTATATATAAATGAGTCCCCTGAAGTGTACAAGCGATATAAAAAGGGACTAATTCCGTCACATTGGTTCTATGGAGCTGTAGAAATGGAGAAAGACGGACATGAGGTTATATGGTGCAAGGAGGGTGATAGTATATTGCATGATCTCTCCCTATATTGTAAGCATAAACCTGATATCATATTTCTTCCCAACCTAAATATGAAGAATCATTTGTTATTGTTAGTTTTGGTATGGTTGCGTATAATAAGAATCCCGCTATATGCTTATTTACATCATGCCCCTTTACGGAATGAAGGTCTAAAATCATATCTGTATAATATGCTTCTTCCTGTTTTTCAACATTTATTCTTCCTTTCGGAGAAGAGTATGCAGGAAACTATAGATGGTGGTTTTATTAAAAAGGAAAAATGTTCTGTACCAGGCTGGGGAGCAGATATGGATTTCTATAAAAAGATAAAAACTTCAGATAATGGATATTTTGTTTCTACTGGTAAGGAAAATCGTGATTTTGATACACTTATTGAGGCTTTCCGACGAACAGGAGCTCCGCTCAAAATCATGACGGCTAAGGCTCATGCGTCTCAGAATTATGAGAATCTGAAGGAGAAATGTAAGAATATTCCTAATATTGAAGTGATATTGACAGAAAATAGCAGTAGTGTGTACCCTGCTATGTTAGAAGCTATGGCAAATGCAAAAGCTTTAGTATGTCCTCTATTAAATGATTGTTTAACATATTGTGTTGGTCTTTCAACTATAGCAGATGCTGAAGGCTTGCACAAGCCATTACTTATTACGCAAAATCCTTATCATACTTCACAGAGAATGACGAGTTTTTGTGTAGTAAAAACGGTTGAAGATTGGGTATGTGCTATAAATAAAATTCAACCCTATCACGATAATGGATATTCTATGCAAAAAGCATATCAAAACATGAAGAATCATATGAAACTATAATACAAATACAAAGTCGAGTTTTTAGGTATGTTTATATTTGATATTTTAATATATGTTTTTTTTGCATGGGTAATGTATGCCTACGCAAAACACTCGTATGTGTTTGCTAAAAGGACGGGGCGATTTGAACAGCCAGATAAGAACCTTTGGATTTTTTGGATATTCTTTGCTTTTATATGCGGCATTCGATGGAATGTGGGAGTAGATTGTGTTGAATATATGCAGAATTTTGCAGAAGGTCGAATTAATAACGAAAAGGGTGAGTATATATGGCAAGAAATTGTGTCGCTAATAAGCAAATTACAGCTACATTATACCGTAGGCATGGGGTTGGTCGCTTTTTTGCAACTTTATTTCTTAACAAAGTTACCAAGTCGCTATCGATACATATTGGTCTTTATGCCAATAGCACTGTTTGGTGGATGCTACTTTTTAGACTATTGTAATGGAATGCGACAAATGTTGGCAGCAAGCATTTTTGTATATGGCACTCAGTTTATTATAAAGAAGAAACCAATTCATTATTTGGTTCTCATATTTATAACATCATATATACATCATTCGGTGGTGATGATGTATCCAATGATATTATTAGCATACATTCGTCCAGATAAAATTTCATTTTCTGATAAGAGATTAATCTGTACCATCATTTTTATTATTTGTTTTATTGCAGGACAAACACCTCAGTTTACAGGTTTTCTTAGTTATTTTAATTTCTTAGTTGAAAACATGGATGATTCATATTCATACGTTGACAATGTGATTGAGCGTACTATTGTTGAAGGGGATAATGACGCTCGTAGTTTTGGTCCGATGCAGTTGTCATATTTTCTCACGGCACTTGCTACAATATGGTATGGAAAAGATTTGAAAACAATATATAAAGATAAGATTCCATATTTTGATCTTTGGTGGTTATTTTCGTTTGTATATGGATGCGGATATTTCTTAGTATGTAATGTGAATTTTATGTTCATACGTCCTTTCCAATACTTTGAACCATTCCAGCTTATTATAGTATCGCTTTTGTTGTATTATTTTTATTCTATGCAAAAGAAAAAGCTATTTTGGATTTTAACCATTATTATATGGGCAGGTTTGAGTTGGAATATAATGAAAAGTGTTGGAGTTTTTGGAGAATCGGTTACATATAAAATGTTTTTCTTCCACGATTTATATGAAAGAATACACGTTTAGTAATACATATTCATAAGTTTTATGACTTTTCAAAAAAATATTTATGTCAAAAGTTTCAATAGTAGTCCCGTGTTGGGGTGTGGAAAAGTATCTTGATCGATGTGTTGATAGTTTAATAAACCAGACACTGCGAGAAATAGAAATCATTCTTGTTGATGATGATAGTCCTGACAGAGTACCCGAGATGTGTGATGAGTGGGCAAAGAGGGATAATCGCATTAAGGTAATACATAAGAAGAATGGAGGTTTGGGAATGGCCTGCAACAGTGGCTTGGAAGTGGCAACTGGTGATTATATAGCATTCTGTGATTCAGATGATTGGATGGAACTTGATGCTTATGAAAAGATGTACGCCACAGCAATTAGTACAGGGGCAGATGCTGTTTATACAGGAATTCAGACTATCGATGAAAAGGGTAATATTTGTCCAATGAATCATTATGACCATTTTGAGGTTTTAAATGAAAAAGAAAAGATTTTAGGCTTTGCAATGGATATGATTTGCTCAAGGGCTGAAGATCCAATAGAAAGTCATATTGCAATGTCTGCAAAAATCGTACTTTATAGAAGAGCGTTGATAGAGAAGTATAATTTAAAATTTGTTTCAGAGCGTCAGTTTATTTCTGAAGATTTGATTTGGAATCTTGATATTCTTGGAAATGCGTCAATAGTTACAACAATGCCGGAGACGTTTTATTACTATTTCAACAATTCGAGTTCATTATCAAAACGTGTACGGTTAGATCGCTTCGCTTTTTTTAAATCAATAAGAAAAGAGCTTATTCGTCGTACTGCAATTCTTGGGTTTCCTAATGATGTTAATGAACGTATAGATCGTATGTTTTTGCGCTATGTGCGTCACCAAATTGGTGATGTACTAATGTCTTCTTTTCAATATAAGGAGCGTATGAAGATTGCAAATGCAATGTTAGTGGATGAGACAACTGTAAATGTTTTATCATCTTTTCCTTTATATAAACTAACAAAACAACAACAAATAGTAATATGGTTAATGCGTTATAAATGCTTATTAGGTCTATTTTTATTATTTAAAATCAAAAGATAATTTTATGTCAAGAGTTTTAGTTGTAGCTACTAGCCGCAAGACACGTGGTGGAATAACATCGGTAATAAAAGCTCACGAAATGGGTGATCAATGGAAGAAATATCATTGTGTATGGATTCAGACTCATAGAGATGGATCTTTGTGGAGAAAAGTATGGTATTTTGGAACTGCTGTATTAAAGTATATTATATTGTTACCATTTTGTGATATTGTACATTTCCATTTTAGCGAAAAAACATCGGTAAAGCGTAAATGTTTGTTGATGCCAATTGCAAAAATGATGGGTAAGAAAACTATTGCCCATTTTCATTCATTTTCCCTTGATACGACTATTCGAGGTGGATATCGCGAAAAATATAAGTACCTGTTTTTAACAGCAGATGTGTCTATAGTTTTGTCTGAATATTGGCGTAAGGCATTAGTGGACGAGTTGAAAATTCCAGCAAAGAAGGTTAAAGTATTATATAATCCTTGTCCTATAATTAAAACGAAAGATGAAATGTTGCAACATAATGTTAAGAGAAAAACAATTCTTTATGCTGGAACTGTTTGTCATCGGAAAGGTTATGATGATTTGATTCGTGCATTTGCTAAGATAGCTAAAAAGTATCCAGATTGGAACGTTGTCTTAGCTGGAAATGGAGAAGAGGAAAAAGGTAGAGCTATTTCTAAAGAATTAGGTATTGCTAATCAGGTTGAATTTCTTGGATGGGTTTCAGGTGAGCAGAAAGATAAGGCATTCCGTGAATCTATGATTTTCTGTCTTCCAAGCTATGCGGAGGGTTTCCCTATGGCTGTTCTTGATGCATGGGCGTATGGTCTTCCGGTAATAACAACTCCTGTTGGTGGCATTCCTGATGTGGCTAAGGATGGAAAGAATATGCTTCTCTTTAATCCTGGTGATATTGATGCTTTGGCTCAACAGATGGAAAAAATGATTGTTAACGAGGAGTTGAGAAAGTCAATATCAGATGAATCAATCTTGTTCGCACATACAACGTTTAATCTAAATACAATAAATAAACAACTCGGGAATATTTATGAGGAATTAACAAGAAGTGAGTAAACGTATAATTGAGCACTAACAGATTGTTAATAAACAAGTGAAATATCAATAAATAATACTTTAAAAATTAATTGAGAAATATGAAAATATTTAATATACATATTGAATTTGATTCAAAAGTCTTCTGCAAAAGGGTTGAGGATTATATAGAAAAGAAACAAAAAGCATACGTATGTGTGGTTGACGCTAATGTTATAACCATAGCACAGAAAGATATGAATTACCGTAAAATAGTGAATGAAGCGAGTATTAATACATGCGATGGTAGTTCAATCGCAAAAATGGCAAATTCTATCTATGGAACGCATTATTCAGCTTTTAACGGACCTGAATTGTTTGAATATTATATTGAACGACCATATAGACATGTGTTAGTAGGCAATACCTCAAAAAAAGTGGACCAGATTAAGGCAAAGGTTGCCGAAAAGGGATTGCAGTTGGATCTTCAGCATGTAGATGTACCATTTGTGTCTGTTGATAAATTTGATTATCCTACAATTGCTGAACAGATAAATAAACTTAGACCTGATATAATTTGGGTGAGCCTTGGTGCTCCCAAACAAGAAACCTTTATATCAAATATTTTCCCATATATCAAACAAGGAGTTTTGTTTGGTATTGGTGCTGCTTTTAATTTCTACACAGGCGATCTTCACAATAATAAGAAAGAAATTAGAGGTCTAAGATTTATTTGGTTAGAACGTATTTTTAAAGAACCCAAGAAACAGTTAGGTCGTGTAGGAAAATTCTTGTTGATGGTTCCAAAAATGTATATTGAAGAATACCGGAAATCAAAAAAATAAAATGAGATCTTTCAGACCTGAAGACGTCGTCATAGCATTAGTTAGTGCCGCCCTAACAAATAGTGAAAGACATCTTAATATTATTACAAAGATATCAAAATCAGATTGGACTCAAATATATGAGATAGCCTGTATGCAAGGTGTCGTTGGGATTATTTTTCCAGTAATGGAAAAAATGCCAAAAGAGTTTTTACCTGACTCACATCTATTGTTGAAGTGGATAGGTCATGTAGAGCATATTAACAAAAGTAATCAACAATATAATGTGCATGCAAATGAGTTTTTAGGTAGGCTTAAACATTTCGGAATAGAGGTTGTTGTGTTAAAGGGAACTTTTTGTGCGGGTTATTATCCTCAACCCAATAATCGCTTGCTTGGTGATCTTGATATTTATCCAATTAATGTGGATAGCACTACTGTTGATAGTATTTGTAGAAAACATGGCTTATACGTTGAACAACATGATTACAAGCATTCTAAGATATTATATAAAGGGTTAACAATAGAAAATCATAAATATTGTACTGAAATACGTGGAGCACAAGTCAAAAAGGATTTTGAAATATACCTCCGAAAATTACTTTATAATGGTAATATTATACAATTTAATGCTCTTTTTTTGATGGCACATGCATTCAATCATTTTTTGGATGAAGGTTTGAATTTGCGTCAAATATGTGATTGGGCAATGTTTATTAAACATGAACAAAATAGAATTGATTGGAATGATTTTAATCATTGGATGAGACTTATGCATATGTATAAATTTGCAGGTCTTTTGAATTGTATCGTATCTGAAAAAATAGGTGTATCCATTAATAATTCAAAGATATTTGTATCCTCATTTTGTAGAGAAAAAATGATGTCCGACATATTTTATGTTCATCGACATTTACATAATAGAGGTCTTAAAGGTTTTAAATTTAGGATGGCACAAATGCAGAATACTTTTGGTGCAATATGGAAGTATAATGATATTTGTGAGCAGAATGTAGGCATAGCGTATATGAAAAATGTGTGGTACTATTTTACAGAAAAAAAACCAACAATAGAATAAAACAATGAAGAATATTTTAATTACTGGTGCAGGCTCTTACGTTGGTGAGAGTGTGCGCAAATATATGTTGGCATCAGCTCCTGGAGAATTTGAGATTGATGCAGTGGACACTATGGGGGATAATTGGAAGAAAGCCGATTATTCGCTGTATGATGTTGTGTTTCATGTGGCTGGCATAGCACATGTTAATGCAGACCCGAAGATGGAGCCACTTTACTATAAGGTGAATAGAGACTTGACTGTTGAGGTGGCAAAACATGCTAAAGAATGTGGCGTGAAGCAATTCATCTTTATGTCAAGCCAGATAGTTTTCCATGAGAGTCAGTCGCTCAAGAGCGAGGTGTTGACTAAAGACACTAAACCAAATCCTAATGGCTTTTATGGTGACTCAAAGCTTCAGGCTGAAATCGGGTTGCATAAGTTGGAGGCGGATGACTTCAAGGTATGTATTCTTCGTCCTTGCATGATATATGGTCCAAATGCTAAAGGCAACTTCCCAAGATTGGCTAAGTTGGCATGCAAGGTGCCTGTGTTCCCTTGTTGGCATAACAAACGCTCGATGCTGTATATAGACAACTTGGCTGAGTTTGTGAAACAGGCTGTGTTGCGTGAGTTGAGTGGCACGTTCTATCCGCAGAACCGTGAACAGGCTGACACTGTTGAGATAATACGTTTCTTTGCTAAGGCGGCAGGACATAAGGTTTGGATTACTCGATTGTTTAATCCTTTTGTATGGCTTGGCTCTTTCTTCCTACAACCTATCAACAAGATGTTTGCTACCTACTATTATGACCCATCTATGTCGAAAATGGATTTCGACTATCAACTTGTGTCGTTTGAAGAGAGTCTGAAGAGGGTGGCAGATAGCTTAGAGATGTTGAAGAATTAGCTATTTCAGTAGTAACAGATATCGTAGGTTTGATGCCCTATATAAGAAAAGGTGTTGAGAAATAAGGTCTTCAAAAAATCCTTGGGAGAATTGGTAAACTCCCAAGGTAATATTTCTGTGGTGACTCTATGATAAAAGAATTGTCACACTCTGTTTGGGCTTATTAGAGGGAGGACGAACTTGAATTAGATTGATATGGAATGGCCTCATCCTCACATTCAAGTTTCGCCGTTGGTGGCACAACCGTTGGAAACATCCACTTGTATACAAAGAATGGCTCCTCCACATGTTCTTAACATTGCTGTGGAGCCATTTGAGGAGGTGGGGGACGATAAAGGATTAAGTAGCTTTCTTACGCATATTTAATGTTGTTATCAATGTTGTTAATTCTAATAGCGGACATGTATAATTATAGTACGATCAATATATGAATAATCTTAAATCATTTTATCAAACAGTAGCTGATTTGTTACGGAATGAAGGACACCAAAGCTTGTCCAAGTTTTGTAATGAACGATACATGTCTGACTCAGTTATTGACCATGACAATTGGGATGGTGGCATAGATACATACGATATCGTATTTGAAGTCCCTGTCTCTATTTTTAGCAATTGGCAATCAGACGCTGGTGGCATAGAAGAAAAGGAAAAATGTATTGAGGAAGCTTTTGAGACCGCAGTTAGAGGTATTAATGCCATAAGGATATCCCATGTGACTATACGCCCAAATGCTATTGTTAATGATGAAAAGCAACAAATAAAGAAACCTCTTTCATTGAAGCTTCATTTTGAGGTACAGAGAAAGTATGGGAAAAGATCTGATTATATAAAGAGTGTAAAAGCGCCAAAGCATTATCCTTGTTTCATTCTTGTCTTTAATTGGAATTGGAGTGATTATGATTATTATACTTGGTTTTGTTTGTTCTATTTTGCTTCTGAAAACGACAAGTATAAGATAGGAGAATTAAAGATAATGAACTCTGGGCATAATAATACTATGGATGCTTTGCCAAAAGAATTTGACGAACCTCTTGATGATTCGTTTTGTTCAGTGGGAATAGATTCAAACTATTATGTTTGCTTGAGAAAGGTATTGAAAGATGAAAATCTTATAAAAGAAGTGCAACATTATCTTTGTGATTGTTCCTTTAATCCGACACTTTATGATCGTCATCATGATGAGAGTATATTTAAAAACTCATTAATGCGTGACCTTTCAGCCAATGAGGCTTTTAATGAAGGACAGGCTTTGGCAATGGGAATGAAGCCAGACGATATGTATTCGTTTAAATATACTTACCATCCGGAATATGATACTTCATTATATGCTATATGGAATGTTTATGTCCCATATCAACCATTATCCTTTATGCGTACAATAGGTATTATAGGAAATAATGGTGTTGGAAAGACGCAGATTTTATCAAAATTTGTGACTGATTTGCTAAACCGGAATGGAAATAATTTTGCGAAGTTACCTCTGTTCAAAAGTATTCTCGTTATTTGTTCCACTCCTTTTGATTGTTATCCTGACAGTACACGAGGAGGAGACGATGTCTATTATAAATTGTGTTGTCTTGAACAAGACAAGATAAATACTATAGAAGAACTAAAAAATAATCTTAAAGAGATTGATAAACGTCCTACGGTTAATGGTCGCTCTATGCTTTCATTATGGAAGGATTTATCGGCAAACTATGTAGATAAAACATTTGTTAGTAGTGTGATAAAAAGAGTGCAAGATAATGAAGGCAATAATACTCTGGAGATTATTTTTGATGGAATGGAAGAGAAAGTCAAGGTGTTAAGTTCTGGTCAGCTCCACATTTTATCACTTATAACTTATATCTGCGCTAATATCCATTACCGTTCTCTCTTGATTATTGACGAGCCTGAGGTTCATCTACATCCACATATAACGATGGAGTTTATAGCGACTTTAAGCAAATTGCTCACAGTCTTTAAAAGCTATTCAATTATCGCTACTCATACTCCTTTGGTAATTCGTGAAATGGCGGGCAGGAATGTCTATGTAATGCAGAAGATGGAAAATGGTATTCCGCAGATAGCTCCTGTTGCTTTTGAAACTCTTGGCGAGGATGTTTCTACTCTCTATCGCAACCTGTTTGGCTATGATGAAAAGAGTTCTTACTTTAAGAAAATGGTTGATGAATTTTGTAGCAAGGGTAAAAGTTACAAATATATTGTTGATTGGTTTCAGCAAGGTGTTAAGTTGAATGTTAATGCGTTGCTGATAATACGTGACGCAATAGAAGCGAGAGACAATGCATAAATTTAATAAGAATCCCATAAGTATTGATGAAAATCTCAACAACGTAGGAAAGGGATTGCATAAAGAGCAAAGATTATTTTTTGATAATGAAAGAGCAAACCTGAAGAATGCTTTTTTAAATTATGATTCTCATTCTACAACAGACCCTGTCTCTTTAGAAAACTTACATCCAATATGGGCTGAGAATATTGCAGATACTGCAATTCAGAAGAGTGCTAAAAAAGAAAAACAGGATAGATCTTTCAATCTGTATGGCTCAAGTCGTCCATTTGTCAATAACCATTTGGAAGCATTGAAGGCTGCAAATGGTGGTAATGTATTAATGTGTCCAATATGTGGTCTGGAAGAATGTTCGGAGATGGATCATTATTTGCCTCGTTCTCTTTTTCATGAATTCTCCTCGCATACAAGTAATCTTATTCCTCTCTGTCATGATTGTAATCATAATAAACATGACTATTGGTTGAATAGCAAAGGGGAACGATACTTTTTCAATGCTTTCTTTGATCGATTACCAGCAAAAATTATAGATTGTAAAATAACTATAAGAAATGGATTCCCACATGTCAAAGTTAGTATGAATAATGGGCTTAATAAGGCAAATTATTGTGACAGTATAGTATTGAGAACTTTCAGTATGCTAGAACTTCTAAGAAAAATACAGATGAAGGCAGACATGTTCATGCGGTCTGAGACACAACGCCTTATATCTGATTATGCGATACAGAAAACTAACTATCATGATAACAGAGAGGAGTTCTGGAATTCAAGGATAAGTACTTATAACGAGTATATAAAACATCCTAACAGTTTCGATTTTATTGAGCTGGAAATGTACAAGGCTATGGTATCTTCATTGGAAATAAAAGATTGGGTGGAGAATAGTAAAGAGTTCTACAGCATATAATAATAGTCTAATTGAAGAAATGAAAACTATAATGT
>ERZ1034680.483-NODE-483-length-19431-cov-10.148276_pt1 | contig 19431 bp, 37 predicted proteins | sample MGYA00520639_ERZ1034680 | MGnify/ENA primary metagenome ERZ1034680 (study PRJEB33766, sample SAMN09781760) | gut metagenome | biome: gut microbiome | host: Homo sapiens | place: Madagascar | study: EMG produced TPA metagenomics assembly of the PRJNA485056 data...
ATTGTATACCATCCACTTTCCATTCCTTCATACCCAAAGTTAATAAGAATTGTCTTACCAATATCATCTTGTGTAAGTCTTCCTGGTGTCTGACCGATTGCTCCATAAATTCCATCGCAATAATCAAGAATTCTGTTTATAGCACACACATCTTCAATATTTCTTGGAATTAACATATATGCTTCATCTTCCTCGTTTCCATACTGCATATATAAAGACGAAGCTGCTTTCTGTAAGTGTGGAATTTTCTTAAAGCAAGTCTTAATAGTACATACATAAGACTTCTCATATTTTGCACAGTCTTCCTCGTTTTTAAATTCCTTTCCATCACTTGCAATAAATGTTACAATAGTTTCTGTTACTTCCTTTGTTACTTTCTGTTCATTACGCTTCATAATTTTGTTCTCCTTTTCTTGCACTATATATTGTGTTTATTTGTTTTATTTACCACTATATCTTGTAATTATTCTACCAAGTAAATTACAATTTACTTTGCTTTTTAATTCTGAAATACAACGTCTGATATTTCTTTTATTAATCTTTCAGCCTCATTAACTCGCCTTGCTAAAACATCATCTGTACAAAAATCCCATTGCTCATCTTCATTTACCTTTTTTATTATCTGTAACGACTGAGATAATAACATGTTAATGCTTCCTAATGCTTTTAATGTATTATCTTTATCAATAATATGTTTTGCCATATAATCACGCTCCTTTACCACTCTGGCTCTTTATCAATTAAGCCTAAGTAAAACGCATCTTTTTCTCTGTTCCAAAAATGTTCTCGCAAATCAGCAAGTGTTTTAGTTTCATTCTTCAACGCTTCATAATCTGCAAGTACCATATCATCCGTATAGTTTGCATATTCATTTCTAGCAATAGTTAATCTGAATTTCTTACCTGTTTTTATTAGTCCCCATTTATTTGTATTTTTTGCTATCGGGTAAGCACCAATTGTATATCCGTGTAAGTCTGGATATGCTTTTGTGTTTTCACTATGCCAATCTTCAAGCTGTATTTTCGTTCCATCTGATAAAACAGCACTATCAATTATTTTCTGCATAATTTTCAACCTCCCCACTTTCTAATCTCAATACCAAATCAAGTACTTTATCTCTGTACTTAATCATCTGTACTGCTTTTCTAAGAGCTTCCTTTTCACCAAATTCATCGGGAATAATATCAATTCCATACTCTATAAGCTGCTTTTCTGCCTCATACATCAAATCTTTTGCATTCGCTTCTGGAATATAATCTTTACCTCTTGAATCTGCAATTCCAGCTTTCACATATTCTGGATAACATAAATCAATAAATCGTGGCAGTTCATTATCTAAATCCATCATATATGTTAAGTCAGGATCAAGGATGCGTTCAGGCTTACCACTTCCCCCTCTCTTTTCCATCCTTTCCGCAATATCTTCTGTTTCGTAAAATTCATTTTCTGCAAGCACTTTCCGTTGAATTTCTTCTGCTTGTTCTTTGATACATCCATATAATGCCTTTGCATTAAAGTAATTGCTTTTCATTTTACCAAGCAATACTTTGTCATACTGAATCTGTGGTAACATATTCATTTCCTCCTTGTTTTTAACATTTCTTCTCTATACTCATGTATCTGTTCCAATGTCAACCACTCAGGTTTTTCATTATCCGCAAACGAATTCCATAACTTTTCCATTTCATCACAATGTTTCTCTACTGATTTGAAATACAAATGACCTTCATATCCATTTCCGTTACCCAAGAAATATTCGCAATCTGTTTTATATCTACTAAGCATCATATAATCAAATTCTCTTGGATGTCTTACAAATGGTTCGTTACATTCAATTTCTTCTGTAACTCTTATATTTGGTTCGCCACATATTTCTCCCCATTCTTCTTTGTAAGCACCTGTGTAGAGATCAAGTCCGTTACGACCATTATTTTCATCAAAATATAACTTTCCATTTTTGTCCTCATAACAAGGAACTTCCATGTTTCCACCGAATCCTACAAATTTTACTTTCATACTAATCAACCTGCCTTTCCATGTATAACAAACTTGTCATAATCCCCTTCAATGCATACCAACATTGTTCTGCGTTAATATATCCAATCAGTGAACCAGTATCTTTCTTTATGTGGAATTGATTGCCACCTTCAATACTGATTACTACAGATATTTCCGTTTTGCTTACTGCATTGATTGCACTGATTTCTCTATCAATCTTTCCACACAGTTCTTTTTCGCTTTTGCTTAAATACCCTGTAATTCCGTTATCCCATTTGATATTTAACATCTGTATCATCTCCTTATCTCACATATGGAATATCTTTTCCATGCATATAATTTTCACCTCTAAAACAATCTCCACAATATTCCCAAATTCCATCATCTACCTTTTTGAATGTAGAATATGTTGTTCTGCCCTTTCCATTTTCATCAATTCTACTTGAACATGGTTCGCCAATCTGTGAACAATCACTTCTCATACAAGCTGGTGGTAATAAATCCATAAAGGAATCAATCATATCCTCTGTGAAATACTCACCAACTTCATGTGCATCAAGTCCAAAGTAATGTTCTTTATCTACAATTTCTTTTCCCTTGTACATTTTCGGTTTGCTTAATGGGACACCATCATATTCGACTTCTTCAATCACTAAATCTTTATTGAACCATACATATGCTTCATAATGCTTTTTATAAATTTCTGCTGCTTTGCGTGTTGGGAAGATTTGCGGATTACCTGCTGATAATCTATATTCTCCGTTGTAATACACAACTTCATATCCCTTAAGTCCTTTTGTCCATCCTGGAATATCAGTTTCGATCACATATCCTTTATCAACTGACCATTCAACTACTTCATAATCATATTCGTCTACAGGCTTACCAACTGTTTTATGCTTGTAACTTGCACACTCTTCTTTGCCTTTTTCTGTAAGTACAAAATGCTTTCCTTTATCTGCTTTGTACCAATTATTCCGTAATTCCATAATTCGTTTCCTCACTTTCTTGTAATAAAATAGGCAGCTAGGTATTTATTCTCCTAACTGCCTTTGCGGTTATCGTATTTCAACTGTCCTCACATATTCATTCAATGCTTCTTCGCCTTCTCTATCGAGAATACCAAGTAAGACATAATAACATGTGCTTAATGGGTACGAATAACCTCGCTTCTTTAAGTTGTTATATGCCTTTTGCACCAACATATCTTTCATTGCTTCTCCAACAAATGCCATATAATCACATCCAATCTTATCAAAAAATATTAGTTTCCTTTTCTTGTATTCCAGTAATCTATTGTTTTTTCTACTGGATTTTTTGCACCTCTCATAAAACTTTTAAAACCCATCAGTCCACAATCTGCACATTGGATTTTTACATCAAATATACCTTCATATGTTGGTTCTTCTAAGTAAATTCTTTCTGCTCCACACATAGGACAAGGTTTTGCCTTTCCTGTTAAATCTCTCATCATATTATTTAATTTCCTCCATTCCCCAAGTAAATGCGAATTTCATATACACCAATATTTTTCTCCATTCATTGCTCGCTTCACTTCATCAATGGATAAGTCGTACAAGTCGGCAACAAAATCTATTGCACTATCAATACATTGCAATGATGCGAACTTCCGTCTATCCCTTAGACAACTGATTACCTGCTGTAGATTTCTTTCTTTATGCAATAATTCCTGCTGTTTTACTTCAGCATATTTTTCATAATTACTTTTACTCATTTTTCTTACCTCAAATTCATAAGCAACACGCATTTCTAAATATAATTTTCTCTTATATAAGCATCTATAACATCTATATCACTCTCATAAATGAACGTGTATTCTAAATCCCTTTTTGCCTTTTCAACTGCTTCTTTAATAAATCCATAAGCAACTGTACTATAATAATTTTTATAGCTAAGCTCGATTGCAACTTCTTCAATCGTATAATGTTTAAACATATAATCACCTTTACCTTCCGCTATGAAATATCCATTTCCTAATCCTCTATATCATTCATTGCATCAGAGAATCCATCATCATATCCCTTGTTATACATAGGATTCTCAAATTTTGTGTTCGCTATCGGACTGTCCTCTTCAATACCGAACCACTCTTTCTCTTCCTCTGACATCTCACAACACTCGTCAAAGTATTCAAAAGCTGAATCTCTATCATCAGAGATAAGTCCGTCCTTAAAAAGTGTTGCAAGCTCCTCTAACCTGCAACGTGGAATATAATTCTCTTCTGTTCTGCTTCTGAACAACTCTAACGCATTGGCAAGCGAATTTGCCTTTTGTGTTTCGCTTTGATAAGAGAAATATGTTCCGTAATTCCATTGATTACCTTCTCTTTGAGATGGATCATAGCCACTTGCAACTACATACTGTGTATCACTTTCGCTTTGTAATAAAGCATAATCCCTATTCCGTAAAATCTCTATCCATTTCATTCTTGTTTACCTCCTTGAAGTAATTTTTGACAACACATCCTTGCCACCTTTTAGTGAATGCCTTTTACATTCACCTAACCAAAGCATTCGATTAAGTGATTTCGGAAGACTTATTACATCTCCCTTTGCGTTCTTATATATGTAATGAGAACCCGACTTCCGTTTTATGTGATATCCGTTCTCTTCCATTACTGGATTAACGACACGGATATCGTCTCGCCATCTTCTACTCATTTTTGTTTCTCCTTTCGGTTATATTTGACCGTATAGCCGTTATCTCAGCTATTGTGTTATTCTCTTTTTAAATTGCCTTTTTCCTTGTTGTTTTCTTCTTTGTTGCTGTGAATGGGCTTTCCATTTCGTAACGCACAATTTCAGATAAGTAATCAAAAATCTGTGCTTGGGTTTTGTCCATTATGTTCTCAACAAAATATTCAGTTCCATTACAATGTTTAATTAAGGCTTGTTCCATTTCATCTGTTCTGCCTTCTGTGTATGCATATAATGCTTTTAAAGCACGAATAATTTTTGCGGTATATGCTTTTCCGTTGTAACTATCTGCATATCCATTCCAACCAAGCTTACCAAGCAGAGTAAGCATCGAATCAAGAAGTTCAGGATTTGTCTTTGTAAATCCAATTCCATCGGAAATTGAAGTTAATACACCAACTGTATTCTCTGTCTCATCGTCTCCCTTGACAGCTACATTATGCTTATGACAAATATCACGTAAAGCAGTATATTCTGGTTTTCCTGCTGCAAGAGCTGCATGATATATATCCATTGGTTGCATCTTTGCACGGTCTGTTGACTGACTAAGAAATAAATCAATTGCTTCTTCAAGACTACACTCCATTACTTCGACAACTACATCTTCCTTTTTTGCCTTAAATGCACCATAAATTCTGTGCTGACCATCAATGCAAAGAAGTAATCCATTGCAAAGTAATACCTTCGGCTCATCCCACTTGTATGAGTTATAGTTATTACCTATTGAATAAGCTCTTGCAAGTTTGATTCTTCTCTGCCACTCTGGTATATGAATCTGTTTTGGATCAACTACCATAAGCAACTTATCTCCAATTCTAGAATTATTCTTAGCTGCCTTTATCATATTTGCAATTAGAAGCTTCTCTGTTTTACCTGTGAAACCCTCTGCATTCCGTGCTTCCTGCATTTCCATCTCTGCTTCCTTTGCCTTTAAATAAACTCTCTTACACATAATTGTGTCCTCCTTAATTAATATTTTTTGTATAAAAATAACGGCTTGTCTTTCGACAAACCGTTTAGTGACTAAACTATAGGCTTAACCCTAACTCTTTTCGGATTTCGCTTGTCCAGTACTTAACATCCTCCAGTTCTTCTCCGTTCTCTATATCAGCATCGAGATTTGATAAGAGAGTCTTGATTGTATCATTTGCCTCTCCCTTTATCATGCTTGCCTGGAACTCACATAAATAATTATATGCGTTCTCAGCAATTTCTATTGGGGCAAAACCGCCCTTCCAATTCATATTTGCATAGTCTGCTATGCGGTAGAAATCAGCATAATCTAACATATTAATCAACCTCCCTTCTGCCTGTAATAGTTAAAGTAAAATTCTGCCTTGCTACTACAGTTATTTTTTGTATAACCTTTTCTTTTTAACGAACGGATTGCCTTCCGCTCGTTGTACATTGGAACGTTGAATAGTGTGTAACTCATATACTACACCTCCTCGTTAATCAATACATATTCAAGATAATCATTTTCGCTTGCAAAGAGCTGATATTTTCCCTTTACAAGTCCCATGTACCCATCTGGTACAACATATCCTTTTACCATTGTTTTCCTCCCTTAGAGTAATGCGGATAATACCTCCGCAAAGCTTTTATGTGGTTTGTTATTCCGCTTGTTTCTCTTTAACGCAAGTTCCTCTGCATACTTCATATTCTCATATGCAATCTCTGCCTCTGGTCTTGTGTCTATGATTTCTGCTCCGTTATATGCACGGAATATAATTGCTTTCTGCATTTTACAGTTCCTCCTCTCTAGCAGTGTGCAAAATCCGTGTGATTTCGGATTCCGTTGTTGCGTTTTTTATTTTTTCGATTGTTGTTTCGCTATAACATAATTGTGTTGCTATGCGAATAGCGTTATACTTTGCTTCTGCCATTTTGTTATTCTCCTCTCTATTTCTCTATTGTCCACGAATCACCATTACGGTCTGTGAGCGTTAATGTGGTTTCGGTTGCCTCATAATCTGTAACTGAGGCAAGATTCAATATATTATTCTCCGTTTGTGCCGTGATGTCTGGTATGCCTTGCTCTGCCAGATAATTTGTATAAATTGGATTTTTCCAATTATCTTCTATGCAACGAACATCTTTCATCTCTAAGTTAAGATTTCCGTTGCTATCTGTATAATAAGCTGCTATATCATCAACTGGGATTGATGGCTGATGTGTTGTTTTGCCTATTAAAAAAGCACTCATTACGAGTGCTGATGTTGTGAGTGCATAGATTATTTTGTTTTTCATTTTGCGTTTACCCCCTTGCGAACAAATTATAAGAGCATGATGAAGTTCTTATTTTTACTATATCTTCTACGCTAAACCCATTTAGCTTAAATTTTAAAATGGCGTGTGGAATTTCCGTATAATCCACATTAATCATTTCCATTGATATATAATTTTTAGTTGCCATTTTGTTTGCCTCCTAACATGCTATAAATTCTACTGACATAAGACATTCATTTGCCTTTTTATTTTCATATGCCTTTGTCATTGCATAAATATAGCATTCTTTTTCCGTATCAAAAGAGTTACCTCCGTCAAATTCGATTGACTGGATGCGATCTTTATTTGTATCCATGTTTTCATAATGTGCTTCGAAAATATACATTTCTGTTTCCTCCTTTTGGGCATAAAAATAGCACCCTTTGCGTTTTACGTTTGGGTGCTTTTGGGTTGTGGTTTATATTTGACGCAGTTACATTGTTTTTAGTTTCGCTTGAAGTTCTGCTATTTGAGCTTCAATGGCTTGTTTTTCTTCGTTTGCCTTATTATATTCTGCATCTGGTATCCATTCCATGATTTCGCTTGGTTGGACATGGAGATATTCGCAGACTTTATTTATAATGTCCGTATTCATTGGTTTGTTTTTTGAAAATTTGGCTGGCATATTTACAGAAATTCCAGCATCACACAATGATTTCCATTGCATATTTCTATCTTGCAATAATTTTTCTAATTTTTTGTACACAATCATATTATTTTACCTCCATTAGATACACCTCCATTCTATCACATAACTGTGTGATTCTCAAGCAATTTGTGATAATGCACACTATAAAAGAGCAGACCTTTTGCGTTGATCTGCTCCTCTAACTATGCACTATTCTTTTATTGTATCAAGTTCCGTTACATTTACACCCAAAGCAGATAAAATAACTTTTAAATCTCTATAACGCACCTTCATTGACTTATACAAAGGCGTTTCTTTTTCCGTCATTTCCATCCATTCCTGCAAGCGTGAAAATTCTTCTACGCAAATTTTAATTGTTTCCTGATTATTCATTTCTTCCATCCTTCCACCGCCTTTCCAATTATAGTATAGCGGATTTATTGTGCGTTTACAAGTTAATTAAAACAATATTCAAGAAGTAACCATTCTGCATATTCTTTTGTTATTATCATAGAAAATACTTCTTTTATTCCACGGATTGCATCAGAATATGAACGTACACCTCTTTTATACTGTTTCTGAATCTCATAAACTTCTTCAAATTTGTTCATATTCACACCTCCTAGTATTATCCTTCTAAATATTTTTATTGATAAAGGCAGACTTATATTCTGTGCCACACTCTGCAATTATTTATTCTTTTTGTCCTTTTTTGGCTCAACATATGTATACTTGTAAGCGTCTACTTTGAGTGCATTCTTATCTTTCATAAGCTGTGCAAGCGCTCTCATAAAGCTATTTTTGAATGTAATTTTAGCCTTATATGACAAAGCATTACCAGTCTTGAATAACTGTTTATTGCTACTGTTTTTATAACCTACAGCAACAGTCATAAAGCTAATAAGTGTAGGTGTAGCCTCAATTTTTTGAGTAGAGAACCACTCTTTTATAGCCTTCTTAAACTCTTCTTCTGATGTGGTGTAAGCAGAGTAAAGCTCATCTGTAATAAGCTCATAGCATGACTTAATACGCTCATCATAATCCTTCTTAAATGCGTCATGTTGTGCCTGATACTTCTCTACATCTGCTAAATACATAGCCTGAGCCTCAGCGTCATCCTTCTTAAGCTCTGCCCACTCCTGGCTAATCCGTAAGTTATTCTGAAGAACAAGCTTTTTATCTGCCATCTGATTAATTGCAACCCAGAATTTAGCCATAGTTTCAGTAAAGTCCTTTGATGAAGTCATAAACTGAACCTTTACAGATGCTGTGTTAATAGTAGCTTTTTTTGTTGTGTTTTTCATTGTACTCATAATGTACCTCCTTAAATTTGAATATGGTTGTAGTGTGATTTTTATTGCAAGGCATATAGCCTTAATACTTGTGTGGGAATCGAACCCAGTACATGCCCTTACTTCTTGCATGGTCACAAGTAGCCCCTATTCCCGTGGATGGATTATCCATACAAACAACGTCTGCCCCTTGCTTTCAAAGGTTTGCACGGTTTCGTTAATCTTAAAAGAACGGTATAAAATATTTAAAATCTTTCACAGTTCAGATAGTTTTTCGAGCATACTCTAAACTTGTTATATACTCCGCTGTGGCGGATTGTAAACTCATATTCCTATACACAGTTACCGTGCACTACTTTTTTGAGATGGGATATATAACCCATTCTATAACAAGCCTATGTACTACCATAGTTTAGTTATTTTAATTATTTATTTATCAAGGTACAAGTTTTTGCTCAAGTTCACGGATGAACTTTTGCGATTGTATCAGCTCCCACGGATGAGAAAAGATAATATTTTTGTGGATTTTTTGCATGAAATATGCTAGAATATGTATTGCTATGGTGTAGCGTTTCATGCGTTCCACTGTAAGGGTGTAAGGTGTGCTAGACTTTGCACCCTATTTTTTTCAAGTCGTTGTTTCTTGACTTGTATTAAGTGTATCACATTTTCGTGTGATTGTCAAGTTGGAATTTTCCTGACCTTGCAAGGAAGGCTCGTTTTACGGTACTTCTTTCAACTTGTCTATATCTTATCACACGTTTGTGTGTTTGTCAAGGACTTTTTGAAAACTTTTAAAAATTGTTTTCGTGTGTTGCTATGTCCTTTTGACATTGAATATAGTATCACATGTATGTGTGATTGTCAATAATAAATTTTAAAAATTACGATATATTTTTTATAACATCAAACTATATTATATGGTATTTATAATCATAACACGTAGTTTTTAAAACTATATACAACTGTTTTTATGTTCTAAAAAACAATGGTTAATATATATCTATTAGACACTGTTTAAGCAAACTAACGTTCGGTAGGGGGTAGTAAAAACTTAAATTGAACATATGTTTTTATATATTTCCAATAGCTGATTATTCTACATACTCACTTAATTTTAAAACTCTCAAAATCCCAACAAAATCAAGCAAAATCCCAATTTTCCCATTTCAAACCCTTTATCGTACCCCATATCGTCAAACCCCACTAAAATCAAGCATTTCAACCACTTCACAACCCCAAAATCAAACTCTCATCCCATCAAAAATCCATCTACAAATCCAAAATCTTCCTTATTTATAGGCACTTTTACCGATAACAAATTTTTACACAAAAATCGCCCAAATCATCTCTCACCATACTCCCTTACAAGGGGCACTTAAAAACTACACACAAAATCACTCCAATAAGAGAATAACTATATAACCAATACAAAAATAATTATTCAACTTAAAGGAGAAAACATGAATACATATTTAATACCAACAACAGCAGCTTATTGCTATGAACCTTATGATCATATCTATCTCGCATATGCCAACACTCCACTAGAAGCATATAGAAAAGCACAAACAGAATTACAAGGTGAATACATACCACAAAAATTACAAAAATATGAATCATACTCATTTGAATTATATAAGCCAAATGACACTGCTACTTTCCCATTTCCAGAATCTCAAAAATATGATATACTTACAGAAGCGTTTAAGAATACAAAAGGAGCTGAGCATATGGGACATTTTAATGTAAATTGGAATGAATATACTGAAGTTTTATCAAAAAAAGCAGATAAAGAAATTTGGTCAAATCCGACTTATCCTAATAATGGTATATTAACTAATTATCTAGTTCATACCTATAAACGTCTTAGAACAGAAAGACAAATTATAAGAAAAGATAATTATGCTTTATTTAATACAGGACTCTTTACCAAATATTATGAATCAATATATGCATATTCTGATCAGGAGTATAATGTATCATTTCTTACTGGACATGAATTAAATCAACATGGGATATCTGAACGTCCACAAAAAGCCAATTATTTTGAAGATCCTTCTCTTCTATTGTTTGATTGGCATTACCCAATAGATATACATTTCAAGCATATTTTGGAAGATGAAAAGAATAAAGAAAGATTACCAAAAGGATTTTTAGAAAAAGAAAATAAAATGTGTATCTTAACAGGCGCAGTTGAATTAATGAAACGTAGAGTTTCAGCAAACTATAAATTAGCAATTCCACAATGTTATGAAGATAAAATTCAATTATTACTTCCTTTATGTTTAGACACAGACGAAGGAAAACCTGATTTAGCTCTTGCAGTCACAAAATTAGATAATTGTTATCAAGGATATACATGTTTAACACTTGATATGGCATATAATAATGCTCGTCTTATAGCTAAACCAGAGTCTAGTTGGTTATATTCTAAGTAAAAATTGTTTATCTAAGGCAGATTGATTACTCAGTCTGTCTTATTTTTATGCCAAAATATATACCCACACTCTCTAACGCTTATATTAGCCCAAATAAGCCATTCTAATTTTTAGACAACAATCTCTCCACGCACTTTCTTTTACATACCTTAAAAGCTAAAATACAAGGTCATATTTCTTAACTTCAAATCTCAAACTATACAATATAGCTAAATATATCATCAATATTGCAACGTATTTTATATAAAATGTATAGCATTCATTCTCATAACACCCTCTATAAGCTGAAAATCTACTGTCCTGACAGTATGTAGAAAATTCTAACCTACCACCCTTACACTTTATTAGCTAAACAATACATTTTTCAAATTTACTATTCCAATAAAAAAAAATAACAATGTACGTAAGCACAAGATATAGTCCCTTGATAGGGACGATCTTTTCGCAGCGTTAGCAAGAAAAGAATATCTCTAGGGTAGACAACTGATAACAAACCAACACCCAAAGAGAGAATAATACATCAAAGGAGGCAAACATGATCAAATTACAAAAATATTCATATCTCTCTCATAAATATTTAATATTAGATACAATTGAAGATTGTTTTTCTAAAAAAGATCTTAATTTTATGCATATACCACGAGAAGAAATAGGATACATAGAATTTATTCGCAAGAATAAAATCATAATCATTACATATCTACACATTTACACTTCATATAGACATAAGCATTATGGATATCAAGTAATAGATTATTTATTTTCTCATTACAAGTTCAAATGCATCGTAGGCGAAACTTTAAAAGAATCAAGAGGATTCTGGAACAAGTGCATACGTAAATATAATGGCATGAGAAGAAATATCTATTACAGTGACAATTGCACTTCATCATTTGTTATTCCAAGACAAGAAATAAGCTATAAGCAGATATGGGATCTATTGGATTACTCATACAACATAATCTATTAAGACGAATATTGGAATAAATTGTGATTAAAAGAGAGAATAATGTATTAAAAAAGGAGGAATTGTATGACTACAGAAAACGAAATACCAAAATATCTCAAGTCAAAAGAAAGCAACATCTCAAAGAGCAACCGAAAATCAAAGCACAAACATCATTATGAAGAATGTCTGATTCAAAATCCATTTTCATTTGCAGGAAAGAATAGTATACATACACAATTAAGCAGTTATTGTACTATTTGTGGGAAAATAGGTGGATATTTTAAAAGTGGTAAATATTCAAAAGAAATTGAATCATTGCAAAAACAAAGACAAGAAGAAGATAAACATTTTCGTGTAATAAGTATATCAGGCGAGGAATTATATGAAAAATACCATGACAAATTACCAGTATTCTTTGTAGAGGATATTTTTAAAGAGAAGTATGTTGATTTGGGACAGAATAATCCAGATGGAGAATAAAACTATAGATAAGATATATCTCATATATCAAAAAATGAAAAATCATTAACCAATAACAATCAACCCAAATTTTAAAGAGTAATTTATGAGCGTAGCGAATAAATTACGAATAGTCTGTCTTATTAAATAAGTTATATATCTTCTTTCAGTTCAGTTGACCTACACAAAAGTGTAGTCAAAATTCTCATATTTTAAAATTGGACATACACAAAAGTGTAGTTTGCTGAACGCTCGTAAAGGCGTTTTTCTTTAAATAGAAACAGAGAATAAATAAATATCACATATAAAGGAGTATTTTTAATTGCAACAAAAAATAGAATATTTTACACGTTTTCCAAATGATTATATCCAAGGGAATATCAAAACAAAATATGGAGTTAGTAGGAAATTTTATATCACATACATACTTATAGATAAATACAGATCGTATGAAGACTATAGTTGGATTACTATTCGTAAAGTAATGGAATTCTATGGCTATAAAACAACCAAACATAAACCAAAAGCATTTCACGAAATTCTCGATGTATTAGAATATATGGTTAATAATAAGATGATCGAAGTAAAGCAAGACCTTGATTCTATAGGATATGATACTGGAATTGAAATCAAGATTATTCCTGATAACTTTGAGTTTAGGAAAGATTTTTCAAAAATTACATCATCTCAGCTTGATTTTATTATGATGAACGAATCTAGTATTAATAAAGAGAATATATTAATGGCATTCTTATATATCAATTCATATATTTATGTGCGACAAAGAGATAAAAATGGTAATGAAACTATGACAAATCCTGAAACTAAACCAGAAGCTTTTTGGCGAAGTATAGAATCTATGTCAAAAGAACTTTCTATGTCAAAAGATACAATCAATCAATGTATTCAATATCTCACATCTTCTATTGGCGACAAAGAACCACTTCTAATTAAAAAAGAAGTTGGTAGTGTTCAACCTAATCCAAAGAAACCACCACAAAATGTACCAAATATATATGTACTTAATAAAGAAGGATACGAGCAAGAAATTGAATGGGCTATTGCTAAGATGTTGGAAATCTATAATGTAGACTCATTTGGAGAAATCAAAAACGGCAATAAGTCGTAAATAAAACAGAGAATAAACATATGTAACCAATTAACGCAGCACTTAAAGGAGCTGATTGCGATGAACAATAATTTTAAAACAAAAGGAGAACTAATTAATGAACAGAACCGTAACAATTACATCAAAGAACCATAAATATGCAAATACATATGGGGGAAATATTTGTATATCAGATTTTTGCACTGATTATGAAGGTAGTCGAAATATTGCAGAACGTATTGAATCTGCCTGGCGATTTGATATGTCATGTGTAAGAAACAGAGTTGTATTAGATGATTATAAGGAGAGACAAAAATAATGGCAGATATAAATATGAGCGTATCAATTGAGGAGCAGGAAATTTGTATTAATGCAATGCGTGACGAGAAATTTGCAACAATTTATGCTTCAGATTCTATATATTACGAAATTGGACAAGTTATGTAAGGAAAGTCATGGCATGTACTCTCTCATTGAGGATACTGGCAGAGGTAAGAAATATTTATTAAAGGATAAAACTCTTATCAGTTTCAGAGCAAAGAAACGTGAACTTACAGATGAGCAAAAGAAACAAGCTGTTGAACGTATGAGAAAATATCAAGCTAATAAATCTAACTGAGATACCCTTTCTAGCCAGAATTTCTAATGTAGACCATTGTACAGAAAATTCTACCCTTATTCATGGAGAAATACTCGTCTAAGAATTACATTTTTCAAATTACAATAAACAACAATAAATAGAAAGAAGGATTACATTATGTTAAGAAACTATTACCAAGGAACTATGATTACAGTTGAGTTACCAAAGAATCAATATAAAGGTTATGTGGTTGATTGCGTATACAGATATGTCAAGGATATGAACAAGTATGCACTGAGCATGTGGCTTCGTAATACTGAAGTTGATGACAGAATGCAGATTTGCTCACAGGAAATTAATACTCAATACATTACAAGCACAAGAGAGAATATAAAGAAGGATGTGTGTGCAATCGTTGAACAAGCTGCCAATAGCTCATATTTTGACAAGTCGATTGAGACTTATGAATATACACAGAAATGTTTTGAGCGTGGTAATGCTGAGTTTGAGAATGAGGAGAATAGATCATGAGCTGTCCATATTGTAGAGGAATAGGTGAACATGATTACAGATGTCCTCTTTGGCAGCCAAGTAAAAAGGCAAGAGTTAAGTGTGGTTATTGTGATGAATATATTCTTGAAGGTGATGATTACGTTGAGATTAATGGATGGGCTTATCACAAAGACTGTTTAACTGTTAATAAGCTACTTGATTTAATGGGAGTTATCACAAAGGAGATGTCATATGAATTGGATTAAAAGAAAGATAAAATGGATTATTTATAAGCTTGATGGACTTGTGCCTAAGATACATAACTTGCCTGACGTTGTGTATATTAAGTGGATGGGCGAGGAATTCATTATTAAGAAGTAAATAGAAATTTCATTTGGAGAATATATAAGTGAAAATAAAAAAGGAGGATTTAAAGTGTATTGTTTTCAAAAGAAAGATGGAACAGTAAAGAAATATTACAAAGAAGCCATCGACTACATTCTGACTGCAACAGTTCAAAAACATGAAATAACGGTTGGAAGATCTGATGAAGTTGGGAAAATATATGAATGCTATACAACTAAAAGGAAAAGATTTTTAGAACCTAAACGAAACACAATTCAATCTAAAATCATTGACATATGTGCTGAATTTGGTTGTTATACAAATCCGTGGTATAGCGGTTATCAAGAAATTTCACTTGAATTGCATGGAGATAATGTGGAATTTATGCTAAATGAACTTAGAAAATATTAATAATAAACAAAAGGAGGATTTATGGCTGGTATTAGCGTACCTCAATATGAGATTTTTAAAATTGGAACAAATAAACTAAAGTATTCTAATTGGGATTTACAGATTACCAAAGAAGAAGCTTTTAAATATCAGGAACTCATATCACTGTTTGAAGCCCAAGAGTTCCGCATAATGGCAAATAAGATTTTAGAAAAACCTATTTGGAGTATTGATTTTTCAAAGATATTTATACAGGTAGTTGTTGATAAAAAATCTGATTTTGTAAGAGCGACTGGTAAAAAAGGTGTTACCATAAATGGTGTTAATTATAAACGCTTTGTCGGAACTACTGGTGGATTAAAAAACAATACTCTTCTCTTCTGCAATTCACAATACATTGACAAATTAAATGAATTATGTGAATGTAAGAGAAATCCAGATACTAAATTAGTTCCTGCAAAATACGAAGCTTACAAAGCATTAACATGTTCTGCATCACAACCGATTTGTGATCCACATGGAATTTTGGTCGTAAAAGATTGTATTACACAATATTTTGCAGATGTTATATCACTCGATGATGGTGGCGATTCAAAAGAACCGACAAGAGAAATTATTAAAGATAAAGCTCTTGAAAATAATGTATCTGACGGTTTTAATCTTTGTACTATACAATATATGCAGCGAGTAGCTGAATCTTTAGGTCTTGATTATGTTCCTGGCGGTGTGTGCTTGAGAAACGCATGGCTCAAAGGAATGCTCTATCCGTTCCCTATTTATGAATTTATTGAAAAATACAATAATGGTAATTATATGATTGAAGATATTTGGGGAAATATGCAAGATATTCGTCAATGTGAAATGATTATCACAGAGTCTTCTCTTAAATTATGGGGAGCGTATGATAATATTGAGCAATATGTGAATGCGTATAAGGAATGTGGATACGGATTTTCTGTAACAAAAATTTCACCACATGTTCTTGAAGAACAGAGAGAATTGAATTACCAATATCTTCAGTCTTATGAATTTACAGACGAAGATGTTGAGGAATTGTGCGCACCAACAATCAACTATTTAAAAGATGCTATGTGTGGCGACTACTCTTCTACCGTTAAATTTCTTGGTATTAACGAAAATACTGATGTAAATTCATGGCAACGTGCTTTATATACAAGCGAATATATGTTGGGAGATCCATATATAATCGACTCTGTACATAGATATATCAAGAAAAAAATGAATGATGCGAAAATTGGTAAATTATTTGTAAAAGGTAACTATCAGATTGCAAGTGGTGATCCATTTGCTCTTATGCAATCTATTTGTGGTTTGAAAATTACAGGTTTATTAAAAGCAAATGAATGTTATTCAAAATTTTGGATTGATAAAAATGAAGATGAAATTGTACTCTTTAGAAGTCCAATGACAAGTCATAATAATATTCGAATGTGTAATATCAACAATTCGGATGAATGTCGGTATTGGTATCAATATATGAATACTATCATGATTATAAACGGTTGGGATTCATTTTGTATGGCTGAGAATGGGGAAGACTGGGACTCGGATCTGAACTTTTCTACTAATAATCCTGTTATGAAAAGACGCTATAGATACTTACCTGCTATCGAATGTGTTCAGCGAAATGCAGAAAAAATTGTTGTTACTGAAGCTGCTGTTAAAAAGACAAATAAAGCAGGTATGGGAAATCAAGTTGGAACAATCACTAATTATGTCACATCTATGATGGAAGTTCAATCTCATTTCGAGAAAGATTCACCTGAATATAAAGAATTAGAATATAGAATAGAATGTGGTCAGCTCTATCAACAAAATGAGTTGGACAAAATTAAGGGCATCATTGCAAAACCAATGGAAAGCAGTTGGTACAATTTAGGTGCTTGCGGAGAGAATAAATATTTGCAATCGCTTTGCGCATACAGAAAGCCCTACTTTATGATTTATGTTTACGATGAAACAAAAAGACAGTACAAGCAATACATTAAAGAAAGTAATGCTAAATGCTATGCTATCTATAAATGTTCTATCGAGGATTTACATAATAAAGATACCCTTACAAAAGAACAAGAAGATTTTCTTTTTTGGTATGAGAGAAAAATGCCAGTTGGTACAGGGAATTGTTCTATGAATCAGATTTGTAAATATGTTGAAAGTCAGTTAGATGGTTATAAATCTCAATTACATAAGGATTCTTCATTTGATTATAATACATTGAAGGTTAAAAGACGTTGTACTGAAGAACACAGACAAGCTCTGCGAGAACTTGAACAATATTATTGTGAATGCATTAAAGAATATAAAAAGAAACAGGGAAAAGAAAAAGGAATACAGCTAAATAGAACTGATATCTTTGATAAACAGGATGAATTCGACAAATATTATCAACGTGCAAGTATGGTTGAACTGTTTAAGAAGAAAGCCGAAGAAATATGTCCAAACGATGATGAACGTATGAACATCATTCTTGATATGACTTATGGATATAAAGGTAATAGACAGTTTTGTTGGGATTGTATTGGAGAACTAATTATTAAACGTTTAGAAGAAATGGAGGAAGAAGTTGTATATACTGAATGAAAAAGAATATATTAGAGAGATATTAGTGTCTGGTAATAAACCAGACAATATCTCGAATGGATATCTGATAACATTGATTGCTAAGTATTATTTTGATAGAGGTAAAGATCCAAATATTCTAATTGATACAATCAAAGCAAAGATGCTTGAATTTAATATTGAAGGATATCAAGAATATAGATATGCCAATAAAATCAAAAAAACATGTATTGATTTATATGATTCAGAATCAAAAAATCTCTTTAGGGAACTTGAGTATGTTCCTATCTATGAAAAAGAATTAAAAGTCGTGGAATCTCTTCCAAATGATCGCCAAAAGAAATTTATGTTTACATTATTTGCTATTGCAAGATATATGAATAGTGAAGGATGGATAAATAAAAAAGACTCAAAAGGTCTTTCAGAAGTATTTAAACTTGCCAACGTTACTCTCTCATCTGATAAAAAGAATGAATTATTGCATGAATTATATAGTAATGGTTATATTCATTTTGGGAAAAAGGTGAATAATCTTAATATCAAAATAGATTTAGGAGATACAGATGATGATATTGCCTATAAAGTAACTCAATTTGAAAATATTGGTAATCAGTATATAGGAAATTTTAAAAAGGGATATAAACAGTGTAAGCAATGTGGTAAAAAAATAAAGATTGTAAGTAAAAATGATGGTTCTTCACTATATTGTAAAAAATGTAAACATGATAAACAATTAGAATGGAGTAAAAAATCATATTACAAATCAATAGAAACATGATTTTTCTTAGTTAGGTTGTTTCGTTAAAACCCATAATTTACAAGGTCTTTTGGCACTTTTTCACAAAAAATTCGATTTTCTTAAATGTAGATATAGTGAAATATTTACAAAAATATGATACAAAAACGATTGTCATGGAAGAAACAAACCGACAATCTTTGTATGTCTGCTCTGCTGCTCTTTTGAGTGGCATTGCAGATTTAGAATGAAATCAGCTTTCTTGGCTGATAAAACAGAGAATAATAAAATGTAAACATCAAGTACATATTCATTGTACCTTACCTTCTATAATCGGTGGCTGTACTACAGTTCTTGTAGTATGGTCACTGATAATTCTTAAATATTATAGCGGAATGACGAGCAATGGAAGCTCACTTGGCTCATAACCAAGAGTATGCAGGTTCGA
>ERZ1034680.485-NODE-485-length-19415-cov-9.307748_pt1 | contig 19415 bp, 18 predicted proteins | sample MGYA00520639_ERZ1034680 | MGnify/ENA primary metagenome ERZ1034680 (study PRJEB33766, sample SAMN09781760) | gut metagenome | biome: gut microbiome | host: Homo sapiens | place: Madagascar | study: EMG produced TPA metagenomics assembly of the PRJNA485056 data set...
GTTTTATTTTTATTAAATTTTAATTTATCCATTATGAATCCTTTCCGCAACGAAAAGATATTTTAAATTAATTTTGTAACCAGAGTTTAGGTAATTTAAAGACAGATTTTAATAAATTAAATAACATAAAAATCAATGTTGGCAGCATAATAAAAGAAGCAAAATCAGGTCAAAATTCATTTGTGTTATTCACCTTAGAAGAAATCAAAAAAATATTTAATTCACAAAATGTCACTGCTGATCATATTGCTATATTAATATGTAATGGTGACGGAAATGCTTTTCCTTCTCACTTAGAATCTGTAACTGTAATAAATAATAATTGGTATGTAGTTTTTAAAGATATACTAAAAATTAATATGGATTGTAGAGTTCAATATGTAATATTTTATTGGGGGAAATAATTATGTAGTAACGTATTCACCACTCATAACAATTGTATATTTACCTGTTCCACCTTGATTTACAATATAACCATTTGAATCGCTATAGCACGGGACATAAGTACCAGTGTCTTTAAATGCCGAAAAAACATGACAAGTTGTTTGTTTCATAGGATATTTATCAATTTTAACTTTCCATGCTCCATCATTAGAATTTGCTATTGCAACTCGCATTACAAAATAAACAAGTTTTCCTATCTTATAAACTTCCATGTAAAACCCATTATTTTGTAAAGCAATTGAACCAGAAAGACTTACATAATTACCTGGTGTAGTCGCAATATAATAATCAATACCTAAATTATCAACATTAGTTTTTAAACCACTTAAACTCTGGCAATATATCTTTTACGAGCAAAATCCCTTTTGTCTTATAGTAGCTTCTATCTTAGTTTGATCAATAAGAACATATCTATTAACACTCTCCAAATCTGCATGTCCCAACAGTTTTGCAATTACACCTATATCTGTATCACGTTCTGCTAATCTGGTTGCAAAAGTAGCTCTAAATAAATGCGGATGTACTCTGATTACACCACTAGTTATACCTAATTTTCTTATCATGCTTTCTATTGCAGTTTTGCATAATCTTGTAGGTGTTCCTTTTCTTGAAGCAAACAGTGGCGTATTAGCTGCATATTGTACATATGTACCATTCATATTTATATCTTTTCGTTGCTTTAAATATTCGTTTAATCTCATTGCTGTCTTGCCAGAAAATGCCACTGTTCGTTCTTTATTTCCCTTACCTAACACTTTGCATGTATAATTTTTAAAATCTACATCCTCTAAATTTATTCCACATAATTCACTAACTCTAACACCAGTATCAAGAAAGAAATGAATTATCGCTAAATCTCTTGAATTTGTAGTATTTATCTTTAATAACTCAATTTCCTCATCTTTAAGAGGAACTTTGATACACTTTTTATATTTCACAGGTTCAACAATAGACATAGGATTATCAGCTATTTTCTTATGCTTATATAAATAACTAAACACAGAAGACAGATATTTTCGCTTAATATCCATTGTTGAACCTTTTACCTTATTTTGAATTCTATATTTTACCATAAACGACAATACATCATCAGTTGTTATCATGTTAATTTCCTTATGGCAAAAATCACATAACTGATGGACAACTCTGATATATTGATTAATCGTACTTTCTGTTTTACCACTGCTTAATTTGCCAATCTTGAAATATTCCATCAATCTATCCGTAGTCTCACCATTAACTGTTGTAACTTCAGTAGAAGATATAGTATCAACTGAAAAATTAAAACTAACCATCCAGAATGTATCTTCTAAAAACTTCAAATCCTCTGTATTAAATCTAGTCATCCATACCTTCATACACTTCATTAACATTTCATCTTTTGCACTTACCATTTTTAAATACCTCCTCAATAAAAAGAATATATGTTCTGATATTATATTCTCTGTTTAAATTGGAAATAATTGGTAAAAGCGAACAGATGTTCTAAAATGCTATATTTTTACTAAACCAGAGTTTAGGCGATAAAATAATCAAGATTAGAGTCTCAACAACATGGAATTCTGATAGTAAATATTATGGCAAAAAAGATTTTTCTGCATTAAGTCCATATATGAACGAAAAATATACGTTGTTGAATGTTGTCAATAACTGTGCAACCACTTCAAACCAAGTATACGGTATGTCTTATTGTATAATTAAAGGATATAGAGTGCCTAGTGATTATGGCTCAATTTGTGTTGTAGCTGATACTTCATATAATCAAGTTTTAACTTTAGATTTTTTATTTTTAAAACTTTAATTTTATCTACCATAAACCCTGTAAATACACTGACAAGTTGTATCTTTACCGAGTATTACGCTACGAAGCCATGAGGCTCTGTTTTGAATACTATTTTTTGCTGTATTATAAACTATACACCATGAAGTATAATTATTACTGTCATAGTAATTCCCGTCTAAAAATAAAAATTCAAGATTATTAGATTCTGATACTGGGAAAACATAGTCTCTTGTAATATATGAACTCCCCGAATAATAAAGCATAAAATTTACCCTTAATTCTCGATAATTTTTAATATTGGATATTACATGCTCATTAACATCTCCAAATTCTCCGATTTTTTTCCAATCTTGCTTATTTGAAAGATTATCTAAACTCTGGTTTAATGCAGCTACAGTAGTAGCATCAGCAGCATATCCAGTCTCAGTTGCACTTGTACTTGTAGTTATTCCTTTTATTGCACCCACTTTTGTCTGAGCAGTTTTTCCATCATTGAATTCAACATCATTTGCGTGAGTCCAAAATGATATTCTGTGCCATAACTTATCAGCAGCACTCCAAATTCTATAAAATTTTCCTGTTACTTTTTTTTCACTAACAGCCATTTTAAATTCCTCCTTTATAATAAAAAAGAGACACATTTAGTGTCTCAAAATTTAAGTTCCTATTTAATTGTCTATCCATGTCATACCATTTGTAGGTGATTTCGGTTCACTACCAGTTTCAACTCTATTACATCTATCAAGAGTAATCAAATACTTTTGTAAAGAGTAAATTCTATTTTGAACCATATTAAAATAATCGGAATTAATTGAAGTAATATTGGTCGTATTACATAACTTTGACGCATTATCATAATCACCTTGATCAATATAATTCTGAATACTAATCATAATATTTTTATTTGGAATATCTACATCTGATATGAATGGTAAGTCGTCTATGCTATTTGGAAAGACTGAATCTATTTTATAACTCATTTTATACCTCCTATCCAAACATCTGAATTATTGGGAGTAGAAGGCTGACTTTCCATATAAAATATTGATTGTTTAATTGTTTTAGCGTATATTTCTGTGTTTCTTATTTCTTCATTTAAAGCATTAAAATCTGAGCAATCAGGTATACATTGCTTTATATTGGGATTTTCATTAATTAATTTTGCAGCAGAAATATAGTCTTTATTCTTTTGGTATTCTTTTATTTTGTTAATTAATGTCGCATCTGAATTAGTCACATTTCTGTAAGTTTTTTTATTCATTACGGCAGAAGGAAAATTAGAATACTCATGTGTATAATCTGCCATACAGTTTCTCCTTTACTATTCATATAACGGATAAAAAGTATACATTGTGATAGATGTTATGCCTTCTGTTAAATTCAATGTTACTTTATCCGTAATATATTGTTTCTCTTCTGATTCTCCTATTTTTATATAAGATACTTTCATGTATTCTTTTAACCAAGGTATAAGTCGTCCAATTTCAATACTTATATTATCAGTCAATCTAGCATCAACAAATAATTCATATTCTGCTCTTTCAAGAGCGAGACTGTCAGATGAAATATTTTCATACACATCACCTGACTTTACATCTAAACGTTCTTCTCCAAGTCTCTGTACTGTAAATGGAGAATCTTTTATTATTTTTAGAGATACAGTATCAACATTATATTTGTCTTGAAAATATTTTTTTGTATATTTAGTTGTAACAGTACCATCTGAACAAATATATTGGTCAGAACTTACAGAACCATCAACTAAAGCTGAAAGAGCATGAGCTTGCCATTGACCTTGAGCATAAAAACGTTTTATCCATGTTTTATTTTGATATGTTTTTCTAAATTTAAAAACATATACTTTCCCAGCAGGTAAATAATTTGCAGTCAAAGGTTTGTCAGTATTTTCATCATAAATCTGTATAGCTCCTAAACCATTTACATTGATGTATTGTGTTGAAGAATTTGTACTTGGAATTTTAATTGCGATTAAATCTCCATTAGAATAATCTTTGTGATATGCTTTCATATTGACGGTATAAGTAGAATCTGAATTAGTAACATCTTCTGAATAGAAATCTACATCAAATGTCTCACCCCATACATGTACAACATTTCGCACATTAGAATAATCGGTTGAGATAGATTCAGAAATAAGACAATTTTTAATATCGTCATTAGTCATAACTATATTATCTTCTTTACAAGAGGGTGTTAATCGAGTTATAAAAATTCCATTTTCATCAAATGCTGAATCAAAATTTGGATATAATTCTGTCATATCCGTTATCATGCTTGATACACTATCTCCAACTGAAAACTCAAGATCATATGGTACGCAATTCCAATATGGATGTGAGACTCTGTATGACATATAATCTTTATTGAATTCTTCTAATCCCTTTGACTCACCAATATCATCAACAATAAATTGTTGTATGCCACCTAACTGAGTTATTGTAGATATTATTGAATCTCGAATAGTATTGTATACTAATGGGATTCCATCATCGGTTTCTTCATAAGCTGGGATAGTAGTAGTTAATGCACTTAATTGTCCATTTTGAGTGCCATCTAATCTATTCCATAAATCACCACAATTAATAGTTAAACTATTACTATCCACAGAAATGGAAGAATTAGTATCAGTTACAATAAAACATCCTTCGTTATACCATTTGTACTCAGACATTCGTGGTGTTTTAAGTCCAATTTGAAGCATGATTTTTTTATTCATCCACATTCTTGCTCGTTCAGAAGGTGTCATTTTATCGCCTATTGGAAACATATTAAAAGAATATGTACGCCTTGTGTTTGAACTTGAGTCTATTGAAACTGAACCATAATCCAATGTAAATTTTACTTCATCCACAACACAATCGTTATTATCAAATACTAAAATCTTATATAAATATTCTACCCATTTTGAAAAAGCAAGTTTTTTATCTAATGTACTTATATTTGACATACAAAATCCTCACTTTCTTTAATATTCAATCCATACAAGATTATTCTTTGGCATAAATGGCTCGTTATCATCAACGATTATGTCTTTGTCATAGTTGCTATATTTCTCATCAGAAGAAGTTTGAACATAATTACCATCTTTTCCCCAAAATTCAGAGGAAACATCACTGAGTCCAGATTCATATAAATCTTCTTCATTAGTATAATCACCAGATTCATACCATTGAAAATCAATAATTCTATGCTGCCAATGTCCGTCCATTGAATCTGTTGGGCTTCCGTCAACATTAATCATCCACATACGTCCGTCAAAGGATTTTAATATTTTAGGCATACCATTTGTAAGCCAGTTCATAATATCTTTTCGATAATCAAAAGACTTTTCAAGCTCAAAATCACAATTGTCATTCATAGGTACAAAATATCCACTTACTTCACCTGAGTCATAATTAATATTGCCAAAAGTGTGTGCAAATGGATATCTATACATAGGAATTTCCTGTTTTGTCAACTTATAATTATTTCGTGTTGTATCAATGCTACCTATATCTAATATAGTTCCGTAATTATGAGTCAAATCTGAAATAAAAATACCATCGAAGGAAATGGTGATTTCTTTTATGTCTCGTCCATTCTCTACACCATTTAAAAGACTAACACAAGCGTATTCGTATGTTTTTTTGTTCTGAACAATATTATCAATACAAGTAATATTAAAATCTTCAATTTTTTGTATTGCTTTTCGATAAATAGTTGTCCATGTAAAACTACCTTTTAAACGTTTTTGAATAATAATATCAGAAGTATTATTAAGTACATACTCAATATTTCCTGCTGATAAGCTATGGTCATAATTAGCTGATAGTACAGAATTATTATTCCATGTAGTATCAATCTCTTTTGACTCTGCCATGTTACTATCAGTACTGATTACAAACGTATCAAAATCAGCATTACCAATTTTTGCCTGTCTTATATCATCTACGTTAGTAGGGGTAGGAGAGTACGAATAGTCTGCCCCTAAAAAAGTTGAACCTAAAATTATCATTGCACATCTCCTCCTTTCTACTGTATTGTTATTTTAAATAAACTATCTTGTCTTGTAATATAAATCGTATAAAATTGATTTGCAGTTAATTTTTGTCTTGGACTGTATAAAATATAATGATTTAACCCATTGGACACATCTAATTTAAAATAATCCAAACCTTCATATATATAATGGTATAATAAAATCTCATCTACTCCATTTGATTCAGACCAAATAAGTCCCTGTTTAAAGTTTCTCGCTTTAATTCCGACCTTATGACCAGACTCTATAAGTAATCCTTCATTATATTCTACAAAAGTATTGGAATTATTAAACTGCAATATTCCATTAGATATCGTATATGAATCCGTGGCAACTCCATCAAGTGAAACAATATTAGAGGCACATTGTACATATCCCCCTTTATAATTGTTTTTTACTTCAAATATACCCGAATAATTAGAAGAGTTATATTGAGTATATATTTTTATAAATCCAGTATCTATTTCTACTGAATCTACAGTAATACCAATGCATCTTAAATAATAAATCTGTTCATTATCCAAGCTGTTATATATATAAGTAGGGTTTTGATTATATGTAACTCCACTATTTGATAATTCGTTATATGTAGCATCATATAAATAAAATACATACGATTGTAATTTTCTATTTTCTGTTTGAGAATAATTAACTATAGCATTATATGATGACGATTTTACATAATTTGTTCCATTATTCAATCCATTAAAACTAAAAGTAGGGGTAGAATAGCATGTAAATAACACTTTATCAGACATGCTCGATTCATTATTATTCTCATCAAAAACAGATATTTGTATAGTATATGAAGTGTCATTACTTAATATATTTCCGCTAATCAGATGTCTAAATCTCATTTCTGAAATCGTTTCATCTTTTACAATATCATTAGTTAATGCATTCCTGATTACAATTCTATTCTTATATGGTTGATTTCCTATATAAGAAAAGGAGAAAACGTAACCAGCCGTAGCATCAAACGGTATAATTTTACTGATAGCAGGCTTTGCCATAATTTTCTCCTTTCAAATTAACCTATCCAAACAGCATTACTAGCAGGTGAAGTCGGCTGAGTTGTTGAATAAGTAAAAGTTGTTTTTGTGTCTACTAAATCTTTTAATACTTTTCCTTGATAAGCTGATAATGACTGATCCGTAGCAGTTGAAGTTAAATTATTCTGTACACCTCGCCAAGTGTTAGTATCACTCGTTGGTGGAGTGTACCCAAGTGCATTTACAACCATAGATTTATTAATCCCTGTTAGGTAATTACTATGGGAATGATTTGCAGGTGCAGCGCCTACTTCTGATGCCGTATAGGAAGGTTTACTAGAAGCCTTTGCCCATGAATAAACATCAGATGCAGGCATTGAAGAAGGTCTACCAGATACGTTGCTCCATGCTACTGAATTTGCAGAACCTGCGGAATCAGCATATCCAGCATTACCAACCCTCATAGGTAGTACATTATTACCATACTTGTAATTTGTTTGGAAATATGTACCATCCCATTGAGAATTTTGATACCATGAACCTTGATGGGAAGTTGCATATACATAATTTGCATATGTTGAAGTTCCTCCATTAGCAGGTCTTGCATTGCTCAATCTACTATCATTACCTGCGCAAGCAGTATCAGCAGTAGTGCCTAAAGGTCGCCAAGTATTCGTATCAGTATTAGTTGATGAAATAGTAACTGTATTACCAGATTTACTTACTGTTGTTGCGCCACTACCTTGAATTAAAATATTGCCATTACTATAATTGCTTGATGTTGTACCAATATTAGTAACAGTATTTGTATCTGTATTTGTATCAGTTAAGGCAATAGTAGTATTACCACTCTGATTCATTGTAAATGTACCTTTAGAAGTACCATTCTGAGTAATAGTAACAGTACCGTTACCGACACTTGGAATAGTGGGTTTATTCTTGATTACTGCATCGCCACTTGTAGCATTCCAATCTGGTTGTGGTCTCCAAGTATTAGTGTCGGTGAATTTTGCTCCGCTTGGAACATCTGCATTTACTGTATGCCCATTTACTGTGGTTGCATTTCCTCCGTTAGCTGGCATACTTGTTGGAAAATCTGTAATCTGAGATTTTGTATGCGTATGACTACTTGGTGTATATGTACTAGGCTTACCAGTAACACCGCTCCAAGGTACACTAGCAGCCGTTCCAGCCGCATAAACCTCGTAACCAGCTTCGGATGAAAGTTTTGTTTCATCTACTACATAATACATTTTTCCTGTAGAAGTAACTTTTACTGTGTCACCTTTTTGGACAGAAGTAGAAGTAAGCTTAAATCTTGCAGTATCATCAGCAACAACAGTTAATCTCTCTAATGCTCCTTGTGGAAGTCTATCAATACTAATTGTTCCACTTGTAATTTTACTTGCATCAAGCGATATAATATCTCCATTACCATGAGTATGAGATGAGTTGGCTTTGCCATTCAGCTTAGTGTTAATCTCAGTTTCTGTATAATATCGATCATCATGAGTATGAGAAGCACTAGCATAACTACCTTTTGCTTGATATTTGTCATCATGATTATGAGTAGAACTTGCATATGAGCCAGCTACTTGTGCTCCAATATTCGCTCTCGCATTTGATTTTTCGGTATCTGTTAATCCCTGAGATTCAACAGTAGATACAGCTTTAAAATTCCCAACATTGCCAAGTCCAATTTCACTGGCACTATATGAAGGTTTTGTTTTCTGTTTCGCCCAACTGGGTACATCACTTGCAGGAAGTGATGTAGGATAAGATGGGAGAGTGACAGTAGTACCAGACTTATATTCTGTAGTACCAATTTTTACACTTTGTACTGCTGTATCAGCTTTACTTCCTTGTGCTGATGTAGCTTTAGAAGATAGAGCAGTATCAAGTCCTGTTATATCTGAAGTTGCATGAGAATGATTTTTCTCAGCAAATATATTTTTCAAGTTTGTCAAGAAGGTTTTTAGTCTTCTCAAACTTATTCCATTTGTTTCACTACTCATGAAAACCTCCTTATTAAATAAGAGCAGAGAAAAACATCTCTGCTCTTAATAGTTTTTTAATTATGCAAAAAGACCATTGATCTCCTCATCTGTAGCCTCAATATATGTTGTTGACTCAATTGTATCTACTCTTTTTGCTAACGCATCAACATTACTCTGAGCATCTGTACCAGCCTTTTTAGCGTCTGCAATAGCCTTAGTTGTAGCACCTTCTGCGCCAAGAGAAGCCTTATTTGCAGCTACATCAGCCTTTAAGTCTGTTATATCAGCCTCCTGAAGTGCTGTATCTGCCTTTGTTCCCTGCTCAGCAGTTGCATAATTCTTAGCAAGACCATCTGCATACTTATTAGACTCGCTAATTGCCTCGCTCTTAGCTGTTGCAATAGCGCTTGAGAAGTCAACTGTTCCAACCTTCTTATCAATATATGCAACAATCGTTGCAGCATCCTCGCCCTCTGGAAGAGTACCTACTAACTTAGCAAGATTTGCAATATCAGTCTTATTTGCCTGAATAGAAGAGTTCATTGCAGAAGCATCCTCTGTATGAGTTGAAATCCAATCAGAAATCTCCTTGAGAGTATCGTAAGCGGCTGGAGCATCGGCTACAATAGAAGCTACTGCATCAGCAACTTTTTTATCTACAGAGCCATCACCTGTACCATTAAGAATACCAATAGCATCAGTATTAGCCTTAATAGATTTCTTTACTTCTGTATCATCATACTCTGATGCTGTAATCTGACCTTCGATCTCTGTTTTAAGTGCCTTAATCTGAGCCTTTACAGACCCCTCAACTGTATCTTCTCCATCAAGTTTATCAGTAACATCTTTGACTGCTTTGATTGCATTATTTACTGCCGAAAGGTCTGTATCAGGCACTTCTACGCTAAATGCAGGTGCGTCAGTCTCACCAGGAGTTTCTACCTTATAAAATTTTAGTGTTCTTCCATCAATTGCTACAGATTTAATTGACTTTGCGTCAACTACCTTATCTGCGTCAGCAATATACTTTTTAATCGCCTCATTATATTTTCCTAATTTTGCAAGTGTAATAATTTTTACTTCTGTTGCTGCCATACGTTATTTTTCCTCCTAAATAATTAATTTTTTACATAAAAATAACCGCCATAGTTAGCGGTTAATAATTATTGAAATAAGTTTTCAATGTCAGAATCAGTTGCCACTAAAGATAGTATTTTTTCATCAATCTTTGTATCAATAGTGTTACCTAAATTCTGTTCCAAATATTCATTTGTTATTGTTTTGATGTATTCAGAAGCTTCGGTTTTTGTAATTAAATCCAATGTTTTAAGCTTTGCTTCAAATGAATCATTTGTTATATACTGATTATCTTCTAAATATTGAGAAGTCAATAATTTTGATTCAGTAACCTTCCCATTGGATAGAGTGTATACAATTACTTCTTTTGCTGAAATATCTTTTATGTAACTAATATCATCTGATTTTTCAATTAAAAATAAATGTTCAGATGACACAGTAAATACTGTTGGATATTCTTCAATAATCTTATATACACCATCTATAGAATACAATCCATTGTCCAAGTTCCCTACTACTAAGATATTATTCTGAGTGCCTGTTTTATTGATCACAGGTCTATGCTCAATAGAATCATAATCAATAGATTTTCTATTATCAGATAATAAATTAACAGTATACTTTCCATTTACTTTATTAACGATATATCCGCTAAAAGTATCATTATTAGCAATTGCTACAATCTGACCTGCATATGTATCGGTATTATTATTCAGAGACAGTTCTGCTTCTGAAACACTATCGAAACAATATACTTTTGACATTATTCTAAGTAAAGATAAATCATCTTTTATAAAATACTGTTCATGTGTATCTTTTGTAAAAACAATGTCATATTGATCAATTTCACCTGATTCAATTCTTTTCTGAATATCATCATAGTTGAGATAGGCATATTTTACTCTATTGTCTGCCATGACGACCTCCTTTCCTTTATAATTATTTTTATAATATAATTGGAATTAAGCCATCCTTGGTCTGTTCAGCAATAGTATTACCCAAATCATTGATTGCAATTTTGTCACCTATCTGTCTATCTTTTGATGTCAGATAAATTTCAGATGTATCTTTATCCAATTTAATATTATCAGCCTTTGACTCATCATAAGTTTCAGCAATTTTGTTTACAGCATTTATCTTGACATTTAATTCGTTCATTTTCTGGTCAATCACAGAAAGAGAAGAATCAGAAACAAACTGATAATAATCAGATAATGACTTGATATTAATAATTGCCTCACTTGTATTAAGAGAGTATTCCTTTAATTCGTCTAAATCTACTTTATTTAATGTAAGCTGAATCCTAATATCTCCTGGATCTTTTGTTAAATCTGTGTCCACATCAATAACAAACTTCATAAAACCATCTTTGTCGGACTCAGATTTTGTCAAGTCGATTGCATGTACAATATTGTACTGGTCGATATATTTTAATCTTGCAGTAAAATCCTCTAAATTAAGACCTTCATAAGTAGTAGGTATATAAAATTTTATTTTATCTACTAATTTATCCCTCTGGTAAAGAGTTGTTTTAACTGTTGCAATTAAACTTTTATCTGATCGCATTAAAAATGTATACATATAAATTTTCCTTTCTATACAGCATCATCTATCCAAATTAATCCTTTCGTGGGTGAATTAGGCTGTGTAGTATTAACAACAGTTTCTACGCCGCCATTTTCTGTTCCGACTGTAACAGACGAAAGAACTTCATTAGTCTTAGAAACTAACGAAATAGTTTTTCCTGAACAAGTCAGAGATGAGCCATATGTTTTTTTTATGTTGTTGCCGCTTTCGTCCTCAGTAGCTTTAGTTGCGCTGTTTGATGAATCAGCATATTTTGTAGATATATCTTTGCAATTAGTCCATGTATTAGATCCGTCACCAATTTTTAAATATCTATTTCCGTTACTGTTTAATTCTGCGATTAACTCACCATCTTCAAGTACTGTTTTGTAGGCAGTAAGAGCAGAAGTAACACCTCTCTTGATTTTAAAAATAACATTAACAAGATTTTTAGCCATTTACTGCCACCACCTTTCTACTATTTGACAACACCGCCATCAAGAATAAGTGTATTTGCACCATTTACTAAATAATCTGTATTTAATGAGGTTACTGGAATAGTAATATTTGATGAGCCATTAAATGAAGTAGCAGTACCAGTTGCTCCACCAGAAATACCTATTGTACGTGCAGTCTGTAATTTTGTAGCTGTACTTGCATTACCAGACAAACTTCCTTTAAATACGGAAGCGACAAGAGTGCCAGCCGTAGTATCAATATAAATACCAGTATCAAATATCTGACCACCAGTATTTGTAGAACCACTCGTTGTACCAGTGACATATGCTTTTGCCCCATTATTTGCTGTATTTGTTACCTTATTATCTGTAAAAACAGCATTACTTGGTACGCTTACACCAATTGTAAAACCACTAGACTTTATAACTTTCCCCGAAGTACCATCAAAAATTGGCACTGTATTAGCAGTAACACTTGTATTACTTCCAGTTACAGCCCCATCTATATTACTCTGAACAATTGTCCAATCTGCATTAGCACTAGCCGTCCCAGATTTAACACAGATAATCATATCTCCAATTTCACATTTATTTCCTGCATATGTTCCTGCTGTAATTATTTTGTATGTATCACCGACTACATGTTTATCAGGCAGAGCAGTAACAGTACCACCAGTTCCAAGTGTACCACGGTAAACCATCGCTTCACTCGCAGCCAATAAATTATCAACTGCCGCTTTAACAAATGCAGTAGTGGCAATCTGTGTAGTATTAGTTCCAAGTGCTGCCGTAGGTGCTTTTGGTGTTCCTGTAAAAGTTGGTGAATTAAGTGGTGCTTTAGAAGGTATAGTGGCAACTGCTGACTTATCAGAGCTTGTCATATGTATATCTGTATTATTCTCATGCTTTTTAAGTGTAGAAGTAATCAGTAATATTAATTCTTTTATTCCAGTTTTACCTAAATATTTTAATTTTGGCATAATTCCTCCTTCCTCGATTAATAATTAATCCAAACATCATCATCCCTTACACCATCAGTTGGCTGCTCAGTGCTGTAAGTTAATTTATATCCATTTAATACAGTGTTTCCACCTATAACTTCTGTCCACATTGCATCAATTTCACTTGCAGTATACTCTTCAAAATTAGATATAATATCTTCGGATGTTACACCTAATTTCTGCCATGTGCCAGTTGTTCCACTTGCAGAAATTAATGAATATAAAACTCCATTTGATGAATTAACCCATAACTGTCCAACATCATAATTATAATCAGAAGATGAAGGGGCGGTATTTTTTACAATAGTTGAATTTGAAGAACTGTATTTTAAGTTATTCCATGCGGTTACTCCATCACCAATTTTATACTTTCCATTATCTTTTGTGTCATCAACTACGATACCCATTTCACCAGCAAGAAGAACTGGATTTATTTTTGACCAATTTGCTGCCGTTCCATGCTTTATAATTACTCTTACATTTAAAGTATTTGCATCTGCCATTATTTAATCTCACCTCCATTTACAGTTTTAATATCATGCCAATCATTACCAGGAGAGAGTTCATAATATTTTAAATCAACAGAATCCCATCTATACTGTTTATTAACGTTATCACCTTTTGTTACAATATATATAACACCTTTTTTACCAACCGTAGGAAAATCATAAATTGAAGCAAATTCAGAGATTTCAGCTTTTAAATCCCATGAACCAACTCTTTCAGAAGATATTTTATCTAATACTTCCTTATTATCATGTGAATGTTCTTTATTTTTTAAAGAATATTTATCCGATAAATCAACATCACCAGTACGTCCATCAACGCTCGATACACCTGAAACAACAGTTCCACTCCCACTACTAAATTTGACATCTTCAATCATATAAGCATTGGAGTAGTTCCCCATTGGATATACAATGTGTACTATATCTCCAACAGTAAGAGCACCATTATATTTTGTATTAAATTTACGTTCTGCGTCATTGTATCGAATAATATATTTTTTTGTACCGATTATATCTACAATGACTCCTATATATGTTTTATCATTTATGTTGTTATAATTATTTTGAGATATATTTTCAAAACCTTTAACTAATAAATTTTGAGTATCCATTTCCCTCCTTTCTAACAAAATAGAAGAGAGCAGTAAGTATCTACCACTCTCAAATATTTGTTATTTTTTATTTACGTAATGTAATGAAGCCTGATAAAAATCATTAGCAAACTTATTAAGCTGTTTATCTACTACATCTGTAATAGCCTTTGCGTCACTTACACTACTTACATTAGGACAATTCAGATTAAGGGTTACATTTGGAGCAAAATTATTCTTAGTAACACTTTGACCAACCTTACTCGCATCAAAATTCATCTTAGGTGTATTCATTGGCAGATCACCCAGATTAATTTTACTCATTTTCTCCATAATCTCATTCTGAACAGGAACTAAATGCAATGTTTTAGCAAGATTTTCAATCTGTTCCTCAGTAATAACAGCTTCACCTTTTTGTGCAATGATAGGAACTTCATCAGATTTAAGACCATTAGTGCCTACATCCTGTACTAAATCAAAAGCCTTATCTTTTGGAAGAGCATCTATCTTGCCAAGTTCAAGACCTTTATGATAACGTTTAGCATAACCATATTTACCTATTTTCTTAGGATGATCTTTTTCGAGCTTGTTCTTTGCTTTTGAAGCATTAGCTGGTGTACCAGCATTTGCAATCCATTTAACAATAAAATATTTGTTACCAATTTGTGTAAAACCATTTGCACCCTTGGAAGCATAATCACTAATATGGCTTGATGCCTGACCGCTTGTGCTATAACCTTTACTTAACTTTTCATAAGTCCAATAATCATTAGAAACTAAATTTGGCTTGTTTGGATTATTATTTTTATCATAAGTTACTTTAGGTGCCGATGAAGTTGATGAACTACTACCTCCACCTCCACCAGAACTTGCAACACTTGAAGAAGCAGAGGCAACACCAGCCGCAGCATTTTTAGAAGCTTGTACTTCAGTATTGGCGGCATTTACAGCAGCATCGGCTTGTCTCTGACAAAGTTTTTCATACTCTGATGTAAAATTAGTAAGTGTTTGTAATCTACCGTTTAATACTTCAGATTCCCAATTAGCACCAAGAATTTGAGAAGCATAGAGCTTATTCTTTTCATCATCGTATTTAGAAGTACAATCTTCCCATTGCTGTTTTAAATTATTATAATAATCAACTTTTTCTTCATAGCTTGTTTTTAACTGTTCATTACTATTAATTTGTGATTCGACAGCAACATATTGATTTTTGAAATTTTCAATGTCAGCAAGATTATTTGAAAGAATTATACGTTGATATTCTGATCCTAAATATTGCTTAAGATTCATGGTATCTTGTGCTTCTGAAAAAGCATCGGATATTTCATTCCACTTATCTTTAAACTCATTAAGAGTATCAATATAATTATCAATATCGTCTTGCTGTTTCTTTAAATTAGCAACATCTACATCATATTGTGCATCATGTAATGAATCTTGAGCGTCACGAATAGCAGAATTGTCTGTACTATATACAAATTGACCATCCTTTAAAAGATATTTTGTCTTTTGAGAATTTGCTTTATTTAAATTGTAAATAGCTTCTTGTAACTTTTTCTGACGTTCATATTCATCATTTTCATCAGACATAGCGTCAATAATATCCTGGATAGAATCTTTTCTCTTATTAGCTTTTTCAATTTCATCATCATATACTTTTTGAATTGCTGATAAAATAGAGTCGTATTTATCTTTCTGTTCGTTAAGCTTATCATTGCTCTTTTCAATAGCATCAATCTTATCTTGCCATTTATCAATTTCATCATCGAGAAGTTTTGTGACACCTTTAAGTGCAGCATCATATATAGATTTTTGCTCATCAATCATGTCCTTAACAGCAGAATAGTATTTACTAGCAGAAATTTCACCATTCTTATACATTCTTTCAAGTTCATCAGAAACATACTGTGAATACTGCTGATATGTTATCTTACCTGCTTCGAGACGAGCTTTCTGATAAGCCATGAATTTATCAAGATATTCTTCGTTCTGCTTTTCGGCATCGCCGCCAGAATTTTTACCACCTGAACCACCTGAACCAGATTTTTTTGAACCAGATCCAGAAGAAGATTTTTTCTTCGCAACAGTACTAAAGTTGCCAACAGAAATAGATTTCTTGGTAGTCTGAATTAGCTTTAGTTTGGTATCTAACCCTTTCATAACTTTTTCAGTTGCGGTTTTATCCTTTGCAGATGCAGAAGAAATCTGAGCAGATAATGCTTGTGCCTGTGCTGCTGTCATAGCTGCTTGTGCAACACCGTCATAAGAACCACTCAATTGGGCTAAGCTATCCATAAGTGCAGCATTACCAGTGATGTAATTTGTAGTTGACTGTGCCGCTTCGCCATTAGCAATAGCTTGTAACTCTGTCATTGCCTGAGTAACAGCAGTAGCTTGTGCATCATCAAGTTTCGCTTGTGCTAATTGTGCCATTGCATCTGTATTAAGAGAAAGCTGACCATTCTCTACTTGTAAACAAGCAAGGTAATCATCACTGAGAGAGAGTAGTGACTGAATTGTGTCAATAGATAACTGACCACCATTAGAATTGTATTCCTCTACAGCAGAGTTTAGGGTGTCATATGCTGACTGAATAGAGTCTATTGCTGAGTTTAAATCGGAGATTTGTTTTTGAAGAGTATCTGCGTCTGGGATAGAGAAGGAATCTTCATTGGCTTCTTTCTTGTGCTCGTTCCATGTTTGAATAGCCTTATCGGCATCATTAATACCATTGGTAACTTCATTAAATTTATTGATTTCTTCGTCAGTATTAATACCTTCTGTGTCAAAGAAATCTTTAATTTTCTGAGAACCATCTACACCATCATCAAATTTTGCAATTTTGGCTTTGATTGCCGCTTCGTCTTTATACATTTTATCTTGAAGATTATGCATATCAACGTCCCAAGCATCGGCAACACCAAAAGCATCCTCAAGGTTATCGTCTGTAATATCCTTACCATTAATTTGTGTATCAACTTTATAGACAATACCTTTGCCACCATTTTCAACCTTATCAGCTTCCATAGGATCGGAAGAATTAAGAATTTTATCAATGTACTCATTCAAAGAATCATCGTCTAAAATTGTTCCATCTGGAAGTATAGGAGTGAAGTGTGCAATAATGTAATGACCATTTTCTTCATCCCCAACCCATTTCTCTTGAAAAGAAGTAGAAGTAGTAGAATATGAGCCATCATCATTTATTACAACAGGACGATTATTAATATCTACATTGCCTACATAATTTTCACCAGAATAAAGTTCTTTTCGTTTATCAATTGCTTCTTGATATGATTGTTTCAGTTCTTCGAGGTTTGCTTCTTCGGATGATTTGAAACGATTGATTGTATCTTCGTAATCTTTTACATTATCATCTACAACCCCGAATCCTAATCTTATTTTTAAATCTTGCCAATCATCTTCACCTAAAGCTTTTGCAAGCTGTTGAACTAATTCATTGACCTTTTTTTGAACTTCCTCTGGACTAAGATCTGTATCATCAATATTAAATGAGAACAAATCATTATAAGCTTTCATTATTTCTGGCTTACCAGACTCGATATCATTAATAAGATTATTTATGAATATTCTAGCATTTGTTTCGTTGGTGAGATTATTCTCGTCTATAAAATCTTGTGACAGACTATTTATATATGTATCAAGGAATTGCTGCTCTTGATCAGATAACTTATAATACTCATCACCAGATTGAGCAATAGCAGACAACGCATCTTGAATAGCAGACACGCTTGCATCAATTTCTGATTGATATTTTTGGATTAAAACAGTTTTCTTTTCAATATCTGTATTAGTGAGTTTATTTTGACCAAAAACACCATCATAACCACTATTAATTTCAGCTTGTAATTGACCTATTTTCTCATAATTGCTACTACCAATAAGTTTTCTTTTTCCAACAACGTTACCATTTGCATCTATATGTGCAGTTTGATACTGATAATTTTTGAATACGTCATTAATAGAATCTCCGTTATCATTCTCTCCATTAACAAGAGCCATTGCTTTGTTCTTTTTGTATTTATTATATTCAGCATTTAAATCACTGAGCTTTCCTTGAACAAAGCCGATTTTATTACCTTCATCATCATATCGAGCAAGAAGATTTGGCATTATGTCTGAAATTTCAGATACAACCTGTTTGTATTCATCATATTGATCAGTTGTAAGACTGACATTTTCTCCTAATGAATTTACACCCTTGGATAATTCATCATATTTCTTTTGTAAATCAGATAATTTACCATCATTAGAACTAAATTCATCGTTCATTGAACTGAACGAACTTGCAAAACTCTCGGATGATTCTTTTGCCTTGTCCGCTGCATGAACCAGATTGTCCAATCCTTCAATAGCTTTAGATATTACGAATCCTGCTAAAATCCCGACAACCATATTTCCTGCAAGAGCAAAACCTTTGAGAGCTACTTGACCTGCTTTAGCAGAAAACGTCATAGTATTTGTTGCAGTGGATATAGCTTTTTCAGAAAGTACCACAGAATTTCCTGATTTTACCAAATTTTCTTCATTATCAAAAAGTTCTTTTGCCGCATTTGAACTTGTCTGCATAGTTTTATACCATGCTGTTTGTGAAGACACGCCTTCTTCTGAAACCAATCTGTTAAATTCTTTAATATTACTTAAATCTTTGGATGTTATAAAAGATGATAATGAATTTCCAACACCTTTTATTCCACCAGCGTTATAAGCATTATCTATATCTGCAAAGCTTGAATTTCTTATTCCATATTTGTTTATATTATTTGTAGCATTTTCGTCTATTGTTCTGAATGTCATACTATGATACAATAGTTTATACATGTTTGAGTTATATAAACTAAGGAGACTAACCATGAAATATTGTTCAAAATGTGGAAGAGAGCTATTTGATAAAGATATAGAATGTGATAAATGTAAATCTATAGATTTTATTTC
>ERZ1034680.488-NODE-488-length-19323-cov-6.492475_pt1 | contig 19323 bp, 19 predicted proteins | sample MGYA00520639_ERZ1034680 | MGnify/ENA primary metagenome ERZ1034680 (study PRJEB33766, sample SAMN09781760) | gut metagenome | biome: gut microbiome | host: Homo sapiens | place: Madagascar | study: EMG produced TPA metagenomics assembly of the PRJNA485056 data set...
GTAGCAAAGATAATATTTTTCATTCAACCCACCTTACGCTGTATTGGTGGTTTACTCCTACGACTACATCATTTAGCTCGCCCCTTTAGAATAAGGACAAAGCATCCGCTTTGACCAACGCACGCTGACCAAAAAGTGATACCATACAACAGCAAGGGAATACGATTCCCCGATGTATGGCTAAGCAAAAATATGGTTACAAAAACGCTTCCCTTTATGGGAAACTATAGACAGTTTTGGGATTCAAAGTTCCTCATCATGGTATCGCTCCATGCCCTGCCGCCACTCGGATGAGGATAAGATTTACAACAACGCCAACGTACCGTCCTATCGGTCTATGTCTATTGTACCTATTTCGTTAAGGCGAAAAACAACATCACCCCAACACCACGGGGCGCTTTGGTTTCTCTATTCCCCGTTGACTCAATCTTCTTGCATACATTGACTGAGGGCTAACATGCACACCGGCTTCTGTAGCAGCCCATTGATACTTGGGGCTACCAGCTTTCAAAGCACTCATAGAAGGAGCTTTCTCTTTTAGCCACTTGTCCAACCACAACTTCTTCTTTATGACCTCCTCTACGTTTGAAGTGTTTGCAGGATGCACCTCTACATAATAGACCTTTCCATCATAGCCGACCGCATAATCCCACCGCGATTCATTGGGATAGAGCATCTTAGTTTCTTCGTCAATATTCAGGCTACCATCAAGCCTTCTGGCATCCTTCACCATCACTGCTCGCTTGTCAGCCTTTACTATTGCCTGCAATCCTTCACGATAACCATGCTGCACGTCCGGCGTATTCTCTATAGCCTTCCGAAAAGAGCAATTGGCTTTATCCGCTCCTGCTGTTTTTTGCTTCTTACCCTTACTCATCACAATATTTCGCTACAAGTTCAGAGGCCCGAGTGGCAAAGGAAGAAAGGCCACCCCATTCACTCACGACGGGTTGGTCGTCCAAAGCATCAAGGGAGGAAATATCAACACTCTCCACCTTCTCATCCTTTCTTTCAAAAGCGTAGGTTCTGATAGACTTATCAAAGATTCCTGCAAAGATGCCAGCCCCTTTCCCCGATACATCAAAGAGTTTTGCCAATCCTGCCTCTTTGTTTTTATTAGCCGATCTTTTTAGGATGTTGAAAGCCCACACAAACTCGAGAGGGACGGTAGAGTGAGTAGATACGATGACTTTTTTACCCATCTGTACCAACTCCAGTATTTCCAACAGCACCGACATGATCGCTTTGGGATGAAGTCCCATCTCTGGCTCCTCGATCACAATATAATCATATTGATCTTTATTGAGCAGCTGCATAGGAGGACCCGACACACAGTAGAAGCCCATCAGCAAGGGCATAAACTCCTTCTGTCCAGCACTCCACGTCATAAACGGCATATCCATCCCGTCCACCTTCATACGCATTTTGCGCTGTCCGTTCTCATTTTCAAGTTCCACCCTTCCCCCGTGAAAGATAGAAGTGTCAAAAGACTTTTTCTGCGCATTCTTCAGGCGAGTTTTGACGGGAAACAAGGTAGTATTCCCTCCCAAGCCTATCGACATAAACACACGCAGAATCTCACTAAACTGGCGCAACACATAAGGAGCCGTAGGGTCAAACTCTGAAAACGCCTTGGGCCGCCCATCCGAAATGCTAAACACCCTTTGAGCAGGTATGTAGAATACCTTCTCCTCCGCCTCCTTCACCTTATTCTTCATCAACGAAATGACAGCAGAAGCCTCTCGCCCGTCATAAACTATTTTGGTGTTCTCCCCCCAAATGCCAGCCATACCATTGCCGAAGTACGCCTCCAACAAATAGGAAACGTTACTCTTGCTTATGATATAATTATACTTCCTCAGCGTCTCGACAATGGCTTCCTTGTCTTCCAAAAGTTTCAGCAGTTCAAGAAACAGGCTTTTACCCGAAGCTTGCGCGCCGACAAGAATGGTAAGGTCACCAAACACCACATGAGCCTTGCCTATTGGTCCAAAGTTTTCTACTTTCAGTTCATTCATATTTCAAAAGTCAAATGAAGTCTGCAAATATACACTTTCCTTTGCTTCCCTGCAAGTTTTCCCCCAAGTTTCTTGCCGTATCGCAGCTGTAGTTCTAGTTGTTTCCCTCACCAGCACGTTTTTGAGCATAGAATAGGTCAGCTATTCAGGGTGAAGATGCTAAAACATATCAAACATTTCAGAAAATTCTTCCCTATATTTTTTGTCATAGCCTTGTCTCCAAATATGTAGTCAATATTTTTTTCACTCTCAGTTTCTGTGCGTATTCATGAAGTAAAGACACATTGCGGGTCTCCTTTTTGAGATAGTTGTCTATCACCTCACCGCAAACATCAAGCCCAATCTTGTTTCGGTACTTTACGGCATCACAGACTGTTCGCTCCATATCCGTAATGAGTACTTCATATACTGATATGTTCTTCTTTACTATACCAAACTCCAAATTCTCTTTTTTCCAATAATAAAGGTCAATCGGGGGATATTCGGGCAAGCGCACCTTTCGTTTGGCTTCAATGGCAATGCAAGTAGCGGAAGGCACTTGTGTGGAAAGCCCATAATGAGCAAACGCACTATACAGGCAAAGCACTCCATGCGGAACTATACGCTCCACATCTATCATGTTATTTGCCAACGCAGACATTTCCACATAAACACCATTACGAATCCGCATAAGCGTTCCGTCTTCTATTGCACGGCGAAACTGTTCATACTCGCCACGGCTTTTCACTTCGCCTGTGGTTATGAACCCACCTCGCTGTTTGAGCGCGTCAATAATTTTACTTCTATCCATGCCACTCTTTTTTTCGTGCAAAGATACAACTGCTTACTGATAATAAAGAATGTTTTGTATTAAAAGTTACGGAGAATATGTGTGACATCCGTAAAACCTTACATTGCACCAAACAACGAGTACATCATCGCTGCCCGCCTGCAGGCATCCAAGTCTCGACAGAACAAATAAGACTTCTTACCCATCACCATGTCACGTATCAACCTTTCTGTATCCGTTTTGTCTATCGGCATCTCTATAAGCACGAAGCTGCTCGACGCTGGTGTCAGCAGGAAGGATGAGCGTCACGCCATTGGGATAGACCAGTTTTAGACAAGGACTGCGGGAGGGGCGACCATTCGCCGCCACACGCATTTCCTTCGCCTCTCTGTCACCGATCACAACCTCGGCGAACATTGGCTTGCTGTTGTTGAATGTTATCTTGCCTTGTACCATAATTTGAACATTTTAAACGCACGATGCAAAGGTGCGAATCTTTTTCTAGGCGCACAATACGGCTTTCACCGAATACTTACTTCATAATTAATCGAAAACGTTCCAAATCTTCGCTACAGCACATAAACCAATGTTTAATATTTGGCAGGGAGGTTACACCTTTCAAAATTGAGCCCTAATTTGAGTGCATCCATCACAGTACCGAGTACATTATGAAACCTTGGAAATTCTGTCTATTAGAGCATCAAATTTTGATACTATTCTCATATCAAACTTTGCATCTAAGTTTTCTGAAATTATAGTCACAATGTCATCCACAAAATCATTATTAGTAAACAATGCAACAATATCCTTATAGCCATGGCTATTATTTGACTTGACATAGTACTGGTAAATATTCATAAGAAATTCATCTATAGGCAAGGTTGCCTCTATCAAAGAATCTTCAGCTTGCTCGTCAATGAGCTCTTGACGCATTTGAGAGAGCCTACCTGCCAATGTCCAATCACTAATATCTTTATCAGAATAAAAACTATTAAGCAAATCCATAAAACTTATGTTATCATTAGAAAGATTAAATCTATCCTCGGCTATAGAGACTATATTGTAATTTATTGCATTCGCATCAATTTTAAAATTTAAAACCGAAAGAGTATTTGCAAATTTTAATGGTGTATAAATATACCAATCGCCAAGTTCTGAAAAACGTTTATTCATATCTTTACGAAATTTGTAAAAGGTTTGATCCCAAGTTATTAAAAATGGTTCTTTGAAATCGCAATCAGTGGTTGGCTGATAGTCTTTAGATAATAAAAGGATCGTATTCAAATCATTGTACAATGCATTAGGAGTCTTGCAAACGTTTTCCTTACTTGAAATGTAACTATAAATATTTTCATACTCCTTCTTATATTTCTCGTAATTAATGAACTGAGGAATTGACAACACTGTTATACCTAACATTTCAAATCTACTACGCAGGATCCTCGTTAGTTTATTCATAAAAATATTAAACTCATCATAGCGTAGATTAGAAATATCTATACCAAACGAGTCTTTGATGAAGTCTGAAAACTTTAAAGAAGATTTTTTGTTTCTAAACTCCAAGAAAAGATTGAAGATGACATTTTGGGAGCGCCCCATACTCTTTATATATGGCAAATCTAGAAAACGCTCTAATTTAATGGCTTCAATGATATGTCCAGCAGTTTCCGACACATACCCATCGGTCGTATACATATTTATCTGAGCAGAGGACGACTCTATACTTTTGAACATTGTACTTATGTCATTATAAGAATTATTATCAAATTCTTCAATGGTACTCTTACTACATATAATACGCAAAAGAACTTGCGTATCAAAATAAACATCTCTGGGATTTTCACTCAAATACGCTTCTAATTTTTGTGACTTAAACAATGTTAGGAACATCTTTGAGACACTAACTTTGTTTATAAAATTGTTATTTGAACAGATTTCTAGCAGTCTGCTAGCAACTTCAGAAGACTTTTCATGACAAACCCCAACGTTTTCCAAACACTTTATCAATGATTGATAAGAAGTTTTTATATTACCTCTACTTTTCTTTAAGAATTCCGTCTCGTCAAATTTATAATTCTCATCATATAAAGCATATAGCTTTTCAGCTATTTCATCTATATGACCTACAACTTTGTAAGAAGATAAAACATTCTTAATATCTTCACGTAATTGTTGCTCGGCCATTTGGGACTTTAATACAATATTCTTTATTTCTGCCAAATAATTATCAGTCAGTGCATATTCCTTTGGCGAAAAACCTCCAACGTCTTCAATTAGATTTTGGGATTTCAATTTGCCAACAACGCTTCCAAACCAACCATACGTTAAATTATTATAAAACACACTTTTCAACGAATCATACATTTTTTTGACTGTTGAAGAATTATTTTGATATAAGTATGATAAAATTAAAGATTGAACAAAGTTTGCTTTTAGAGAATTTACATTTCTGCTCAAAGATAGTGTATCATATAAAACCTTTGTACCATCATCAAGCGTAAAGTCTACTTTCGGGAACATTTCTTTATGCAAAGCAGTTAGTGTTTCGCGTATCGATTGATAGACATTCACCTCGCTTGCAAAATAATTTGCATCATATATGTTCAAAGCAATGCCCTTATCACGCATTGCATCTCGTATAAGTTCATTCTTTTTCTTTGGACTAATTTTAACTGAAATAAAAAAATCAAGGACAGGCCTATAACCAAACTGATTGACATTATATAAAGCTTTATCTATATCTTTCTTCAACTTTGCAGAATACTCTTTCTGAGTCGTTATCTGAACAGTATTCTTCATTTCCTCCTTATTAATAACCACAACGAGATCATTACCGCCATCGTACGGTCCGTTGTTCAATCGCACATCAGTAGAATCCCAATACTCTTTCTCAAATTCCACAACCAATCGATTAAAAGACCGCTCAGAAAGAGTTTCTATAAAATTCGCATATTCTACAATATAATCGTTTCCCATTTTTGCGTATATTTTTTAACCTAATTTCCGCAGCACTATGAGTTAGCATTTTTATAAGTATCTAAGCAACAAAAAGTTGCTCAGGATTTTGCCATGTCGGATTTTTCACCTAACTTAGTGCTGCACAAACAAGTATAGCAAAATCTCCGAATGACATGGCAAATGTACAAATAAAATCCGAAAAACTCACTCCTTTTGGGAGAATCTTTCCGATCACAGAACAATTTGATGCTCTTTTGGCTCAAACCATTGACTCCACTATATATATCCACCGTTCAAGCGAACAAGACCCACCACAGCCTCACTCTCTATTATCTTTTATTATCCTCGCAGGATTCCCCGCAATAATCACATTATCGGGGAACGTGCCACTCACAACACTTCCAGCACCAACCACGACGTTCTTTCCCAATGTCGTACCTTTTAATATAATGGAGTTGGCACCAAGGAAGCAGCCCTCCCCTATCACAACGGGGCGCTTTTTCAGAAGATCAAGCCGTTCCCACAGTGTAACGCTCGCTATAGGGTAAGGGGTGGAAATCGTTGTCAATGATTTTACATCCCGAACCAATATCAGTATTGCGCCCGATGGTAATGCTTTCCATTGAGTAGAGAGAACACCCACTCATCACAACCCCTTCGTTGATAATGATCTTTCCACCGTTTTTGCCATTATAATGCAGCGTTGCGACAATCCAAACATATTGCTGAAAGGATGGGAGAGAATGTTGATTTTACCCCCCCAGCGTTGTTAAAGAGGATATTAGACCCTTTCATAGCACACCACGCTGAAGCCCCTAAAATATACCTGATTACGATATATAATGCGGCATTTCAAATACAGCAAAAAAATATCACAGTACGAATCATCATTTCCATAGTTATCTTCAAACAGAGCCAACGATCAATAATAACATTTCGATTGAAAAGACTTCACTATAACTCCATTACTTAGCAAAAATTATCAATCACCAGTATCACCTCACGCTTGATTTAGTAACAACATTTGAAACGAATGCGTTTACGTCGTCCAAACTAATGTTATCCCTCTGGAAGAAACAGATATTTTCTTTCAACTTCTTCTCATCCCAATTCCACCATTTCAATTCCAAGAGCCGTTGAATAATCTCGGGCGAGAAACGGTAGCGAATCACCTTGGCTGGCACACCGCCAACTATAGCGTACGGGGGAACATCCTTGACAACCACTGCTCCTGCAGCAACGCAAGCACCATTTTCTATATGTACTCCTCCTTTGACAAGTACATGAGAACCGATCCACACATCGTTGCCAATAAAAACACGCTCATCCTCGGACTTGTGTGTAAACACCTCGGTCTCTACCCAACATTCCTGAAGCGCATTGATCTTCTGCGTGAAAATCGGAGACGTTGAAATACACTGCATCGAATGACTACTCATTCCAATGCGACAATGATCAGCAATCGAACAAAACTTGCCTATCTCCGCATTCTCTATGTCAGTATTGGCAGCTATATAAGAATATGCCCCGATTTTTGCTCTCTTAGCCTTTACTCCACGATAGATATAGGCCGATTTATCGACCTCGGCATTAGCAGAGACAAAAGAAAAATTCGAGATTCGGGGATTAAAGAGGTTTTTCACCATCCCCTTTATATAATGTGCTATTGGAAACATATCACTTCAAATTCTTCTTTAAAACTTCAATTTGGAAATATGGATTCCATTCGTCGTCTATTTCCTTCATACACGCACGACGAACCTCATCGCGTTTTAGCCCGTTGTCATCAAACCATCTGTCAATTTGTCCTGCAAGGTCGTTCACGTTGTCCCGTTCGAAATACGAACCCGTAACACCCTCTTTAATCGCCTCAAACTCTGGCATCTGGTAAGGAAAGTCATTATGGGTGATACATGGAGTACCAAACACCATAGCGTGCATGGCAGTAAGTCCGATATTACCAGGTGCCACGCAGAGATCAGCATTGTATATGAGCGAGCTCAACTCAGTTTCATCGTAACAGGGACCATAAAACCAAACTTGCTTTTCAAGGCCAAGACCACATGTCAACCTTTTCAGCTCTTCTGCCTTCTCGCCACCACCTATAAACGTCAAATTATAGTTCCGTCCCTTATCGCGACACACAACCATAGCCTTCAATATCTGATCCAACTTTTTCACAGAGGTAAGTCGGCCCACAAAGAAAAGATTCTTATTATCATTACCAAAATGCTCTTGGTAAACAGACGTTTCCTGCAATTGTTTCCTTACTTCTATTTGCTTGTCATAAGCCAACGAGTTATGAATCGTATATAGCTTGTCAGGATCAAACCCTTCCTTTATCATTAACTTCCTCGCATAGTTGCCATAGCAGAACACCCCACCATTTGGCAAATGAAACAAGACCTTTTTTATCAGCTCCTCAATTCTCGTTTCCTTTCCATACCAGGCATGAGACCAAAAATATACTTTCTTTTTTGGTTTGAAAAGCCGCGCAAGTACACAAAACGCCCATGTGCTCAAAGCACGGGTCTCACCAAGAAGGATATAGTGGTCATAATCCTTGAACAACTGTGCAACGATCTTGGGTTGCCAATACCAGCCACCCAAGAGACGCCTAGTATGAGTCTCCGTCACGCATCCTTTGAGGAGCGCATAATCCATTTTCTTCACATCACTCATCGCATCGCCAAACACCCATCCACAATTAAATGTTTTATCAATCAGGGTAAAGATATTTGTGCGGTAGTGCTGCGCAAAATTATATATTATACAAAGTTTCATTGTTTTTTATTTAAGTATAGAGCACCCATATCGTCCAACGCTTTGTTAGACCATCGGTGGAAGACGCACCCAGCAGGGGTAAGCGTTATTTCGCCAAACCAAATACGAGATCCATTAGAATAAAGGTCAATACGGACCAAATCCATATCTGCAGCTAAAGTTTCTGCACACTTAATCATATCTTTCAAGTTCTGCGGTCTTGGAATCAAAGGGATTGTTTTGTCAAATCCCTTATAGTAGTCATACATCGGTTGCCAATCCAAAGAATATGGAAGATAATCAGCATGGCCTGTTTCACGCCCACTACAAGCAAGCACACATACAACCTTACCATGGATGCACATAAATTTATAGTCTGTAGGAAAACCACCTCCTCCGTCATCTATAAATTCTTCGCAAACTGCACACTTTTCTATCTTTGAATAGTGTTGTTCTGTATAACTATAATCCTTGACCTTAAACCATTCTGCAAGTTGTTGCTTGCATTTTTTGACCTCCAGTTTTGATTTATCCAGACATATAATATTCATACCTGCCCCAAAATTCATTTTCAAAGCAAACCTTTCTGGTAAAGTATCAAAGATAATGTCGTCGGCAGAATCATAATGGTTTAATAAAGGTATCAAGGTGTTTTCATAACCTTTTTCAGTAACATATTTCCGAACCTTATATTTATCTGCCAACTCAAAATATCTTAGAAACTCTCCTTTTATAGCTTTCTTATACCATATTTCGGACAAATCTTTCGGACAGATAAGATTTGGGATCCTTTTATGGTTATGTATATAAGAGATGCAATATGAAAGAGACGGAAACACTTTTGCGACAAAGCGTACATTGATTTTTTGTAATATATTCATTTCAACCTATTAAGAATTTGAGATAATGCTTGTAAAAGCACAATGCTGACGGCAGGTATTCATGCATTAAGAGGTGTCGTAGGTTGTGCTTACTTGCATTATCCTGCTTGATTTTATTCAACGAATACATTTTCACATCAAAAGCTTCATACCGTTTTTTATGTTGGTAACATGATCCATTAATAAGAATATCCATATTTTTTTTCCATACAGCGAAAGATAATTCTGACAGATATGTTTTATACGAATTTACGTAAATTCCCGTATCTTTCTCTGGGTTTAAAATGATATCTTTTATGCGCTCAACAAAACCATTTAAGTCTTTATGAGGTATAACATATCCATTATACCCGTCTTTTATTATTTCCTTGCAGCCATTGTCAAAATCAGATGTTATTGCTATTGTTCCAACTCGCATGGCTTCTAACAAGGCCATCGGACACCCTTCTCTACGCGAGGGGGTTAGAAAAATATTAGCTTCATTCGATATTTGTATCGCATTGTCCCGTGGTATTCGTCCCGTTATAATCAACCGAGAATCGTTAGGCAATATATCCCTGATATCCTTAAAGGGCTGTATTTTTTTAAATGGTGGTGTTGTTGTACCCATCCAATAAAACTTGAAATTCAACTCTGTTTTCAGCAATTTGGATACTATGCCAAATATTATTTCAGGAGACTTTGCAGCTGTACCTCCTCCCGTAAATACAATTACCGGGGTCTTTGCCTTTAATTTGTTTTGTAGCAATTGATGCTGATTTGGTAGTTCTCGAACAAAGTTGTAAACAACTTCAACTTTACCTCTACAATCAAATGTCCGTTCTAAATACTCCTTGTTATAACCAGACAATGCGACTACTTTATCAGCATACTCACTATTAAAACCAGCATAATCAGCCTCATCATAACGCAGGGAGTGACTCACGTTTATAACCTTAATTTCATTATTAAGAAAAGGTGTGAGCAAAGCCATTAATCGAGAGCAACTATTAATGACCACATCTGGCTTAATCACGTTATTCACAAGCGTTAATACCTCCCGTGCGTTCTTTTCTGAGGTATCCGCCATATCATAATGGTAAACCCTTACACCATATTTATCAAGTGGATACAATGAATCATCGCCAATAAGGACACTCATCTCAAAATGCTCAGCATAAGAGTTGATAAGTTCCACTGCGTATGACGCAATTCCTCCACCTTTGAACGAAGAAGAAGTTAGTAACAGTTTCATATAATAAATAATTTTCAACATCCAATAGGTATTACAACATATAATTGACTGTATCGTTAAAACAACACCATCAGTTTCCCTTATACAGTATTGAACAATACAACATATATACAATTTGGTATAAGGAGCCTATCCATGCTATATTAAAAGTCCATTTATGCCATTTAGGATAAATACGATTAGTCCAAAAATAGGTTAACAAAACACATGAGGGTATAAATGAAAATCGCATAAATCGTTCATAAATTAGCTGTGTGTTTATCGAAATGTCAAATGCAAACACGGAGGCCACGGTTACCAATAGAACCAATACTTTCATAAAAAGCACGACACTTCTATTGGATACCGAATAAGTTTTATAAATAAGTATTTTTAACGAGCTCAAGCATAACATATAATAAGGGGTACGCTCCAATAATTGTCCTAGAAAATAACCAATTCCTTGTATATAATAGTCATTATTCATGTAATCCTGGCCTCTTTCTATATATGAGTTAATTTCATCACTACTAGAGGATAAATCACCAATGAGAAATGAACTTAAATATGTACGCGCCCAATACACCATCAATGGAAAGCATAATAAAACCAGGATCCATTTTTTATTCCATTTGTTGGGAACTAACAAGGCCAAAAATGCAATGCAAACTATAAAACCTGCGCTTTTATGGAAAAACAAAGAAGAGAGAATAAAAGACAAGCCAAACAAGAGAGAGAACAACGAACTAGGAGACTTCGAAACAATGGCCAAGCCAAAAAACGCCATAGCCATAGCCAATGAAACACGTGCATAAGAGAACCATAATATCCATATCATAAGGAAAAAACTGACTGCCAAATCTTGATTTATATTAACACACTTAAATGTTTTTATAATAAAGATCGTTGCCAATCCCCAAACGACAAGTCGCCATAGAAAGTAATTATCAGGTGCGATTTCTTGAGCAATTATTTGATAAACAGATTCCAAGGTCCATCCTGTTGAGAGCAATTCTTTGTAGTTATCGTACACATGAAAAAAGTCACTTCCCCAAAAAGCAAAAACACAAAAAACAACAATTGTGCAATATGCTCCACGCCGTCTAGTTTTGCTCAAACGATGCGGATATTTTAATGCAGGGAAGACTATTAAATAGCCAACAAGAATCATTATTAAGTTGCACCCTACCAGCCAAGGGTTAAATTTCGTAAGTTCAAACATCATTACCGTTTTAAAAATTTGCGAATAGTATCCTTCTCTGAAAAATACAAGAATAAAATAATTAACAAAATATAGGCAAAAAGTATCATAACATTCGTAATATCGGAGTTCAGTCTAACCATTGAAGTTCGAATAACGAATAGAGAAAGTACAACCGATGCTATTACAACGAACGATTTTTCAAAAATTCGTATGTATTCCATAAGTGATAACGAAATACATTTTCGAACGTACATAAACCAACTAACAAAAAACATTATAACATACACAACCGTGACAGTAATCGCAGATGCTAATAACGAAAACCTTCCAAAAAAGGTGAGGAAAAGATACATTACAACTAATCTAACAATTGTATACCAAAAAGATAGATTTGTTTTTTTAGTCGCTATTGCTAATAAGCTATTAGGTTGACCTATCACAACAAACAACGACCATACTGACAATATCTGAACTATCGGAATTGCTTCAGAAAAAGTCTTTCCATAAAAAATCAGAACAATATAGTTACAAAACAATACCACAAAGCCAACTATTGGGGCATTAAATAAAAATGTACCCTTCAAACATAAGACGAAAGCTCTCTTTAATTCGTTAACATCATCTTGAAAATTAGTGAAAACTGGTAACATTACCTTGTTGGAAATCGTATTAACAACTATGACAAATTTCAACACCAGTTCCTTTGACAAATTATAGATACCTAAAGCACCTACTCCAAGAGTACTACTTATAATTAGTATATCAAGTTTCGAAGCAAAATAATCAACAATTTGACTACCCATTTGATAATAACCAACCTTCATTAGGTTCTTTGCTTCCTTGAATTTAATTTTTTGAAATGCAAGTTTATAATGCTTCTGTCCTGTCTTTAGATTCCACACATTTACCATCGCTGTTTGCAACACAGTTGATATAACTAGACTATACACTCCGTATCCTTGCATTGCGAGTATTACTGCAATAATTAACGAAAGAGAAGCTGTTACTATATTACGTATAGCAATAGTTCGAAACTCCATGTTTTTTTGCAAAACCGTGTCGTACAATTTACCCAAACTGACAAAGAACAATTCAGACATCATAATAGGGACAAGTATTAACAAGACAGGGCTGTCATAATAATTTGCAATAATTGGCGAACACAAGGATATTGCCAACATCATCAGCACAAACACTCCAAACTGCAACCAATATAGACTCAAGAAATTACTTTTCTCGATTTTTTTCTGCGACATTATAGCAGCAGAAAAGCCCATATCAGAAAAGACCTGGGTAAGTCCTAAAATTAATGTCAAAATTGCGACAAGGCCAAAATCCTCTTTTGTCAAGTATCTCGAAAGAATTGAAAGACGAAGAATTTGGACAAGCCCATTTGTTATAGTAGATATAGTAGTCCATCCTATACCACTAATGATCTTATTCTTATTAAATCTATCTGACATATAGTTTATTTTCGATTAACACGTTAGTGCTCAATTTATGGCATAGCCCTTTGTATAGGCACTTTTGCAAGTGCCTATACATTGAGTTGTTAAAATTTCGCTTATTTTTTAACTACTACATACATTTTCTTCGCTCGACAATTATAAAGCAAGCTTTCATTGTACTCACTTATCGAAAATGTTGGCATATTGCCAATCCAATTTATTTCATGATTTTCGGCTGCACTCGGCATAGCTCAAACAAGTTTGGCTCTACACTCATTGGCACGATAATTCGGCCAGATCGCATGCTAAAAAAGTCCTGCAACCGTTTGATATTTTAGATAAAGTCTTCACGCTTAAGAATCCAAACAAGCTTAATTCTGTTATCCTGTTACATTAAGCATAGGCCCTCCAACTTCTCTATCAGTCGCTTCAACTCCTGATAGTTTAGGTTCTTCTGGGAGATATGCAATCCGTTGGTCATTCGCAACTCCACAAGGATACGAACATAAGAGCTCTTCTCCTCTGTCATGGATTGTTCCGGTAAATGAGTTTCTTCCTTCGGATCTTTTTGACAAGAGGCCGGAAGACCAACCACCTTTACTTCCACAATCTTGTTGCGTGTATCCTTAGAAAAGAAAGGCTGCACCTCAACAATTCAAGCAAGCTTGATTGTATTCGATTTGCACTTTCTTTATACCATTTGTAGAATATGTTATAAGGTACTTTATTACGGGAACAGAACTGTTCAATGGAGATGCCTTTCGGCATTGCCTCCGTCTGGTACTGGAAATAGAATCGCTCCAAATCTTCGCTGCTGTACATAAATCAATGTTTAAAATTTGGCAGCAAAGTTACACCTTTCAAAATTGAGCCCTAATTTGAGTGCTTACTGAATAAATAATAGATATGCCACCTTGTCTCGCCTTTATAGCGTAAAGCATATCTTCACTTGTAAATTCAGCAAATCCTACAAAGCGAGGTCCTGGACTAAGATATTGAATGATCGAGTTATTATCTATAGAGACAAACAAACCTGAATGACCTATTCCTATATTTTTGTCCTCGTGATACAAATGTCCAAAATCGAAGAGGAATATAGCATCGTCTCCATCAGACAGACTCTGTAAGATGCTATCTATGTTCCATTCGGAAAGCTCTTGCCAACTTATATAAAATTCTTGAAAAGGCAAACCAAAATGTTTGAACAAATCATTTAGGGTATCTTTATAAAGATGCATTCCCACTTTTGTGTGTTCAGTTGTATATGTGACATTAAATAGACGCAAAGGTACATCGTCACTATCCTGCTCATTTACAACGACACCGACATAGTTTGCGATGTCATATTGTGAAACATCATTAAAGCCATGTCGTTTTAATATTGACTCCAGCGAAGCTGCTACACAACAATAAGGTGCGGACTCAACTATCGTATATTTTCTCATAATTTCAGGAGATCAACGTATAGCTTTGACCATGATTCCATTTGAGTATAATAATCGTTCAAATCTGTTTTTTTTACCCATTGTCCTGTCATCTTATCCTTCTCGTTTATTTCTATTGATTTGTTTGTGAGGTTTATATTATACAATACGCCTAAATGCACTTTGCCTACATCATTTGTATCGTCATTTAGAAATCCTATAGCTGCTATTGATTCTATAATACAACCCTTATGCACTATTACCTCTTCGTTCATTTCTCTATTGAGTTCATGGCGCATATATGCAACATCTATATTTTCTCCATAAGGATTCATATGTCCTCCCACACCAAGTGAGTATAAATTATGCAGACGCACTTCTGTTTGTTTTTTCGTGCGCTTAAAAAGATATACCTCATCACCACAACATATTATGGCATAAGGTATAATTTGTTTGTATGAGGAGTCATTTTCAAGGATGTTTCGAGGTTTGAAGATACCATATGCTAGTATTTTATCCATTATACTAGAATTAATAGCTTTAATGACTCCATTCCTCTTATATTCAATTTGCTGCCATAGTTTCTCTGTAGCGACGGCAAGAGTTAATTCCGTATTCATTTCTTTGGATTACTATATGTTGGCGATTGTGATTGATTATATTGCCCATTATAAGCTTCCATGTCCGAACTACACTTAAAGATAAACAATTGAGCAACAGGAGCATTGGGCAAAAGACGTATATTTAGATATCCTATATTGCAAATCTCGAATGTCACACGCCCAGAGTATCCAGGCTCTATTTGTCCATCACAGCAATGAATGGTGACAAACAAGCGTGCTAGCGAGCCTTTGGTTTGTAGAAACCCGATGTATCCTTGTGGTATATTGACGTTCTCATTGCTACATGCCAAAATAGACTGGCCAGATTCTAGAATATACTCATTCGTTATTTCTATAGTTGATATATTATCATCGTCTATCTTCTCTCCGTAGGTTACAGTATGTCCAGATTTAAAACAATACCGCTTAATTATACTATTTAAATGCAACGTGATTGAGAATTGATCTATAGATGTGGAAGGTACAATATTATATTGTTCAACTAGTTCTTTAAGATTTAATTCTGTTATAACCATTCTTTTATTTTATCAACAAATTGAGAAGAATACAAAAGGAAAGTTGGTATTGCAATAGTCGCCCATGATACAAAAGCTAACCAATGACTTTTTATGTACAACCATGCTTGCTTATACCATCCAATACGTTTTACATCATGTTCCAAACTATTTTGGTAAGTTTTTAATGGTGCAGATAATGTAGAGTCTGTATTTATAAAATACACAGTAGCAAAACTCTCATCAGGTTTCAAGTCTATGCTTGAACATCCGCCATTGAAAAAACCTATTTTCAGGAATCCGTCAAAACCTGGGTCTATCTTGCCAGCCGCAAGGAAACATCCCTTAAATATATATTTTCCCTTGCCAGTGACAACTCCAAACACATTGTGTGGAAGTTTAAACCTTTGTTTTGTATATACAACAATTGATTCCTTAGCCTTTACTTTTATGCCCTCTTTGGGTATTTTAAATGACTCATTACTACCTGGCAGAATATATGCATCTCCAACCTCTATATCCATAGAGACAGGACCTACTTTATCTTTATTATAGGGAGTAATAAATACAACACTATCTGTTGATTGTAAGTGTTTGTACGTTTCATTCCAATCCGATGTGCTTCGTTTTGTAAGATCAATTACTGACATACTCTATATTTACATTTCGAAACTACTTGTATTTTATTACGTTATAACAATTGTAAGCAACAATTTACTTCCAATCCCTTGCAAAGAGAGACTAAATAATAATTTGGTATTGATTTTACTTATATTTGTCTTAAATATATAGACGACAGAACGTATATCACCAATTCAGCGCACCCACTATTTTTCAAGCAGTTACGCATATATGTTTTTTTTAAAAAAAGATTTACGATCATTTTTAGGGTGAAGGGGAACCTAAGCGCACCCCATCACCTCACTTGTTTTCTCAACTTAGAAACATGGAAGCATAGCCCAATAGTCCTTATCCCCATCTTTCATGCGGGTAATGATATCCTCTATGTAGCTACCAAATTTCAAATTGTTCATCTTGTAGCTTTCATATAGAGAATACATGAAGGCTAGATTGTCGGCGGGCAAGCCGCCAGCATTTGTCACATTAATCGCCGTTAATCGGACGTTAATCTGTCGTTAATACTTTTCCTTCATTCGGACGGTAATACGACATTGTTCCCCATCGCAGTATCGCTCTGCGCTATGCCACCACACGGATGGGGATAGTTTGTTATTGTAATTGTCTAACCTTGGCTACTTTTATGCTCCTGAATGTCAGACCTATATGGCGATTGTTTCATACGATAACATCTGTATTCCTCCTTTTTAGTATTTGATATAGCACAAATGTACGAAAGGCATATCGAGTCGAGCGAACGCAACCGTTTACAGATTTCCACGATCTGGTCCTTGCCATAGTAGCTCAGCAGAAGTTTCCAATCATTCCAATTGCCATACTCCAGGACCCGCTGAACAAAGAAGGACGGATACTTGTCCATGTCAGCCTGAGATTTGTCTATGTCCCAAAATAGAACAGGAGACAACTTTTTAACACATTCAGCACCGTTCATCGTTATTGCCATTTCTGTTGCCCAGCAAAGGTAAGGCTAATATTTAACATCACAAAGGATTTTAGCGATTTTTATGATTAGTGTTCATGCGGCGCGGTACTCTTTATAAAAGGGAACGTCCTACATGGATTGGATTTTGTTGGCGGGCAGGCCGCCGGGGCTTTTCACATTAATCGCCGTTAATCGGACATTAATCTGTCGTTAATATTTTGGGGTACCGTCATTCGGACGGTAATACGACTTTGTTCCCCACCGCAGTATCGCTCTGCGCTATGCCGCCACTCGGATGGGGATATTACTTACTGATAAGGGAAAACAACTAGAACAACAAGTACAAAATATAACAACGCCTTCGGCAAGGCACTTGGGTGGACAGAATTCCTGCTGCAAGGGAAACAACATGAACAAGGCTTCGCAAGGACGATGTCCTTAGCACTTCCCTTAAGTCCATGACAACGCTTTTTGAACGGATTGACGCTCACGAATAACGGCCAGCATTGCTTTGCTGGCACCTGCAGCATCTGCCATTTCATACATCGTGATCTTTGTATCCTCGCCAGTTTTATCAGCTTGCCGCTTTGCGCGCTTCCATGCTTTGTCCTCATGCGACTTGTCTGACAAATCAAAGGAATCTACGCCTTTGCATTTGTCTATCCACTTATCAAGCATCTTGACGTCAGCTACTGAGAGTTCGTCCATATCGCAAACAGCTTGCTTTGAAGCAAGAATAAGTTGATGGCCGTCCTGTGATAATTCGACTTTCAACGAGTCGGCGAAGTCTTTCAACTCCGGAGAAGATATCTCAGCCTTTCCTTCTACTCCACGCAACACCTTGTAGGTCAATGTTGGAACAGGGCCATGCTTCCGTGCCACAAAAGTATCGTAGATGATGGGCAAGCCGTACTCTTTCAGCTGGTTTTGCTGGGCAAAGTACATGACCTTAAAGAGGTGGATGTAGTCCACTCCCTCTGGGAATGCCTTCAGGATGTAAAGCACAACTGCTTTTATCTTTAGTATCTGATCTATTGTCTTCATGACGATTATTCCTTTCTTTAATTTGGCAAAAGTACGACTTTATTGCTAAACGACCAAGGGTTTCTCGGTTTTTAACGCGCGCTTATAGCATAAGGGGTGTTGGTGGCGGGCAAGCCGCTAGGGTTTTTCACATTAATCGCCGTTAATCGGACATTAATCTGTCGTTAATATTTTGGGGTACCGTCATTCGGACGGTATTACGACATTGTTCCCCACCGCAGTATCGCTCTGCGCTATGCCGCCACTCGGATGGGGATAAAAATCATACTATAAACTCTACTTCATTTGAAAGTTTACGTACTCCTTCAGATTTAAGATTGGGCGTATTTATGCGAATGTCACAATCAATAACGAATATATTGCCTTGGGGCGACTTGATAAGATTCTCATCATGCATGTCACTAAGGTAAATACTCGGTGTGGCATAAGTCCAATTGCGAGGATTTATAAGTTTAAAACCAAGTGACTCTACATAATCACGTATCTCGTCATCAGAAAGTGCCGTACCATGTATAAACGGCTGTTGCACTATAATTTGAAAATCACCATCAATAGTTCTACCAAAACCTAATACAGTTAGTCGCGTTTCTGGAAACAACGTATTATGAAGGGTTATCCGATCAAGTGCCAACACAGGAAGAATGTAATAATCAAGACCTATTCGCTTGATAATTGTATTCCCATTGTCATACACATGCGCTTCTCCACCTTCGGCAAGTTGTTCACCGAATGTTTGTTCAAAATCTTTATCAACACCATCAACCCAACAGCCTGTAGTTTTAGCCCATTGTTCTATAACTGCTGCTTGCGCCTCTGCTCGTTGACAATCTCTTTTGAAGCTGCCTTCTGGCGCAGTGAGTTGATTTGTTGGAGTTTCTGCTCCCGCGAGTATGGATGCAACAACATGGAAGCTACCTCCCGTT
>ERZ1034680.501-NODE-501-length-19085-cov-27.390857_pt1 | contig 19085 bp, 30 predicted proteins | sample MGYA00520639_ERZ1034680 | MGnify/ENA primary metagenome ERZ1034680 (study PRJEB33766, sample SAMN09781760) | gut metagenome | biome: gut microbiome | host: Homo sapiens | place: Madagascar | study: EMG produced TPA metagenomics assembly of the PRJNA485056 data...
AGCTTCCGATACTCAATCTCAGTCATCGCTCTTCCCTCCCAGAGGCCTTACCTCGTCCAGAGCCAGCAGCCACGCGGCGGGCACCCCGTGCCTCTCCTGGAGCACCAGGGCCATGTCAAGCGTCACGCGGTCGAATCCGGTCAGGACCCCGCGAATCTTGGAGGCCGAGCAGCCGAACGTCTCCGCCGCCTCCTTGATGCCCAGGCCGCGCTCTCTGAGCACCGTCCCGAACCTCTTGCGGGAGACGCCGCGGCGCGTCTCCTCGGCCTCGCAAGTGCCGATGCACGCCATTTAGACCTCCTCTATAGAGAGCTGGTACGTCTTGTCGAAGCGGTAGGCGTCCACGGCCTCTGGGTCAACGTACATGCGGAGCCACCCGTCGCCGTCCACTGCCTCGAACTCGACGTAGACGCCCTTCGGCGTCCGCTTCATGCTCTCAATCCTCCAAGTCATTTCTTCTCCTCTCAGTCGGTTATCCTGACGCTCAGCCTCTCGGGGTCCCTCGTCCTGTCGAGCTTGACCACCGTGAGGCTGGTCACCTGCGCATCGTCCAGCCACGCCACGCCGTTGAGGGCGTCCAAGACAATCTTGGCGATGTTGTCGGCGTCCGGCTTGTGGGTGTCCGGCTCTCTCAGAACCCTTTTCGGCGTCGACTTCGGCAGCTGCCTACTGGTGACGATTGTTACGTCTATCGGGCCGGAGAACGGCTCTGGTGGCCTTTCGGGGGCATTCTCGAATGCCTCGCGGATAGCCCTCTCGTAGTCCCGCGTCCCCTTGGGGGTGTAGGCGTGGCCTCCCCTCGTGAACCTCGGGCGGCCCTTGCCCCTCACCTTCCCCCAGACGTCGAAGGTCACGCTCACTTTCGACTTCCTCCCTAGCTCTCGGGCACCCCGTGGGGGGTGTCGTACTGCTCGTGCATGACCTCGTAGGCCTCGTCCACGACCTTCTCGTAGTCGGTGGCGTAGAGGACGGACACGGCCTCGGCTATCGCCATAGCCTCGGTGAAGCGCCTGTCCGCGCACTCCCTGAGGTTGTCGGCGAGGCGCGTCTGGCCCATGTCGATTCTCTTGACCACCTCGCGTTCGGCCTCTCGCTTCCACCAGAGCTTGTCGGCAATCAGGGCGATTGCGTCTGCGTAGGTGGCGGTGCTGGTTCTCGTCTGCTCGCTCATTTCTTCCTCCTAGAGGGCGTTCGACTCGATGATGTACGCGAAGGCGTCCGGGTCGATGTCGTCGATGGTGGCGGCCTCGGGGTTCTCCTCGCGAATGGCGTCCATGATGGCGTCAACGTCGAACTGTCCCTCCCAGCCGCTCAGGTAGTCCAGAACCTCGCCCTCGACCCTGCTGTACTCCATGACGTGCTCCTCTCGGTTTTGGGAGGCCCCTTGCCTCCCCCTTGTTGACTCATATATTACCACTACTATTATTTTTCAACAAGCGAGAAGCAAAAAAGTGCGGACGTTTTGAGGCACGTCCGCTGAGCCTTGCGCCGGAGAGGAGGAATACAGCGCTGGAGCTATTGTACCACTTCGGCTAGAAGACGCCGGCGTTGATTGCGCGCTGGACGGCGGTTGTGGTGTAGTCGCCCCAGTCGCCGTCGACCTTGCAGGCGTGGCGCTTGCCATCGTCGCCCCAGTACCAGTAGCAGCCGACGTTCAATAGGTGCTGCTGGATGGCGCAGGTCGCGTAGTATCCGAAGTTCTCGTCACAGTTGCGGTTGTACGTTCCGCAAACGCATCTCAGATACTTCATCAGCCAGAAGTTGGTCTCGCCGCCTTGGATGCCGTCGCAAACCAGCCTGACGCCGTTCCTGTGGCTCCTCAGGTAGAGGCCGGCCCTCTGGAGGCGCATCTGGACGTACTTCCAAGATAATGGCCCCATGTAGTTGTCATAGGCCAGAATCGTCTCCGCTGGGTCGAGGAAGCCGTCCTGCTCCTCGGTGGCCTCGGGGGAACTCTCCTCGGAGCCGCCGTCGGGGATGACGGCGAACATGACGTACTTCCAGGCTCGGGTCCTGCGCTGGACCTTGCCGCCGCCGACGTTGCCCTCTATGGTCTGGACGTAGCCGCCGCAATTCGCCTCGCAAATGCAGGTGTGGTCTAGGTCGTTGGGGTTGGACGTCCAAGAGAAGAGGAGGACGTCACCGGGCTGAGCGTCCCGGACATTGCCCCTCAGGCGTCCGGCCTTCTCCGCCGCCCTCTTGATGGCCGTGGTGCTAGCTGCGGGGAGACCCGCGCAGGATGCGCCGGCCTGGGCGAAGCACCAGCTGGTGAACATGGCGCAGAACGGCACTCCTGTGCTTCCGAAGTAGGCTCCGTGGTCCTCGGCGTACCAGCGGCCATACTTGGTCCCCTGCTCGGGGTCGGCGAAGCGGTCGTATCCAAGCTCGCCGCGCGCCACGTCAAGAACGCTAGGCATCCTCCACCTCCTCGGGGTCGAACGGGGCCGCGACGTCATCGGGGTCGTGCTGGTCCTGGGCCTCAATCTCTGCCTTGTCTTCGTCGGTCATGTGGTCTCCTTTCAGACGTGTTCCGACGTGGTCGAGTATCTCACAGCGAGCGAATCTTGGACAGCACGGCCTCGTATTCCTTCGGGCAGACGGTCCTCACGCAATCCATATGCTCGTCGAGCACCCTCATCAGACTTTCGTGGTCGACGCCAGACGCGGCCTCCAGGAACTCGGAGCCGGACATGACGGATGTCACGGACGCCTCGCGCGGCGACTCCCCGGTCATGTGGTCGCGGACAACGTAGAGCCACGCCAGCCGCTCGCAGACCGCATAGGTCGTGTCGCGCTTCTCAAGCTCCAGAATCTCCTGCTCGACGGTTTCCAGCGACAGCATCGCGGCTCACCTACCACATGTCGAGGAACATCCTCGCCGAATGCATCCGCTCGATAATCGCCTTGTGGCGCTCATCCCACGCGTCGAGCATCGACTGGGGAACCTCGACCCCTGACTCACGGGCCTCGGCAACCTTTCTGACGACCTCGTCGTGGAGCCTCTGGACGTGGCCGTACTCTGCCTCCGCGAGTTCGTGGTACGTGCGGGAGAGCTTGTCGTCAGTGCCGCGCCAGGTCAGGGCGTCCTTCGCGTAGTCCTCGACTCCCTCGACCTCGTCTAGAATCTGCTCGGAAAGCCTCTTGATGACGCGCATGGCCTACACCTTCTCGACGACGGCGGCGACGTTGGACACGGTAGAGGCCGTGCCGGTGAGCTGCAGGGTCAGCGTGGAGCTGGAGTCGCAGCACTGCTCTCGAATCAGGCCGCAGAGCGCAAGGCTCGTTGGGTTGCCTGCCGCAACGACGGTCTGCGAAGCGGTCATGCCGGGTACCGCAGCCCCGTCCTTGAGCAGCGTGATGGTGACGGTCCCAGCCGCCGTCGGGGCAGCCGTGACGGACACGGAGACGTCGTAGTATCCGGAACCCCTAATGATGATTCCAGAGCCGTTGAGGTCGGCGTTGCAGCCGAACCTTCGGACAATCGCCCCAAACGGTACGGCGGAGCCGACCGGGTACTCCGCCGCCGTGGTGTTTGCTGTGAAGAGCGCGGACTTGCAAGACATTTTTCGTCCCTTCTCTAAGAGGAAGGGGGCGCGACCTGAGCCACGCCCCCCAGATTAGTTGCCCGGGCCGACGTGCCCTATTGACTAGAATCCGTCTAGATGCTGCAGCCGCAGCCTCCGCAGAACGGGCTGGGGCCGGCGTTGTAGGCGAAAGTCTGCGGGTACCGCACGACGCCGCAAAGCGCCTGCTGGAGCTGGAGCTGGTTAATCTGGTTCTGCATGTCTGCCACGCGATTGCCGCTGATGGCGTCGAGGACCTTCTGCGTCTGCTCCGCGACGGTCTGCTGGATTGCGGAGGTGTTCATCGCTCCGCTGTAATTGACGGAGTCGATTCCGCGCTGCGTGGTGCAGCAACAGTCGGCCACCTGGCGGCTCAGCGCATAGTTGCCGTCCTTGATTGCGTCCTGGGTGTTGGAGAAGTTGCGCAGGTTCTCGTAGCCGACGGACGCGAGGCCCTGGGAGGTCTGCATGAACTGGGTCTGCATGAGGTCGTTCATGCGGCCGACCTGGTTAGACAGGTCGTTGAAGTTCATGGCGTTGCAGAGCCCGGCCTCGGTGACCGGCTCGCCGTTGGCACCTCGGTTGCCGAAGCCGTTGCCGCCCCAGCCGAAGATGAGCGCGAAGAGGATGATTAGCCACCACGCACTCGCGCCGCCCGTCTCACCGGACGCGGCGGCGATGTCGGAAAGCGAATACTCAGACATTGCCATCTTTCTTCCTTCTTCGATTGTGAAAAAGCTCCCACGGGCCGTACGCTCCCGCGAAAGGTCAGCCGACCATCTTCCTGATTGAGTCGAGGTCGATTCCGTGCTCTCGGGCTATCTGCTCCGGGGACTTTCCCCGGTTGTCGTTTACGAACTGCGCGAACCGGGGGTTTGAGCGCGCCATGGACTCCATGAGGGTCTGCGGGTCGTTGTGGCGAAGCGCGGAGACGACGCCCGCGAGGTTTCCCATGCCGCTAGGACTGCTGGGGCTGCTCGGGAACAGGCTGCTTGGCATTGCTCATCGCCTCCCTGATTCCCTCGATTGCGCGGTCGAACTCGACGCGCGTCACGTACTGGGCGGAGACGTCGCCGTCAGGCATCGGAGTGAAGGAGAACCTTCTAATCGTCGGGAAGCCCGCGCCGTCCGTGCTCTTGATGTAGAGGATGTCCTCGTTTGCGTCGAAGAGCGGAGCGACGGAGTTGGGCGGCATCTGGTACGCCCTCGCCCCCTCCATGCCCGTCACCTTGATGAGCTGCTGCCGCGGCTCTTGGTACTGCGGCCAAGGTTGTCCATATGCTCCGTACATGCTTCCTCCCTAAAAGAAAAGGCGGCAGGGATTGTCCCGACCGCCTAGCTGCTAGTCCTTGGTGTCGCCTTCGCTGGTATTTCGCCTCGCGGAAACGCTACTGACGCCGATGAGGGCACCGACAAGTGTGCCGGCCGCCGTGATAATCGTAACGCAGAGGTTGGTACCGTCCCAGCCCGCCGCTGTTCCGACGGTTCCGACGAACGCCGCGATGGCGGGGAGGACGATTAGGCCGACCCATTTCATGATGTCGTAGACCTTGTTTGGAATCAGGTAGTCCATCAGTCCTCCTAGCCCTGGTGCGCGTCCAGAATCTCCTCGTACATGTGAGTCCCTGGACCGTTCAGGCCCAGGTCGTCGTGATAGTGGCGGTAGACGTCCTCGACCTGCTGCTTGTCTGCCGCAGAGCACTTCTCGCCGAGAACCACGTAGCGGTGGTGCAGGTCGGTCAACCTGTAGAACAGCAGCTCGCCCATAATCTCGCGGTTTCGCAGGCGCTCGCGCTCCTCGCGCTCGGACGTCTCGCGCAGCCTCTCGGTCTTCGAGCGAACGCCGCACATCAGCCACCCGACCAGGGTCCCTACGACGGTCGTGGCCGCCATCTGGACCAATTGAAGTATAGCATTCTCTGTCAACTGTCAACCCTTCGCCTGGAAATTATTGTGCCATTCTTAAGTCTATACGATGCACGGGCCAAGTGGTCTTCATCGTGTCGAGCCCCTATGGCAGCGGGAAGGTCACGGAGCCGCCGACGTAGCCTGAGGAGCCCTCGAACGTGTAGACGTCCACATTGCCGTCCGGGTCGACCGTTATCTGGCCGGAGGAGTTGGCCCCGCGCGGATAGGCCATTCCCAGCACGCTCATGGCTGGGCGGCACCCAACCGGAAGCGTCCCCAGATGCTTGCTGGTCTTGGCCTCGGTCGAGACGAAGTCGCATACCACGCTCACCAAGCAGCCGCAGCGGCGGTAGGCGCAGTAGCTATAATCTCCCTCGCTGTATAGCTTCACATAAACACCCTCGTTCACGGATAGTGTGCCGTCGTCTGCGACCTTGAGGCCGCTGCCGACCTGCAAGATGCCCTTGGAAGTGTTAGTGCCAATCGGCAGGTTGCCCTCGGGGACCTTTCCGGTAAGCGACGTGGCCGGAATACTAACTCTGTCGCTCGTGGCGATGACGTCCACGCACGTCATGAGGGGTCCGGCCTTGAGGACGATTACTCGGTCCCCAATACTCGCCATCATGCACGAGACGGTGGCCTTGACCTGCTGGATTGTCACGCCGTCAATCGCAACGTCAAGGGTCCCGTTCCCGTTCTTCGCCTTGATGGTCCCGTAGAGCCACCAGTAGCGGTTGCTCGGCTGGGCCTTGATGTTGGCGACCTCACCGGCAGCGTCCCTGAACGCTTCCTCCAGATTTGCCATCACCAGCGCTCCGTTCTCTTCAACTCGGTCTTTGTCTTGGCGGCCCCTCCAAGTGTGATTGCCTGCGTCCTCACGGTGAAGCCCCCGGAGATTCCGGCGCTCGGGTACTCAAGGCCCGCTATGTCGCCGGCCCCGAGTTTAGGGACGTAGACGTTCTGAATCGTCACGCGGCGGATGACGGACCGCTGGTTTGCCAGCAGCTCCCTGGCCTTCGCGTCCGCCTCGTCCTGGGACACCAGGTCGTTGTAGCGGTACTTCGCAGACCTCTCCCAGCCGAGGCTGACGGTGCTGGTTGGGGAGTCCGGGTCGTCGTCCCGTGCGGTCCCGATGACCGTTGAATCCTGGTTTGAGTACACCGCCAAGACAACGTTCGCCACGTCCGACAGGTCCCGCTCGTTGGTGACCTGCCTCAGGAAGCGGGCGTTTCTGCCCTCCACGAACTCGTAGGACGGTTTGCGCTCGGAGGGGGAGTAGTACTTGCGGAGGAGAACCCTCCCGTACTCGTCCGTCCTTGCAGAGGAGAAGCCAGCAAGTCCCAGAAGCTCGTTGACGGCCCCAAGCATGGTGTCGTTGTCCTCGTCCGAGGAGCCGAGTCCGACCGCCCAGTCCTGAGAGAGTGTGTAGCCGGACTCGTCCGCGATGACCTCCAGGCCGGCGTCCTCCAGAATCATTCGGGCAACGTCCACGGCGTTTGACCCCTTGGCAATCCTCAGAGGCTCCGTGAAGCGCGCCGAGGCAATCTCATAGAGTCTCCCGTACATGTCGGCCTTGCCCTCTGAGTAGGCCCCGGACACGTCCGAGGACGGGAGGGAGACGACGAAGGTCCCCAGTGGGACGCTCTCCTTGGTGCCGTCCTCGAATGTCGCGTCAAGGTACGGCCTCACTAGGTCGTTGCCGATGTCCAGAGGCCCGACATAGGAGAAGGAGCCGCTTTCGTAGGATGCCGTGTCTATGTTGCGGGTGATGCTCCCGCCGTCCTTGATGCCCTCCAGGCTGCCCACCTCGTAGCCGGTCTCTCGCGAGACTCGGGCGAAGTGGTAGCCCGCTGTGAATGGCCTCAACCAATTAGCCACGGTTCGGCTCCCTCCACGCAACCCTCTGGAACTTCAGGCTCCACTCGTATACCTCCTTGTTCTTCTCGCTCGCGCTCAGGGTCGCGTAGGCCCTGAAAACCTGTCCCCATCTGTAGCGAATCCAAATGACGGGCTGTCGGACAATCCTTCTTGCGGCCTCGAACTCCGCCCTTGTGAGCGTGGCGAACGAGAACGTTCCGTTCTGCGTCAGGTTGTCCAGGGGATATGCCACTGGGAGGCCCTCGGTCTCGCCGCCGTCTGCGAAGAACATGACCTCGGCGTCATAGGATATTGAGCGGCTTTCCCTCAGGTTGCGGGTGAAGACCTCGCACTGTCCCGCATCGTCCCCCCAGTTGATTGCGAGGGCGTCCGCCTCGATTGTGCATTCGACCTCGCCGGTGCCAGTCGCTCCGTAGTCGGTGTGAGAGGTGGCGCGATACCTAAAGGACGTCCCGAGGGGCGGGAGCCTGTCCACGACTACCGCGTTGTCCCCAGCCGAGGAGGCGAGCGGCGTCTCGTTGCCGTCCGCGTCAATCCTCGTGAGGGAGACGAACGAAGTCTCGGGCGCTCCCTCCTCGGTGCCGAAGCGGACCGTCACATGGGCGGCAAGGTCGTCGTCGTGGTACCAGCTCAGGACCGGTACGGCGGGAGCCGTCCAACCAGTCTTGAAGGTTCGGGTCGCGGTCACGGAGAAGGAGGAACCAGCCGTGACGATGAGACGGAGCTGGTAGGTCGTGCCGTTGGAGATCTGGTAGTCCCTGACGCCGATGCTGGCAGCCCTCGCGGTGGAGTCGGGCTTGGTGGAATAGAGAACCTCGCCCCTCTCGCTTAGAAGCTCCAAGAGCTGGCTCTGGATTCCGGTAGCGTCGGAGGCAGTCCACGTGACGCCCAGAGGAAGGCGGTCAATGGAAGCACCCTCGGTGGCGGGGCTGGTGATGGAGGCCGTGGGGGCGTCGTAGACGGTGGTCTGCGCATAGTCGGACCAGTCGCCAAAGCCATCGTAGAGGCCGTGGGTCCTGACTCGGAACTTGTAGGTGCCGGTGGCGACTGTCGGTCTCGAAATGGTCGTGGTCGCGCCATCAACATCAAATGTCCTCGCGATTCCTCCAGGGAAGGTCTCTTCGACCTGAGCCTGCGTCTGGGCGGAGCCGTCGGGGTGGTTAGGCCTCCAACCGAAGGCAATGTTCGTCCCGACGAGGTAGCGACTGGAAAGCCCCGTGATGGTCGGGGCCAGCGGCTTGGCGACCGTGGTGATGGAGTTGGAGACGGCCCACCCGGAGGTCAGGCCGCCCTTCTTGGCGCGGACCCTGAAGGTGTTGCTGCCGGCTGAGGTTGCCACTGTGGCGGGGAGGGCCGTAACCGTGGAAACGCCCTCCCAGTCACCCGTGGTCTTTCTCTGAATCTCGTAGGAGTCGGCATACTTTGGCTTGGAGGTGGCGTCGATTGTCGCGGTGGTGGCGGACGCCGCAGACGCCGTGACCCCGGAGGGGGCGCTCGGGGTCGTGTAGACCGTTCCTGCGGCCACCGCATCCGAGGTGCCGGCGGGGTTCTTGCTCCTCACCTGGTAGGCGTAGGCATGGCCCGCAGTCGTGGAGGTGTCGGACCAGCTCGTGCCGTCGGTGTCGCCGCTGTAGACGGACACCCAAGAGCCGCCGTCCTCCTGACGCTCGACGGAGACGCCAGTCCAGCACTGGTCAGCGTTGTCGCCCCTCACCCAAGAAACAGTCTGTGAAGTGTCGGACACTCGGATGACGGAAGCGCTCTTGGGGGCAGTGGGGGTCGTGTAGACCGTGCCGCACTCGGCGTTCCCGGACTCTCCGGTCGGGTTGTAAGAACGGACCATGTACTCGTACTTGTGGCCCGCAACGGTGGTGGTGTCGGTGTAACCCACCTTGTCCCAGTTGAGTTGCGCGATTCGGACCCAAGAGCCGCCGTCGACCTTCCGGTAGACGTTCACCCCCGTCCACGGGTAGGCATCGTAGGAACCCGTGTAGTTCGCCTTCCAGGCAAGCGTCATGGAGGAGTCGGAGTTCCTGATGACCGAGGGGTCGAGAGGTGCCTTCGGGTGCTCGTAGGCCCTCTGTGGGATGGTGATGCTGGCGCCGGCTCGGCTGCCCGTCACGTAGTCGGACCTGGAGGAACCGGGGGAGCTGAACCAGTGTTGGAAGTAGATGGAGCGGTCCCTGCCGTAGAGTCGCGTCCACCAATCGTTCGCGCTGGAGTTGGTGACCGTCTGCCCGTAGCCCAAGGCACTGGGGTAGACGTCGGCCATGCTGGTGAAGTTGCTGCCATCCTCGGTGTATTCCAGCACGGACTTGCCGTAGTTGATGGTCGTCTGACTGGACTGGGAGCGGCCAGTGAGGTAGACGTAAACCTTGTCCGCCGCCTGACTGGTCGAGTAGTCGAGGATTGCTCTGAAGTTGTATTCGTTCGTGACCCAATTGCCGTAAACGGTAGCCACAAGACCCCCTTAGACGCTTGCCGCGCGCCTGATTTGGCGTGCGAACTCCTGCACGGCCTCGGCCATGTCCCCGTCCGTGGAGACTTGGAGGCCGTCGACGTACAGATTGTAGGTGACGCCGCTAGACGCCGCCAGAGGAGCGCTCTGGTAGGTGATGGTGTCGTAGTCCATCGGGGAGACGGTTGCGCTCAGGACAGGCTCTCCGAAGGCGTCAACCAGCTGCCCGGCCATGGAGGAGACGTAGCCCATGACAGGCTCGAATCCGCCCCTGAGGCCGGTGTCAAGCGACTCCATGATGGCCCTGCCGTTCTTGATGAGCAACTTCCGGTCGTAGGGGAGAGGACCCTTGTGCTGGGCAATCCAGTCGCCGATTCCGCCGACGAAGTTCTTGACGTCCTCGAACTTCTGCTTGAGGCCGCTCAGGAAGCCGCTGATTATGGAGGAGCCGGCGTTCCAAAGCAGTTGCCCGACGTTGCCGATGGCGCTCAGGATGTTTCCGGGCAGGCTGCGCATGAACCCGAGAACGCCCTCGATGCCGTTGGACACTGCCTGCTTGATGCCGCTCCAGGCCCCCGAGAGGAAACTACCGATGGCGTTCCAGGCGCCCGTCCAGACGCCGCTGATGGCCCCCAGTACGCCGCTGATGATGCCCAGGACGGCGTTGATGGCACCGGAGACCGCTCCCTGGATGGCATTCCAGACGGTTTGCAGGATTCCCAGGATGCCGTTCCAGACCCCGCTCCAGTCGCCGTTGATGGCCGCCAGCACGACGGAAATAACCTGCTGAATCACGGACATGACGGTCTGGATGACCGAGGAGACAACCCCGAAGACCGTCTCGGTGACGCTCTGGATTACCGGGAATGCGGTGTTCCAAATCGTCTGTATCAGCGGGAGGGCCGTTGAGACGGTCTCCACGATGGAGGCAATCGCGGGCATGGCGGCCTCCAGGATGGAGCCGGCGAGGCTGATTACGTCACCGACCACCTGGACAATCAGCGGGACGGCCGCCTGAATCAGGTCGTTGACGGACTGCCATACCGGCAGGAACGCGTCCAGGGCGGGTTGTAGGTTCTCGGAAATTGAGGTGCCGGCGTTGGTGAAGGCGTCAACGAGAGTCTGGACGATTACCTGAGCCGTCTCGATGGCGGGAATCAGGTACGCGGCCATGGTCCCAGCAAATGCTCCGGCCTGCTCGTCGGACATTCCGAGCATCGAGCCAATCAGGGAAAAGGCGTCGTAGAGCGCTCCAAGAGGGGAGGCTCCCTCCGCGAGGCTGTCAATCGCGCTGGAAATCGAGTCAATCGCCAAGACCAGCCTGTCATCGCCGATGGAGCCCACGAGGGAGTCCATGGCGGCCTTGCCGATGGTGCCCATGGCCTCGGAGAGGACGGGGCCGGCCTGCGCGACCATGGAGGGAAGCTCGCCAATCAGCGTGCCGACAATCTCGCCCACCCTCGGGACGATGTTGGACGCGGCTATCACCGCTGAATCGACAAGCTGGCCCGTGAGGGCGGAAATGTCAGCTGTGTCGCTGCCCAGCCCGACCAGCCAGTTGTCCCACGCCGCCTTCATGGCGGAGACGGAACCCTCGATGGTGGTTGAGGCCTCTCGGGCGGTGGTCCCACCAATCTGCATGGACTCCTGCATGACGTGGATGGCCGCTACGATGTTATCGAAGCTCATGGAGGAGGAATCGACCGTGACTCCCAGCTTCTGCTGGACGTCCGTCATCTTCGAGGCGTCCTGAATAAGACGCTGCATCTCCTGCTGCGTGCCGCCGTAGCCGAGCTTCAAGTTGTCCAGCATCGTGTAGTTCTGCTTGGCGAAGCCCTGGTAGGCGTTCTGAATGTCTCCGATGGAGGTGCCGAAGGTGTTGGCGTTGTCGGCCATGTCCACCATTGCCATGTCGGCATAGTCGGCCGCCTTGACCGTGTCTCCCCCGAGTGAGGAAATCAGAGCGGCCGAGAAGCTAGTGACCTGCTCCATGTATGCGTTGGCGGAGAGGCCAGCCGTCTTGTAGGCGTTCTGCGCGTTTTCCAAGACCTTGTTCTGGGAGTCCTCGAGGGTCTGCCACTTGTCGCCAATCTCGGCCGTGCTCTGCCCCGTGAGCGCCGCATACTCCTCGACGGACTTGCCCATGTTTCCGAATAGCTTTTGGATGCCGCCGACGTTCTGCTCATACGAGGAATAGGCGTCGAGGGCCTGCTTGGCTATCACGCCAGTGGCCCCAACCGCAGCCGCGCCGACAGCCGCGAAGGCGGTGGCTCCAATCTTGGCGATTCCGCCGACCGTGCCCGTGATGCCGGACGCTATCGAGCCAATCCTCCCAGAGGCTTGGTCGTCCACTCCAATCTTGACCATGAGGTCCAGAAGATTCATCTAGACCAGCTCCAATCCTGCCGCCCTGATGACCTCGGCGGCAATCTCGTCACCGCTTCTGGTGTCCTGCGGCATCGGGTGCAGCATGTCCCTGAGGTGCTGCGTCGGATACTTCTGCTGAGGTGCCAGCCTGAGGGCTTCGGCCACGTACTCCCAGCGCAGGGCCTCCTCCGCCCTCTCCTTCGCCCTTGCTGCAGCGTAGCAAAGGAAAGGGCGCACACGCCGTGTTCCGGTGTATGCGCCCAGCGAGAGCCATAGTGCGTCTGGGTCGGTGGCCGCTAGTCGAAAAAAGACCCGAAGTCCTCGTCAGTAAGAAGCTCGACGAGGTCGGCCATGAGCTTTGCGAGCGTCAGGCCGTCCGCGTACTCCTCGGGGGTCTTGCCGTCGAGGGCCGCGAGAATCTGCATGACCTCGGCCTTGTGGGCCTTGACAAGCTTCGGGAGCCCATTCTTGACACACTCGGTGGCGTACTGGTAGCGGTCCACCCCATCCGGGCAGCCCTTGCCACTGAAGAGGGCCTTGACCTCCTCGTCCTGAGCGAGCGCGATGATGGGGCCGGTGATGTCGGCGAGCACGTCCAGGCAGGCCTCGCCCTTGATGTCTGAAAGCTTCAACTGCTCTCCTCTCCTACTTGGAAGACTTCTTGCCGTCGCTGACGGCCTCGTCGGATGCGACAGCGGGCGTATCGCCGTCCATAACCAGAGCCTTCCCCGTTGCGGTGCCGGCCTTGACGTAGACCTCGAAAGGCGGGGTGTCCTGCTTGTCCATAGAATAATGGCCGGTGAACTCGAAGGCGAACTGGCCCTTGGCCTTGTCAGTGGTCGTGAGCTGGAAGCCGCCAGTGCTTAGGGCGTTCATGACGTGGATGGCGAGGAATCCGGCGCTCTCGCCGGTGTTCACATCGGAGTAGTCGCCGACGAACCACACGTCCTTGAAGTCGTCGGCAGTCAGGTCGTTGCGCGGCACGACCTTCGTGGCGTCGCCGGTCGCCTTGTCGGCTGCTCCGACGAGGGTCTTGGCAAGGTCGGAAGACACGGTGACGAAGGTGCCGGAGAGCTTGACCTCCCAGCTCTCGAGCTTCTTGAGCTCCTTCATGTTCTTGGGACAATTGTCGATGTCCTCGCCGAAGTCCGTGTAGGTGGGGGTGGCGGTGAAGCTGATGCCGCCCGTGGTCGCTCCGAGGATGGAGGACTGGTCGAGGGTGGCCGTGCCGGGGGTGAAGCTGGAAGTGATGATGCCGGCGTTGAGCTGGAGCTGCTTGAACGTCGTGCTTGGAATCTGCGTGTAGAGCAATTTGACCTCCTAGAATGGTGTCTCAAATTCTGCCGTCATGAGAAGGTAGCGGCGCTTGATGCCTGAGTCGGTGCCGTCGGCCATGCTCTGCGAGAAAGGGGCCGACCTCTTGAGCCACACCGCGCCACCGTCGCAGGGGAGCATGACGCCGCCCCTGCCCAATGCCTCGGAAACCTCGCGGGCCTTCGCGTTTGGCTCGGCCTCTGATGTAGTGCGATACCAGAGGCTCGCGTATATGGGAGACTCGGCGTCTCCGAAGGCCCCGGTCGAGATTTCATAGGTGAGGTACGGAAGCCCAGCGTCGTCTGGGACGGAAGTCGCCGCGTATGCCGGGATTCCGAATCCGGAGAAGAACGAATGAAGCGCTGCCTCTGGAGTCACTGGAGCACCCACTCCTCTGCGGAAGACTGCGAGAACTGGAAGCTGGAGCGTCCGGGGGTGACCTTGTCGTCGCCGTTGGACGTCACGCGGAAGACCTGCTTGTCGGACTTGCGGCGGAAGACGTCGTGGAACTCGAGCGGGGCGTTGGCGTCGGTGGTGATGGTGTAGACGTTCGTGACCCCGTCGCGCTCGGCGATTCTCGCAGTCATGGTGGTGTCTCGGACGATTGCGGCGGAGAACTCCGCGCCTTCGACCCAAGTGGTGGTCCAGCCTCCCTCGCCGTCAGCCACGCGCCTCTTCTCCAGAAGCACGCAAGGCACCTTGAACTCGTCTACAAGGCTCATAGCTTCCTCCACTGGTTGAGTTGGTCTCGGAAGTGCGCTCTCCACCCTGAGGACGCATAGGAACCGCTCTGGGGGACGCTGACGCCCTCCTTGCTGTAGGAGTAGCCCCCGAAGCTCTCGGAGGCATAGGGGGCGTCCAGCGCCTTCTGGTTGGACCGGACCCACTCCTCAATCTCGCCGGACAGGGCGATGACGGCGGGCGGGATGGCGAGCGCCTGCACCTCGCCCGCGAAATCCTCGTCCACCATGTCGGAGACGGGCCAGCAGTGGAGGCCGTCGTTGAAGGTGGAGCCGATGACCCGGAGGTACTGGCCGTCCTTGAGGAAACCGTCAGGGAGGAGGAGCGCCCCGCCGGCGACCTTGAAGTCACCGACGAGGCCGTCACGCTCAAACCAATTGTTGAGGGTGCGAAGAATCTCCTCGAGCATTGCTACCCCTAGGCGGTGACGGGGGCGGTGGCGATGCCCTTGAGGTGGCCGGCCTTGAGGGTGTTCTTGAGGGCCACGCCAGCGACCAGCTCGACCTCGCCCTTCTTCACGGCTCCAGGCTGGGACATGTCGGGCATGTAGGAGGTGATGACGCCGGTGCCCACCGGGGAGACGCCGCAGAAGCCGGCGAGGGACACGTTGATAGCGTAGATGTCAGAGGTGCCCTTGGCGGTCTTGGAAGCCGCGGTGTCGGCGATGACGTCCTTGGTGCTGGTGCCGTCGAAATACTTGCCGGCGTCAATCAGCGGAATGCCGTTGTAGAGGTCCACGGTGCGACCGAAGTCGTCCTTGGTGCGCTCGTAGTAGCCGCAGCGGCGGGCGATGCCGCGCAGACGGGCCAGCATCTTGGTGTTCATGAGCAGCATGGTAGGGGTGCCGTCCATGGTGGAAAGCCACTCGTCAAGCTCGTCGAGGAACGCGTTCTTGTTGGCGTCCATTGCGGCGGCGGTGGAAATGTCAACGGTGGAGGTGACCTCGGTGGCGGAATCCTTCACAAGCTCGGCGATGCCGTCGAACTTGTCAGTGGCCTTCCTGCCGTTCACGACGAGGTTGTGGAACTCGTTCGCGGTGGCCTTAATCTTCTGCTCGGCCTGGAACGCGAGTTCGTCAACTGCGCCGCTGGTGTTCTGGAGCACTCGGTCGACCTCGAAGGAGCCGCCCATGATTGCGAGCTGGACGGTCTTCTCCTCGCGGATGGCGTCGCCGGCCGTGTACTCCGCGTTAATCTCGCGGATGGCTGCGGTGGAGGGCGTCTTGAGCTGAATGTAGCCGTAGGAGAGGGTGGAGCCGCCAGTGCCGGGGGCAACCGCGTTGTCGAAGACGAGGTTGTCGAGCAGGTAGGAGGAGCGGCGGAAGGAGTCGATGACCTGCTGGTCGACCTTGTCGGCCATGCCGACCTTCGCCTGGGCGAGAGTGATTGCCATTTTTTAGTCCAATCTTTCGGTTAGTCGTACTTCTGGTGCAGGGCGGCGGCGAGGTTTTCAGGCTCGGGGTCGCTCGGGTCGGTGGCCGGGGGAGTGTCGACCTTGGCGGTCTTGGTCTTCACCGTCCCGATGAAGTCCGCCCACGTGTCGCGGATGCTCTCGGAGAGCTTGTCCGCGTCCTCGATTTTGCCGTCCTTGACGCTGACGCCACTGAGGTCGGTGACCCTCATGATGGAGTCGATGCGGCGTGCGTCCACGCCCTGCTCAGCGAGAAGCTTGCGATAGAGCTGCGCCTTCTCGGCGTTGGCCTTCTCGGCGTCCACGGACTTCTTGAACTCCGCGAACTCGGCCCTCTCCGCGTCCAGCTTGCCCTGAAGCTCCTCAATCTCCTGCTTGCCAGCCTCTCCCGCCTTCTCCTCGGCGATGGAGGCCCTGTCGAGCGCGGCGTCCCTCTCGGCCTTGAGGGCGTCCACGGTGTCGCCGTGTGCCTTGACAATGGCCTCGATTGCGTCCTGCTCGATTCCCAAATCCTTGAGCATCTTGATTGTCAGCGCCATTGAATCCCTTTCACTCGGGGTTTGTCGCCCCATTCCCTCGGGGCAGTCAGAACGGGCGTTCACTTGCCCGATTCGTGGGCATTGTAGCACTACGCGGATTCCAAGCAGCCCTTGAGTATCGCACGGTACTCGTCCGCGTGGTCGGCGGCCGCCGGCCTGAGGTACGGATGCGGGTGCATCCTGACCGTTCCCAGCTCGACGTCCGGGGCGTATTCAACGTTCGTCCCGATATAGACCGCGTTCGCCTCGGTGTCGATGGCGTTGGTGATGGAGTTGCGGAGCCTGCCGGTGTCGACGGGACAAATCGACTTAGCGTTGCCCTCGGCCTTGAGGCCAATCATGGTGAGCGCCTTGGCGATGGCCTTGTCCATGGCCGCCTCTATCTGCTCAGCATTGTTCTCCTGCACCTCGACCAGGGTGGACTTGTCCGAGGAGGTGAGGCCGCTGGTGCTATTCATCCTGAGACTCCCACCTCGGGCACGGCATCCCGTCATAGAGCACCCCGGCGGGCTTTCCGATGCCGTCAGAGCGCCTGAAGGCCCCGCAATACGCCTTCTCCACCTCGTCCCCCCAGACGGGTTCCATGCCGGCGTGCCGACACGTCTCGCAGTACTTGGGGTTTGGCCTCTTTACGCCGAAAGTCTGTGAAAGGTCGCTCACTTCTTGCCCTCCTGTTGGAAAAGGTCGTAGCCGTCTTCGGGGTGAAGTTCCATATCGATATAATACTTCCATCCTTGGCGTTCGATTTTAGTCACCTTGTAGGAGCCACCCCTCTGGAGAATGACCTCGAACTCGCGTCCGAACGATTCCTGTCCGCTCTTGCCGTCCCACTCTAGTCCGTCGCCTCGTCCGAATGCGGAAAAAGGCTCGGCGTAGATGGCGTTGGAGCCTGCCGGGGCATAGACGTTGATTATCACGGGCTTGTGGCTGAAGCCGTCTCCCTTGGCTGGGCTCGTGGACCAGAACCCGCCCACCCTTCCGGACCTACCGACCAGCCTTTGCAGCTCGTCATCCGAGAGTCTCGTGAATCCGCCGTCCTCAAGGCCGAAGAACGTGTCCATGGCGTCCGTGTCAGAACCACGGTTTAGCCACATGTCGTGGTCGTAGGAGCTCTTGGAGATTGCCTCCGTCATCTGTCGGATTTTCATCCCATAATGTCGTGAATCAATGTCAACGTTGCCAGGCCCGACGTAGTTCTGCCTGCCCCACATGCCGTTCTTGAACCCGTTCGTTGGCTGGTTCCACTCGTTTGAGTCGCTCGTGTACCCGTAGAGGGAACGCCTCTGGTTGGTGGTGAGCGTGCGCCAGACCTCCCCGGCCTTGGGCCTCAGCTCGGAGTCGGCCTTCTTCTTGTCCTTGAACCACCACGCCTTGTCTTTGCGGGACTTGGAGAAGGCGTCCGTCGGCTCGGCCCTCGCGGTGTCGAGCGACTTCCCAAGCTCGTCAAGCTCGGCCTGGAGCCTGTCCACCTCGGCCATCATTTTGCGGTAGCGCCTGCCGTACTCCAGGAACTCCCTGCCAGCCTTGCAGTCCGCCCTCTTAGCAAGCGCGCTGTCGTGCTCCCAGTTGTCCACGGACCAGATGAACGGCCAGAAGTCGTTCTCGTGCGCCGCCTTGAAGTCCATGGCCTTGGACCTGAGGGCGTCAAGCTCGGCGGCCTTCTGGTTGTAGCTGGAAATCGTCGCCTGGCGCTCCTTGCGCCCCTTCCACTCCTCGAAGCCCTTCCCCTTGAGCGACTTGTCGGCGGCATCGGCGAAGGCTTTGGCCTCGGGCATGTCCGCCACTAGGGTGCAGCGGCAGTTGTAGATTTCCAAGCCCTGCCCGCGTGGGTCTCCGGGGAAGGAGAGGCCGGGGGCGAACTCGTCGTCAATCGGGATGGAGACCCCGTTTCTGGCGGCGTGCCCCGGTCGCGTCCTGGCATCCTCGGTGGACATCCACTTCTTCAGGATTGCGATTCCCAATTCATGGGCGCACTTGCGGTAGTAGTCCACCCGGCCGCCGTTCTCGGCACCTGTCGTTGCCGTCCTGGCAACCCTGATGGCCGAACCCATGCTCATGCCGGTCGGCTCGGAAATCCTGGTGGCAATCTTGTCGATGCTCTCGCCCTGGAGAATGCCCTGGGTGATGGCTGAGCGGACGTGACGGGCGTTCCAAGCGCTCGACTTGCCCTTCTTGACCTTGGGAGTCGGGTACAGCTGCGGGTTGTCCCTCATCAGGCGCTCGACGGTGGAGTGGTCGACCAGCTGGAAGCTCGTGCCCAAGCCCGTCCCGCTCTCGACCTCGTAGAGTGCGGCGTTGGCGTTGAGCGCGTAGACGTCCTCGTTGGACTTGGAGACAATCTTGGCCGCAATCTCCTCGCAAGCCTCCAAGTCGGCCCCGAGGGAGTCGGCCATGTCGGAAATCCACTGCTGTTTCGCAAGCTGCTCCTTGTTCCACTCCTTGAACTCCTCGGCGCTCAGCGACTTCTTGGCCTTAATGAGTTCAGACTCGTACTCGGCCCCGGCCTCCTTAAGCTTGGCTTTCATTTCCGCGTAAGCCTTGGAGTAGGCAGCGTGGATTCTCTTCTCCACGGTCCCCAGCATCTTCTCGGTCTGCTCGTGCGCCTCGTCCAACTTTCCCCCCTTATGGAACGAGGCCACCGCCCCTAGGGTGATGGCCTCTTGGCTTGCGATTCGATTCTAGCCTACTCGTTGGCCACCATGCCGCCGAAGTCCACCTTGTCGCGCTCCTCCTCCGAAAGTCTGTCCATGATTTCCTGCACCTCGGAGGGTTCCACGTTCGGAAGCTTCTTGAGGATGGTCTCTTGGTCGAGCCATTGCGCTTCCTGAGCGACCATTTGGACCTGCTCTAACTGGTTGGAAACCCTAGTGCGGGTGAAGACCGGCGTGTCCTCGATTCCGAGCAGGG